>Ga0116228_10001735_pt1 | contig 18276 bp, 16 predicted proteins | sample S1TSphfallax_2_FD_89694 | JGI IMG/M metagenome (GOLD analysis project Ga0116228, IMG submission 89694) | Host-associated microbial communities from peat moss isolated from Minnesota, USA - S1T2_Fc - Sphagnum fallax MG | ecosystem: Host-associated > Plants > Peat moss > Unclassified | place... | reverse complement strand
AGAGCCCATTTGACGTTAAGTCTGATGAAGCAATTCAGATCTAACCGTCTGACATTGCACTAAGAATCTAGCAAGGATGCCTTGCTGTTGACAGCTCAACAATTCAGCCAAAGGTGTGATGGCGGTTAGTGGCAATGAACCTCTAAACCTCTCTTGAACACTTTGATAGGCAGGGCAAACCAACAAGAAGTGGTCCTCATCCTCAACCGCACCCAAGTTGCACAATTTGCAATAACGTTGCTGCACCGGCACCTTCACTGGCTTGGCTTGCCTTCCTAGCTCAATTTGCAGCGTGTGATTCGCACAATGAAAACGTGCCAAGCTTCTCCTAAGCTGTGCATTGTCTACCCTGGAGAGGTATTCTTTGTACCCATACTGTGTTGAGCTATTCAACCCCAGATAGGCTCTCACCCTGCTGGAGTTAGCTGCAGCCACTTGATGGTGTACAATGTAGTGCCTTTTAGCCAACTATTTGAGGCGAGCACATGGTGGCAATTGGTCGCTATCGATGCACAAATTGTATGTTGACAATCGTTCATCTACTTATGCTAGCCAGCAAGTAGGCAATCGGCTCTTTCTACCCACAACACTCTGGTTCCCGAGTAAGAATTTTCCCCTGGCTGCAAGCAATTGTAGTTGTACATCATAAGCTAGCCTGAGCATGCGATCTGAGTCTACCTCAGAACTGACACGTGAGAGAAAGCGCATGGTCTGCTGCCACCAAAATATTTCTAGGGGAAACCTGCCAAACTCTGCCAACACAACGTAACTGGATGTCGTGGTGCTGACCCCCAGCGACGACTTCAGAAAAGCTTGATGAACTACCTCTAACTATTCACGTGCCATGTGGTCTGACCATACTTCACACCCATAGCTAAGCACTGGTTTGACTAATGCATCAAACAGCTGGCATTGTAATGTTGGGTCAAAGATACGCAGCTCTGCGCATCTACGGCGCAATGCAAAAACTGCCTTTTTCCCAGACATTGCTAATCGTTGTATTGCAGCTTGCATACCTTTTGTGCCATGCAGCTCAACACCTAGATACTTAAAAGATTTTAGTTGCTCTAAAGCTTCGCCCTCATACTGAAAAGCCTGACACATAGACTTGCGTGCTTCAAACACAACAACCTTGGTTTTCTTGACATTCACAGTCAACTAACGCTCACAACAAAAAGTTTGTAAAACATCCAGTTGCTTCTGCAATCCAGCAGGAGTGTGTGACATGACAGCTAAGTCGTCTGCATACAAAAGCAAGTGAACAGCTAGTTGACCCAACATTGGTGGTGCGTCACCCTCCAAAGCATTCAGCCGTTTCTCTAAGCCATCTATGAAGAGGCCAAACAGGAGCGGGCTGAGGGGGCATCCTTGCTTCACTCCGATGCGGCAAAGGAAAGTGGGCGTGAACCCTTCTTCTAGATGGTGCAGGCAGGCCTGGTCTTGACGGTACATGGAGCGCAAGCACTCCAGTATCCGCCCACTGATGTCAAGTCCCTCCAGCACCTGCCATAACATGTCCCTTGGTACTATATCAAAGGCTTTTTTGAGGTCCACAAAACAAGTGTATAGCTTCTTTTTTTGAAATCTGGCTTGTTCGGTCAAAGTGCGAAGAATAAACAAGTTATCTGTTGTCCTAAAGTCCTTTCTGAAACCAGCCTATCCCTTTGTGCGTAAATCATTAGTCTCCGCCCATTAACTGATGTGGGACTCAAGAATCATTGCAAACACCTTGGCTAAGACAGGTCCTACTGTGATCCCCCTGTAATTGTCAAACTAACTACAGTCACCCCCTTTGTATAGTGCATGTATGATCCCAACAGAGAGTGATTCACAATAGCCCTCCCGCAGAATTTTGTTAAAAGCAATCAATAGTGGTTGTTGCAGGGCAACAGCCGCATCCAAAAGGAACTCTGGTTTGATGCCATCAATGCCTGCAGCTTTGTGTCGTTTTAGCTTTTCGAACGCTTGCTATACTTCAACTGGTGTGGTGTCAACATTCAACTGTTCGTAATCAATACCATTGGGTGGAAAGGAGACCACCTAGGCTTGAATACCGGCACCTGTAACAACTCCTGTTGTGGCTAGTGCTGCCGGAGGCTGCAGCAGTTGCTGCAAGCCATCCCTGAGCGCTTCGCTGGTGATGCCATTGACACCTTCAGCGTGCTTGCGGTATCGCTTCCAGAATGATGCAAGATCCGCCTTCGCTAAACCACATAGTTGTTTAGCCTTGAACACATCATAAGCACGTTTCTTCCTTTTGTACAACTGTTTCATTTGCTTAAGTCTGACCTGCCTATCTGGGTGTGCATGTGACAATTTAGCAAACTGGCTTTTGGTCTAGCGACATTCTGTGTCAAACCAAGGTTTGTGGCTATGCTTTATTGCTTTTCCTAAGGCCACTTGTCTATTTCCAAACACTTCTTCTGCAGATTGTGTGATGCCCTGTTGTAACAGATTGATTGTTGTTTGTACGTCAGATGCATCAAGTACATCTGGGCTTGCCCAAACACTGATGTTATGTTGTACACTCCTACTAAACTCAGCTGCTTTGGCAGTGTCATATTTGAAACGTGGTAGGTGTTTGATTGCCTTTTGTTGAATAGGAGGGGGTTGCCACTACTGTGTGATTGTAAGTACCAATGGTCTATGATCAGAGTGCGCATCTTTGTGACTTGAGTACTTTTCATCGCAGTTAACTTCTAAGCGTTTGACAGCCTCTAATTGGTCAACTCTCGTAAGAAAATAGTCCATAGTGCTGAAACCTTTATTGGATAGGCATGTGTACTCCCCTGATATGTCTCCTGGTGTGCGGCCATTGAGGATGAACAGCCCAGTAGTTCTGCAGAGATCTAGGAACTCACGATGCCAGCCAGCCGTGACGATGTAAACCAGTAAACATCGGGTGGATTTTTTATCTTATAAATTTTTTCCCTGTATATACCTAATGGGTATAAGGGAAATAAAACAAAATCGGCATTTCAAAAAACATAATGGGTGCTCTTGTGAGTGTAAAGAGCCGGGTTTTCCGGTTCTAGTGGGAACCATCGGTTTCGGCTTGCATCACTTTCCAAGTGACGATTTCAGTTGGGTTCTAGTTCCCGTTTTTTCTCAAAAATGGGACTCAGTTTTGGTTTCATTTTTTCAATTAGTGGGGTCGGTTTCAATGTCGATTCTTTTTTCATTTTTCAAGTTAGGTCGATTTCTGTTTTCCATTCCATATAACCTTCCATTCCAAGTAACCTTCAATTCCGGTTCCAACATCCAAATTTTAGAATGAACAATGCAAAAGTATTAAAAATTTGAGCTTTTATTCCAAGGGTAAAAATAATATTACAATGTTTTTCATCTACAAACTGGCCTATTTCTAAATTCTAAACCCTAATTTACACTAAATGGTTATATAGGATCAAAACCTTTTTTTTTGTCATTGCTATACGGTTCCTTGACTAAGGTCCCCAAAATTGTAATACCACTTGAAATGGCATGTTGTCACCTTGAAAAGCCCCCAAATTTGCCTATAATCAAGTCCCCAAAAAATCCTTCATCAAGATGCAAAAACTCTTACTTCAGCCCCAAAAATCCATGTTTCAGCCATAAGAAAATCTTAATTCAGACCTCTAAAAATAACCCTAATCCCACCCGCAAGACCCTATTCCAGACCTTTCTCCCCAAAGGATATATTTCAAACCCCTCAAAACCTTGATTCAGACCTAAATTCCAAATGGTTTCAAACCCAAAAAACCATATTTCAGACCCTAAATTTCAAACTCCAGAAACCCTAGTTTAAACCCCATAAACCCTATTTCAAGGTGCAAGAAAAATCAGAATCCATATGGCACTACAAAGAAAAAACCCTAAACATGAATCCTAGCAAGTTATAAAGGTTCATCATATCCTAGGGTTAGGATTTAAAATTGCCAAACTCCATTTGCTTCAATGCTCCAAGATCTACAACAAACAACAACAACAATAAAATTCAACCTTGTAATCTAAAACGAAACAAGATCCAACACAATAAGAGAAATTGACATAATGCAATAAATTACAAATTTTACCTAGAACCTACTATTGCTTTCCTCCAACTAGAGAAGCCCGATTTGTTCAATTACATCTTCATTTTCTTTCATCAAGGCTTCTTCCATATCTATGAATTGCTTCGTAGATGCCATGTCTTCAACACAAGCATCGGTTGGCCATTTCTTATAAATGCTTATAAGCATTTCAAGATTTTCTATGGCCAACCAAGAGTGTTGAAGGTTTGTGCAAATACTTGCAATGTTAAAAACTCTCTCCGCCTCAATTTGAAAGCCCACAATCCCCAAAATTTGTCAAGCTACAAACCAAACATACGAAAATTGTACTTCATGTGTTCTCCACCATGCTAATGGGTCCTTACACTCCTCCATGACTATCTTGATTTTTAAATGATTTAATTGTTTTTTCACCATTGATAATGTCATCTCTTCATTAGTCTCTATGAAATCATAAAAACTTGTGGGTTCAATACTTTGGAATACAAAGCTAGGGGCCCTAACACTTACATCATTTGGATTTAAATACTTATGGGCACAAATAAGGAGTGGAAACAATATTTGGTGATCATATTCACTTGCAATATGCAATGCTCTCTCCTTACCAACATATTGAATAACCAGCCTTAACCCTTTAATGTGAGGGTCTAACATCATTGCCAACATGTTGTGAGCTTTGGCCTTTTGGAAATAAACCATAAATGAAAGGAAGGGGTTTAGGACTTACCACTTGTTTTGCATCCGTAGTCAAAATAAATGAAGTTCACCATCAAAATCTTGGGTCTCATTAAATTCAGGTCCCATGCAATTTAATCACATTTGACATACAAGAGATATAGTAGAAGTAAGAGCATTTGAAAGTAACCAATAACCCGAACTCTAGTTTAGCACATATTGTTCAACCATAAGCCCCAAGGTATCAACAACAACTTGGGCTATTGCTTGAACTTGGGGACTTGGAACATGACCTCAAAAAGCCAATGATTTTTGCTTTCCACGACAAAAGGCAATGACATGCTTGAACTCAAAAAAATTTTAGAATACAATGATTTTTGAGGCAAAGCTAGTTTTCACAAGAGTCTTGAGTTTTCATGGTGGCACCCCCACATCCAAACATGTTTTATGCCATTCTTGCTATCCTTTACCATTTTGTGGTTGAAGAAGTTTATCCAAGTGTTATTACAACTATAGTTATTATTGTTGCAATTAAAATTGTTGTTGCAACAACACTTTCAACAAAAACTAAAGCACAACAATCTATTTCCAATTAAGGTTTTGTAAGAAATAAGTTACCTTTTAGAAGAAGCTTTGAACCATCCATGACTTTAAACCTTAAAAAACATCGAGAACATCAATATGAACATAAAAGATCCAAAACCAAATTATAGTTCTACCAATAGCAACAAAAAGATTTAAATTATGTTAAAGCTGTTGGCAACAACAAAAAAAATTTAACTCTGCCAACAACAACAAAAAGATTTCAACTCTATTAGTAGCAACAAAAAGATTTTGGTTTTATGAGCACCACTAAAAGATTCCAGCAATAACAAAAAGATTTCAATTCTGCCAATAACAACTCAAAGAAATTTCAATATGCCAACAATAGCTCAAAGAGATTTCAACTTTATGAATAATAACAAAAATATTAAACAACTTTATTAGCATTGCAAAAATATTTCAGTTTTACAAACAACAATAAATAATTTTTAGTTTTATTAATAGTAGCAAAAACATTTCAACAATGTTAATAACAACTCAAAGAGATTTCAATTCTGTAAGTAGCAACTCAAAAGATTTCATTGCAACCTTAACCTTGGGCTTGTGACTAAGGCAAAGGCTTGTATGGTTGCGGGCCAAGAAAAAAGCTTAGGAGTCACATCTCATGCTCCCAAGAGTGTAGGAAAGTGTGAAAGAATGAACCCTCACACTCCCAAGGGAACTCTCACTTTGGAAATTGGAGTCCTTGTGGACCCTTGAATCTTTAGAGAACGATTACAAGTGTCAAAACCCATTGAATCGAGGAGTTCATTATATAAATTGGAAAATATCTTAGAATGTAGATGTCTAAAATGGGCATCGCATGATCCATTTGGACATTTGAAACACAAGTTATAGACAAAAGAAAGGCCGGGAGTCAAATTGGCAATTTGATTCCTGACCACTAAAAGTTAGGAATTGACTCCATTTCCTTATATGCAGGTGGCATGCGACATACCGTTGAAAAGCTTTTGACAAGGGCTACAACTTTGCTTCAAACTTGATCTCAATTAGAGGTCTACACACAATGTTATGGGCCCCCAAAGTCACGGGAATCCCAACTTTGGTAATTTCAAGACTCCCATTTGGGAGTCTTGAGACAAAATGTCATTTGGATGTGGGCCTCATGGAGAGGCACAAAGTATACTATAAGGGAGAAGGTAGTGGTTTCCCCCCGAGTCCGAGTCGTGGTGAGTATTTTAAGTCCGAATTTGCCCATGGTTTGTCTTAACACCAAAAGTGTTTTAATTATGCATTAACCAACATGTTGTTTGGTTTTGTGCAAATCTATGTGAGTGATTGAGTGCTTGTTAATCTTCCTAATCCCATCTCAGAGCTCCAACACGCCCTTTTACCCCAAACTGCTATAAGCCAAAGAGCATGTCCCTGATTCCTTGTTATTCGGTTGTTTTCACTTAAGACTCACATTTGAATCTATCAAGGAGCTTGGGAGCACATTAGATTTCAATTTTGTTAACAACAACAAAGAAATTTCAACTTTGTTAATAACAATAAAAAAATTTCAACTTTGCAAACACCACCAAAAGATTTCAATTCTACTAATAATAATAAACAATTAAACAATTATATTAGCATCACTAAGAGATTTTAGCTTTGCCAATAGTAGCAAAAAGATTGAAAAACTTTGCTAACACCACCAAGAGGTTTCAATTTTATTAACACCACCAAGAGATTTCAGCTTTGTTAGTAGTAACAAAAGATTGAACAATTTTATTAGCATCACTAAGAGGTTTCAACTTTGTTAACAACAACAAAAAGATTTTACTTCTATTAATTACAACAAAAAGATTTCAACATGCCAATAACAACTCAAAGAGATTTTAGCTTTGCCAATACCACCAAGAGATTTCAACTTTGCTAACAACAAAAGGATTGAATAACTTTGCTAGCACCATCAAGGGATTTCAACTCTAATAACAATTCCAAAAAAATTTTAGTTTTATTAATAATAGCCAAAAGATTTTCAACTTTGCCAGCACCACCAAAAAAAATTGTTTTATGAATAGCAGCAAAAATATTTCAGCTTGTTAGTAGTAACAAAGAGATTTCAATCCTCCCAACAATAATAATGAGATTTTAGCTTTGCTAATAAAAATAAAGAAAAAAAACAAGGGAAGCCATAAACACAAAAACTAAGAAGGCCATGAACTACATGAAGCTGAAGAACACAAAATTAAGACTAGGAAGACCATGTGTAACATGAAAAATAGGAAGGTCACATGAGCTTAACAAAGACTGGGAAAGCCATGGCTAATGAAGTGAAGACTAAAAAGGCCATGAGCTAAATGAAGGCTAAAAAGAAGGTGCAAACACTAGAAGGTGATGAATTCAATGAAAACCATGAAGGCCATGGGCTATGTGAAGATCGGGAAGGCCATTAATTTTAAGAAGGTGACGAGCTTTTAATGAAAATTAGGAAGGCCATGGGCAATGCAAAGACGAGGAAGGCCATGAGCTACACAAAGGCCAATTTTTTTAGAAATAATTATATATTATATATATAAAAATTAAAAATATATATTTTACATGTGTAAAAAACATTATCACACAATTATATTAGATTATATATGTAAAATGAATAAATATTGTAATTTTAGAAAGTATTTAGTATTTTAATACTAGCTATTTTTTCAAATTAAATTAAAATATTTAAGTTAAATTTATACATCATATTTAATATGAGTAATATAAAAACATTGTACATCTATATAATTGATTGATGATCCATTTATAAATATTTTATGTGGATAAATTATATGGACTCATATGTTTAAATTAAAAGTTATTAGTAAAATTATGATATATTGGAAGAAAAATTGTATGATATAAATTCCTAAATCAAATGAAGGTTTAAAGGGTAAAACCTAAACAACACCAAGTACAATCTTCTTCCATTTTTCTCTCTCCACATTCACACACAATGTTGCACACAAGAATGATAGATCTTAATGTTAATATTAATGCCAATGCCATCCTTCTCTCCCCTCAAGAAATAAACATTATGCCAAAATGTGGCATATATTACTTCACTACATATTACTATGTTTATAGTAATATAAGTCACATATTACATGATTGTGTAATAAAATTAGACTTATGGCTTATGCCATAAGTAATAATTTTGGTCATAGTAAGTTTTGCCATTAGTCATGCGACTTGTATTACAACCGTGACTTTTATTACAATGGGAAAATATAATTAAATAATAGGTATTTATGACTTAAGAAATGTAGACCCATGCTTAAACATAATAAAACCATGTTGACAATCTAGCTACTTATTTATTAACATAGTTTATGAATTTAGCCTAGGCTAAAACCCTAATTAATAACCTAGGCTAACCAAACTAAGTAGCTTACACCTAGGTAGCTTAAAAACCTAAGCTAAAATAGGTAGTTAGGCAAGTAGGCAAGGTAGGTAAGTAGGTAGGCCCAAGGAGGACCTTATTTATTTATTTGGTCATAAGCCTTTATGACTAGCTCATCACAAGTGGTACATACAACTTAAATATATTTAGTGCATGTATTGTGTGTAAACTAACATTCTTTCATCTAGTTATATAGTTTACAAAGTTGAATTTGTTGACAAAGGATATGGGATATATTTAATGAAAGGGAAAGATTACAACATTATGCCATATCATCATTTCTTTCACACAAGAGTAACCAACTATAACCATTATCATCTTTTTCATACTTTGTCCAAACAAAAAAAAAAAACCTTCATTTTTTAAGATTTTTCCAAGATGTACACATGTATACATTTTGTACATATATATATACCAAGTAATTGGACTGAAATGCATGTGAATCTTCACTATTCCACACATTTGAACAACAATAATGTCTTGAAGAATTTGTTTTCCTTTTTCATAAAATAATTTCTAAATATACATATTTAAAATCAACATATAATTGTATTTGGAATGTTGAAATTTACATAACTCAAATATTAAATTTCCTGACCTTTTAAGCATATAATGAATCAATAAATGTTGTATAAAATGTTGTGTTATATTTCATTATAGTTACTTAGTAATATTAATTTAATTTTAAAATGAAATATCTAATTTATTTAACATATAATATCATTAAAAAAATTTAAAATGTTATCTACAATATTAACATTATGTAAATTCACAATTACTAATTTTTAAAACTTTTTTTAATGTCAAAAGTTTTATGAATAATTTTTTTGGTCTATTCTTAAAGGTTATTTTCAGTTCATTAAATATGATTTAATATAAATTATAATGTTTTGCCAAGTTGTATGACCAAATATTTTGATAAATCAATAAATATAAAAGTTTAATCATTAATAAATTTGGATCAAACTTTGTATTTCAATACCCACTATATGGAAACTTGCAAAACAAGGTCATTTTGGGGAATATGGATTTCTTTTAAAATCCTTTGGATATAATTAAAAGAATTATATATCATTAATTAATGTTAGAAATTTCAAAAAAGATATTCATCAAAATAAACCTTTGAGGACAAGAGTCCAAATTTGAATGTTTTTTGGGTGAATATTCACAATGTGATTCAAACAAGGTGTCACAAACATGCACACCTTGCCTATATATGGTTGTGTCATTCATATGTATGTATATGTGTGTATATGCATGCATGTATGTATATACATATGTGGAATTGTTTGTATCCATGTGTATGTATGTGTGCATATATATGTTTTTATGTATATACATATTTGTATGTATATCAATGTATGTGGATTTGTTTATGTTTTTTATTGTTTATAGATTTACAATAATGGATGGAACATAAACCCATATATTATTTGACGCAAAATGAATACAGGGAAAAAATATATATAAACTATAACTGTTAATAAATTTTAATTTTATTTAATTGTATCCATTCTAATAATTTTTTAATTTATTGTAAATGAAAGTAGTTTATTTTAGTGTTTATTTTAATATGTATTTTCAAATGTTTTGAAAAAAAAATTAGTTCAATTGTTATGAAACAATTTCAATTGTAATGAATTTGGTTAGAAAATATTTTTAATCATAATTTTATAATTTATTTTTGGTATATTTTGATGAATTATGATGGAATAGTTTCATATGCCATTAAGATATTGGTCATAATATTCTATTTTATTTTCAATTTTAATGTTTTTTAATTGCAAGGCTAATTTATCTTATGAAGCATAATGTTATAAAATAATTCGAATTGTGATTAATTTGGTCAAAAAATATTGTTTTGGTTTATAATTTGGATGTTTTGGGATTGCAAGGTTTATTTATTTTATGATGAAGAATCTTACATTTGGTAATTTTGTGAACATATTTTATTTGACATACAAATGGATAAGATATATTTGATAAAGGTATGTGTTTATACATTTTGTTTTCATTGCAAATATGTTAAACCATATTTCACAAACATGATATGATTTAAACGATATACCATACTAAACCACTAAAAAATTATACAATATTCTTTCACTCGTTTACAAATACAAGAACATACAAAATGTTGAAACTTACATATGCATGTTAAAACTTGTAAACTTATTTAGAATAGACAAAATTTGTGAAATAAAAATATTTTTTATTTGAAATACAAATCAATCATATAAGTTTGAGAAGGTATTTTTTTTGGGTCCATCTTGTTATGATAGGTCCATTTCATTCACCACCACCACCAATTAAATTTTTTTTTCTTTAAAACACATATAAAAAACATTGAAAAGGATTGATAGAGAGTTCAACAACATTCAAACATCAATCACTAATGCACCACTAATTTTGTTTGGGACATAATTCTTATGACCTTACAATTGTGAAGAAGGATTTAAAAGTGTGATATAGACTTCAAATTCCAAGCACACAACAATGAAAGAGGGTGAGAAGAAAAATACAAATGTGCCATTGAAAGTGGGTATCTTTTCAACACAAAATTTTCAATGAAAACCTATTAAAACTTTTTTAAAACCGAAAATAAGAAACATTTAGAAAGACATCCATAATGGTGAATTGAGATTCCTCTACTTCAAAATGTGCCCTATCAACTTCTACAAGGTTTATTAGTTTATCATGTATTTTGATTAAACATTGTAAAAATAAATCCTACATCGACATTTGTTTCATGTTTCATGAACTTTTTATGTATAGTTATATTTTGTATTCTTGTTTGGTTAAACAACAAATATGTGATGCAAATAAATTTGGATCTATAATAATATTTTGAAAATGTAAATTTGATGAAGGAGTGTTAAAAAATTACATAGGTGTAAATTCTTTTCAACATAGGATCTACTTAAAAGTTTTTATTTTAAAGTAGAAAAAAATATATGTATATTTGTTCTTTTGAATGAATACAAAACAAAGCTCCATATGCAACACCATGTTTTGTTATATTAGTTAGATCAAATATTGCTTACAACTAGTTATGTGGTTAATTTAGTGACAAAGTTTTTTTTGTTTTTTTGTAACATTTTTTAATTATGAAGTTAAGTTATTTTATTATGAAAAATGTTAAAATATTTTGAATTATGATGAATTTGGTTGGCATAATTATTTCATCATAAGTAATCAAAATATATATTTTTAAAAATTAAAAAATTCTAATGATAACTAATATGATGTGTTTTCAAATATGTTTTTTACTATGTTGAAAAGTTTTAACATTAATGTATAAAAAATGTGGCAATTGTTATCCATTGGCAATTTTTATAGCAAATTTTTTAATGTAATAAGATCATTCTAACAAAATCCTTGTTAATTCATGGATTATTGAAAATATTTTGCTAAAAATGTTCAATATGAAAATCTTTTAATTTTTTCATTAATGTAAACCAATTATTTACACCTATAGTGAATGTAACAAAAATGTTGGAGGTCCAAATTGTTTAATCATTGCAAAAACGTTTTTTAGAAGGTGATCTAGATAATATAGAAATGTTTTCATGTGTATTAATTCATGATAACTTGATACATCATTAGTGAATATTTTTTGAATGTGAATCCATGTAGAAAATAATATCAAATGAATCAAATTTTAACAAAAAGAAATATGACCTTAAGTGATTAATCACATAGACTTTAGGAAAAGAAATGCAACTTCAAATATTACCAAAAAAGGGCTTTACAAGAAAACTCGATTCTTGATGAGGGAAGGGTGGCAAATTGAATATTCATTAAAACTTGAAACAACAAACACTGGTGAAACATCTTTTTCTTCAACATTAGATAATAGGATTCGCAAATTTTCAACAAGCATTGCATAGTCAACTTCATTAGTGTTTTAAATACACATTGACATCAATTTTGTTCCTAACAATTGTGCACATATCCTTAATCAATGGTATTCTACCAACATGTCATAGGTGCATTAGTAGATGTGGATTTAATTCCTCCAAAACCACTCCACGCTTATTGTAACAACAAATATATATTACAAACATAAATTCATCCTCAATTATGCATTGATTTTTAACAAACATCTATCTATAGTCCATCAATACACTAGATTCATGATTATTTATAATAACTAGAATTTGTAATCAAGAATACCATGTTGAAAACTACAAATAGAATCACAATTCATTTTCATGAGAAATTTTAAGACCACAGATGATTCACACATCAAATTGAAATTATAAATTAATGGAAAAGTTTATACTTTCCTTATTTACTAAAAACTTCAACAAAATTACAGCAAAATCCATGTTCTATGGAAGTGTAATCAAAGCAGTAAGTCAAATTTGTAGTACTCAACACTAGAATCTATGGTTTCTTTACAAAGTACTTACATATCTATTCTTATTCCAAAAGTGTGTATCTACAAATGTCCTCAACTTCCCAAAACTCCCACTCTTGGGCAATCCCCAAGTCACCATCATCATGAACAAGAAAAAAAAACTCAACAAGAATTCGAAATTCAAAACCCCACAAGTGTCCAATGGCCTATTCCTATCCATAATGCCTTATAAGCCCAAAAACTATGTAATCTACCTATTCTTTAAACATTACCCCACCCCTCTACTTTGGATTCCATCCCCAAAATCCTGGTGGAATAACATAAAAATGTAATCTAATTATTGTACAACATCTTGTGCTTCTAAGTGTTCAACTATAGCTTTTGTATTCTCATTTTGTACATCAACATATGTTTCTACACCTAGTTTTGAATATGTACTTCTTACCTCTTCTTCCACTAACTTACTCTATGGTTCCACTTCTAATGGTTGCATTTGTGACTACTCTACCTCTGCTGCTATAGTAATTTTCATTTTTTTTTGTTCTTGACCTTATTCATTTGTGGTTCTTTATCTTCCTAACCTCCTCCTTTAAATATCAATAGTTCTTCAACTTGCACCTCTTTTCTTGAACCGTCCCACTAGGCCTTGCTTCATTATCCTCATCTTGATCCAATGCCTTTATGCTTGTTGGGTCTCCACATACAAAATATGGGAAAGTTCTTTGATATGCCTCCAACTTGTACTCATATGTTCTCTCATTAGCTCTATGCTAGTTTATATTTCTCTCCAACTCTTTAGAAAAATATTTGTCTATGGCTTCCCACCACTTAGACTCTACATCAAAATCCTTCATTTTATTTTTAATTCTCATGAGGGTATGATACTGGAGCATCTAGCCATAATTTTCCAATATTTTCTTCACACGTAATAGATCCAAACTTTTCTTCCTTTCATTTGCATTCTCCAATTGTGCTTGCAATTGTTATAAAATCCTTTGATGCTTTTTATTTTTCTTCACTAGTTTTTTTTAATCTCCACCTTTATTGTTTTTCTTCTAATTTCTTCATAATTGAACATAGAAGAATTCTTTAAGTTTATCAATTCCAAATCTATCAATACATTTTCATTTTCCTTCTTTTTTATAGTTAGTGCTTCTACCTAATTACTTAAGGCCTCTTTTTTCTATTTATAAATAAATAATGTTTTTGTCCATTTTCTTTCTATGGTTTCCCAAACTTCAATTGTTTTCCTCAACTCCTTCAATTCTTTAGTCTCGAATTTCATCAACCATGTCTTCTCCTTGAGCTCCTCATTCTCTAACTTCTTTCATTTTCAATATTAACATTTTGGTTTTGTGCTCATTCTCTATCCTTTACTTCCTCCAAATTTATATATTGTGGTCATATTTTTTTTGGAAATCCCTCTCCTTCTCCAATTCCTCCTACAATGTTGCCTTTTCTTTCGCCTCTATAGCTAATTTATTTTTTAAATTGCTCAATTCTAGATTCAAGACCTCATGTTCAAACTCATAATAACCATTGCTTGAAACAATTAAACTATTTTATTTGCTTTCATTACCTCTACAACCACCTTTTCCACAAATCTTGGTGTACTTGTTTGTGTTGTGGGATTTTTGGATCCCTCTTTAGAAGATCCAAACTCTTGTACTATTCTATTCCCTAGCCCAAATTCAAATGGTTGTCGTTTTGCAAATCTTGGTCTACTGGTTGGTACTTGTATTTCTAGTGGTTTAAATATTGTTAAAGAAGGTTTTATTCCCATCATCTCCTTTTGTAGTTCATTGGCCTATGGACCTCCTTGTGTCTGCCATTAGCGTTGTTGTTATTGTTGTGTCTGCTATTAGCGTTGTTGTTATTGTTGTGTCTGCTATTAGCGTTGTTGTTATTATTGTGTCTACTACTACAAATTATGTGGACTTCCATTGTTGGCCATCTAGTTTTCATATATGTCTCCCTCTGTCTATGGTTCCTTTTCAAGCTTTGGACACCTGGTATCATTTTCCCTCTTGATCATTTGCCTTTGCTCTCTCATTTGTCTCTTTTGTGAAGATAACATCTATGATGCATCAACATTCTACCTCCTTGCATGTGCCAATGTTGGCACTACAAACGGTGTCACTCTCCTTTTCATCATCTTGTGGCCCCTTGCTTCTATGCTCTCCTACTTATTTTTGGCCCCCAATCCTAAGGTTTCGTTTTCGTCAACCATGCCCTTCCTCTTTAGATCACTCCTTGGAAATTCTACTATAACTTTTCTTCTGTTCTCCAATGATGCTTGCATTTCATCTCTAGTTCTCTTGACCTTGGTCTGTGGTTTCTATGGACTATTTGTGGTTTGCCAAAATCAAGGTTAATTAACATGTGTCCTTCTTGTCCCCCTTATTGTCCTTGACATATTTGTACCACCAATCTAGTTTGTTACACAAATGATTGAACATAATTTACTCCCAATCTACCTTCTTCCCTTTCTTTTCTTTCACTAGCATGATGGCATTCTTATTGTTAAAGTAAGTCACCTTCTTTTTCTAATAGATCATATATTTAATTACAAGGAATCTCATTGAGTATGGCAAACCCAAACTCTTTGCATTCCATTGAATTCTTGGGTTCATTTCTACAACTTTGTAAGGCTTGAAATGCTATAATCTTATTGACTTGCCCTTTTGGGTTTTCTACATACCCCTTTGCATAAATTGTAAAGACATCTACAATTAATTACTTGTTAATCACATACACTTTGTCTTTGTAACCAAAATAGATATGTATGCTTTTGATTACAAAAGTTTCCAAAAATTCCAACATTAAAATCGATGCTTCCCATTTCAAAAAAAACAAAATGATAAGCTTTTCTTTATTAACCTATTCTTCCTCATTAATTGTTTTCCAATTTCTAACTTCTCAACATGCTTGTCATATTTCTACTTTGGTTATATCCACATGAATATGTTAGGATCCAAAATGTGAATACCTATTTCTAGTAGTGTTGCTCTAACCAACAAGATTGCTCTCCTCCTCACATGTGCAACCCCTAGTGCAACCATTTCAATCTCCATTTTATTTGGTTGCACTTCTCTTGGTGGTTGCACTCTCACCAATATTACTAAAAGAATTTGGACCCACCTACAAAATTTCCCATTTTGCACCTATTCATGCACCATGAACAATAGTGATATTGACTAAACTACCACAAATTGCCCATTGATTTCATGAGCTCCTTATAGTTGGTAAAGGTCTCTTGTAATTTATGTGTGAAATAATTTATTGCCAAAGGTAATTTCTGTTGTGATTTTGGAAGCAATAGGAATACACAAGCATATTTATGGCTAGCAACAAACCATAACATCAATGAAAATAGAAAGAAAAAAAATGACAAAAAGGGAAAGGAAAAAATAAAAGAAAGGACAAACATGGAAAGACTATGAACAAATGGGCTTACAAGAATGCCAAATGTGGGAACATAAACAAGAATTGGATTTCTTTAATAAAAAACACTCTTATTCTTTTTAGATGATTTTTAAAGGGTACTAGCCTTTTGTGTGCAAAATGACAATAAGACTCAACATTTGAAAGATAAAAAGCTCAATGTTAAAAAATTTGTAAAATTCATTATCAATAACCACCGGCTTTGGAGTGATTAAGATATTGGAACAAACCTTAATACCTACATATTTAGGTTATTAATAAGAGTGTTTGAAGTTTTTATCACATTTAGATCAAAGAAATTTTAAGAGCCATAGCCTTTAGATGTGTAATTCAACTCACAAGATTTTTTGGGTCTTAATTTAAATACATTAAATGCACAAAGTTTGGAAAATCATGAACAAAAAGATCATGAAGATTTATGAAGCCTACCAAGATAGGTGAAGACAAAGATAGAAAATAGGTATAGAAAGAAAATGATAGAATTGAGAAAAATAAAAAGTATTTACCTCAAGATGTAGATCATAGTTGTGTTGTGGTATTGTGTTGTTTGTGTTCCTTGCCTTCACTTAGGAACTTTAGCCTTTCGTATGTCACCCTTTCATCCATATTGTATCCTTTCCTTTTGAATCCAAAATAGGAACCATTTATAATGGAAAAACATTATAAATCCATTTTGGTGGTAAATTTGCAAAAACATTTCTAATGTCTAGTAAAATATGGTAAACCATTTTTTGGGGAAAAATACTATAATCGTTTTTATTGGAAAAATATCATAACTTTTTTTGTATCTAATTCAACTTGAAGCCTTAAACCTTTAAATGAAAATTTAATGGATGAGGACAAGTTTATCACATTGGGCAAATAAGGCTTTCACTCGTGGTTATGCCCTTGGACACATTACAATTCTAATTCACCCATTGCCATCCTATTGATAACCCAAATGGAAGATCAATCTTTCCTTTCAGTATGAAATAACATTGTCATAAAACTTGCATTCCACCTTCCCTAAATTGTCCTTAGGCATCAAATACCAAGGATTCCACATGTTCCACCTGCCTTCCATTGAAGGAACAAAACAATAGGCTTGATTAGTATAATTGAAATATTTAACAATAAAATCAAATTCCACCTTTAGGGCTATATTTGAAATTTAACACCAATTGCAAATGCAATATGATTATTCAAAATTTGAACACCCATAAAGATTTCACCCATCTTTCCCAAGGTATATGTTAATGGATGGTGTTAAACAACATAAGGCGCACACATTTCAAAAGATAAATGAGTTTAGTTTGCAAGGTTTGGCTTTTATTACCCAATAACACCAAATTTTGTTGTCAAATCAATGGTGGAGATCAATTCACCATTAATTAGACGACCAAGATCTAGAATGAAAACTTTTGGTCACCATATGTATGGGAATCGAAAAAAATCAATCACCACATGATTGATGATACAATGTTTTGGTTGCCATTCATGTGGCAATGGAAAACTTTAGGTCATCATAGGATTGCAACTAAATTTTTTTTGTCACCACACAAATGGAAATTAAAAAGATTTGGTCATTATAGGATTGGTGACCAAATTTTGGTCATTGTAGGGTTAGTGACCGAATATTTTCAATCATCATAGGATTGGTGATTAAAAGTTTTTTAAACAAAATAAGGTTAATGTGAGCCATGGATTATAGCTCAACAAATAGTTAAGCTTTAGTTCCTTAAATTTCCTTAGTACTAATGATTTGAATGCTTATAAACCTTCAAGTAGTGATTATTAATAGTTGAATTAGCTTT
>Ga0116228_10001734_pt1 | contig 18282 bp, 11 predicted proteins | sample S1TSphfallax_2_FD_89694 | JGI IMG/M metagenome (GOLD analysis project Ga0116228, IMG submission 89694) | Host-associated microbial communities from peat moss isolated from Minnesota, USA - S1T2_Fc - Sphagnum fallax MG | ecosystem: Host-associated > Plants > Peat moss > Unclassified | place... | reverse complement strand
TAGGTTAGTAGGTACCTACACCCTCCTTACAACCATAGGTTTACAATGTACATGTACATCATATATTATATACATCACCAATTATACAAATTCAAATACATATACATGATTTGTCCAAATTTGAACCCAAGACTTCATGGAGGCATCCTAATGCTTTTGCCACCAAATTATAAAACTTTTTGTTTACAAAACATGTGCAATATTTCATTTTACCTTTTTAATTACAAAATCATTAGGAAATCCCCAAGTTGATGTACTTTTCCATTTCAAATTTTTTAAAATTGAAGCAAATAAAAAATAAGATTGTAACTTATTAAAAATTTACTCAATAAAATCAATATATTTTATAAATGTTCAAATGAGTTATAAGAAAATGCTTTTGAAAAATATAAATTGTCAAAAAAATTCAACATGTAAAATTATGATTCTTTCATTTCGAACTCTATTCATTATGTGATTATATTAGGTAGGTCATAGGAAATGGGTAGGTTGATAGGTGGGTAGAAAAGGTATGTATGTAGGTTGAAGATAGGTAAACTTAGGTAGATAGGTATGTTGTAAGACATTGTAGGTAGGATATATAAGGTAGGTTATGGGTAAGTAAATAGGTAAGTAAAAAGGTTAAGTAATTATAAGTAGGAAGGTTGGAGGTAAGTAAACTTGGCCAAATTAAATGGTTGGTAGGTAAGTATGTTGTAGGATGATTGATAAAAAGTAAGTAAGGTAGGTTATAGGATGTATGACATCAATTTGTAGGTGGTATATAAGAGGTAGGATGTAGATTATAAGTAGGTAAGTTGTATGATAATAGGAGGTATGAAGATGTAGGTAAGTAGGTTGTAGAATGGTAAGTGGGAGGTATGATGGTAAATTATAAATAAGAGATAAATAGGTTGTAGGATGGAAGTTCGATGACCTAGGTAGAGAAGCTTAAGTTACCCACCTACCTTGTTGGCCTATTAGTTAGCATGAGATCTTTAATTTGACCATAATATCATTGGTCATTTTGACCATAGATGTCATTTTTTATTGTTCAATTTGATTAGATGTCCCACTTGATTAAAAAATCATTGGCCATTTTGACTAAGGGCATGTCATTTGTTTTTGTCCAAGTTGATTAAATGCCCACTTGATTAAAAAATCATTGGCCATTTTGATTAGGGGTGTCATTTTTTTATTCAACTTGATTGAATGTCACACTCCATAAACAATTATTGACCATTTTGACCAAGGTGGTCATTTTTTTGTTCAATTTGGCTAGATGTTCAGTTTGATACATAATGAAACATCACTTTAGTCAAGTTGACGGTCAAAAAATACAAATGTCATTCAAGCTTCAACCGTTTAGTTAAAAAATTCTTATGTTGTTGAATTTGTATAATCCAAACACTTTGCCCCTAATAATGCCCCTAATGTTCTCTTTGACATGTTGGCATACTTCATAGTAATGAAACATAACATGACAACACAATGAATAATTAAAAATATTTCAAAGAGGAAACATGTAATGGATATTGCTTGCAAGCATACCCAAACTTGAATTAAAATCTATGTTCCATTAGTTCATTGTGCATTTGTTTAGTGCATGCTTCCAACTTAATTTCTACATGTACACAACTTCATAGTAATTAAAAAAAAAAAAAAAATTGCAACTAGGAGCATGAACATGATGGCCATGGGGATTAGGCCAATGAAAAAAAATTCATTATGAAAGCATAATCATGAGAGCAAAACTATGATAGTGATGTCCTTTGAGATTTGAACAAAAAATAACACTATGATTAGAAAAACACAATCACAACATTATGACAACCCAAACCTAAATAGACAATAATACCACAAATAAAAAAAAAAAATACATTGAACAACATGGCAACTAGCCTAAAAGTAAACATTGTGGACAAGAAGAACAAGATCATGAAACACTCTAACATCTCATACCTAAACAAATAATAATACTAAAAAGAAGAAGAATAAGACCATGAACCACATGACAACCAACTTGAGAAAAGAAAAACACCACGATCAAAGGAACAAGATCATGAATACTAGGGCAATTGGAACTTGAACAAAAAAGAAATACATAAATAGGAATAACAAGATCACAAACCATGCCAACTAGGACCTAAGTAAAAAGAAAAACACCACTATTGGAAGGGCTTTGGTTCATTAGAATGGACCAAAAACAAATAAATATTTTCAAAGTTTGGTATTCAATTCATGAAATATAGATTCAAAATTAAGTTTTAAAAAATTCTATGTTGGTACTTTGACAAACTTAAATACTAAATATTATTAATATTATTAGTTAAATATTATTAAAAATAATATCAAATTTATATTTTGCATTATGTTTTCATATGTTGAACTTGTCATGTTCCCAATTTTAATTATCAAAATTTCCATAATTAATATTAATTTATTTGAAATTTCTATATTAAATTTGACAATGGACATTCATGGACAAAATTTTATGATACTTTAAATGGAAATAAGGTAAAAAGAACTTGTGGCATGCTCTTTAATTTTTCACATTAAGGAAAGAAGGATATGTAAAAACTTTAAGATGGGGACTAGGATGATGTGACAAATTCATGAGCTCTTCATATACAAGTAACTTGCACAAGCTAAACAATAATAATGATTAAGGGAAATGGGACCAACTTTGGGTCATGGACTCGTTTTGGACTCATCACACTCCCATGCCCTAAGCTTTGGACCTTGTCATGGGGATTACATTGAAATGACTTTTTGTGTTGGTTATGAGTTTCATAAATTTGTGGGTTCATAACTTGTTTATATGAGCTTTGATTGAAGAATTTCCAATTACAAATTTATAGCCCTTAACAAGATCTTTGCAACAATTTGTTGCACACTTCCATGAAGGGTCATTTGACCTTTGTTTCTTAGGTTTTCATGTTTAAGACTCAAGTTGTCAATATAATTTTCAAAAAATAAATAAAATTATGTGCAATTTAACTTGTAGCTCCAAATGAAGAATGTGAGTTTACTTTTGATATGTATGTTTTGAGAGCTTTTCAATGGTAAAAAAAAGCTTTTGATTTGCAAAAGGTGTACCCTTGCGCTTTTGTCCCAAATCTTTGGGCCATTTTTGAACTCCAATTCCCAAAGTGAGAGTTCATCTCAAAAGTCTTAAAAATGTTTCATTTTCATTCTCACAATGTTTTAGACCTCTTTCTTGCCTTAGTTTATTCTAAAACCATTTTTTCTTTCCTATGCCCTAGTTTTGGTCATAAATCCAAGGATAAGGTCATGATAAAAATGGTGCACAAACAAAATCAAAGAATACACTTAAATGATTCACCATGACCCAAACTTGAGAGGAGTTAATCCTCTCCTCCCTATAATATATTTTATAAATTGTAATGAAAATTGCATAAAAATGACACAACTTTTGGAGATTTCCAAATGGGAGTTTTGAAATCCCCAAATTATGAATTTTGTGGGCTCATAACTCATTCATATGGAGTTTGATTGAGGAGCTCTTTGAAGCAAATGTTGTAGCCATTGAAAAAGCCAGTTCAATGATGTATTGTTTGTTCCAATAGGACTTCTCCAATTCTGGGCAATTTGAACTTTTTGTTGAACATTTTAATGGTCAAAATTTAATTTGTTAGTTCGATTCTTAATTAAAAAAAAAAATCATAACTTGTATTTTAAATTTTGGACTTTAATTCCCAAACCTTTAAATATTTATTGTGACATCATACAACTCAAATTGTTAAAGTGGAAATTCATTTGGGAATGTTGGGACTCATTTTTGTACACTTGAATTTGTCATGATTATGATTATGATGACACTTCAATAATTGGATGATTCATCATCACATTAAATCTATAAAATTTGTCATTATTGTCAAATATTTTTTTAACTTTGACACAATATCAAGATGAAAATTTCATAATTTATCATTTTTATTCCAAAGTTAATTTTGATTTTTTTTGAAACACCAAACTAAATAAGTATTATGGTAATATTGGTTATAAATGTTGTAGAATTAAGGAAGAAGAAAACACCATGGCTTTTGGGTTTCTTTTTCAAAATTTTAATGTCAATTGAATGTCGATAATCTAAAACAACATAGAGCCATTTTTACATCATGGATCAAAAATTTGAGGCATCCTCCTATATTTTTGAATTTCTAGCAAAAGTTTTCAATTTTTTCAAAACAATTCAAAAGAATGGGGGAAAAAAAATCAAATATCTTAAATGTAAAAATCTTAAGAGATCTTTTTTATATTTATGACATGTAGGTCAAAATCGGCAAAACAATTCCAGAAATTTCCAAAGGCCCTTCAAAACATCAATTTCTAGAATATAAAAATAAAAATCTTTAGGCATCCTTGTAAAATTTCTGACTACTACCAGAGTGTTTTTTTTTTGTGGCAAATTATTTTCCAATTTTTTTTTCCCTGCCAACTATTCCTTTAAAAAATGCCCAAAAAAAAAAAATTCAAAAAATTGTCATGTTTCTACACATTGTTCAACGCAAGTAGCTAGGATATGAAAGGATTTTAATAAATTTATACTTTCATACCTAGGTTATAGCCAAATGTGGCTAAATCTCCTTGTGGATGATTTGCTAGTGCAGCAAAATCAAAAGATTGGGAAAATAAAATAAAAAATAAAATAAAATAAAAAACTGCTTTTAATAAGAAGGTCAAAATGTGGCGACATAATTAAAAAAAAAAAAAGGCTTAAAAAACCCCCAAAAAATCAAAAGGTTAATGATTTTATCACTGTTTTGAAAAAGAAAATGCAAGCATGCAAAAATTCACCACCAACTAACCAACCAACCAAATAATTAAAAAAAAATCACTTCATGGATTTAAATCGACCTATTTGGCAAAAAAATCACTTCATGGACTTAAATCGACCTATTTGGCAAAATAATCACTTCATGGATTTAAAATCGACCTATTTGGCAAAAAAATCACTTCATGGATTTAAAATCTACCTATTTGGCAAAAAAATCACTTCATGGATTTAAAATCTACCTATTTGGCAAAAAAATCACTTCATGGATTTAAAATCTACCTATTTGGCAAAAAAATCATTGCACCTAAAGAATTAAAATAAATTAAAAAAGAAAAAAGAAAAAAAGAAAAAAAAGGGCAGTTCCCCAGACATTTAGTTCTAATGTCTAAAGAGAGAGAGTCTCTTGTGTGCGAGTCTCTTCTGTTTTGTCTGTCTTGTCTCCGCCTCCATCACTTCCCGCTACATTTGGTAAACCTAACCCGAACCGAACCCGAACGTAAATGGGAGGTGAGGGGGGAGGAGACAGACACACAAACAAACAAAGAGAGAGAGAGAGAGAGAGAGAGCAGACAGACAAGAGACATCATCACGGAAACTGCAATTTCCAGCTCTCATCTATTTGCAATCCCAATTTTAGTTTTATGAGTTGGGTTGAAAAAAAAAGAAAAAGAAAGAAAAGTGAATAACTGAACTTGGATTGTGAGAAACATTTTTTGCAGGGTCACATTTTGAAGCACACCACTGACTGACTGGGAATGCTGCTGCTCTCAATCAGCTCATCATCATCATCATCCCCACAGAGCAAGAGTAGCAGGAAATTAGGGGCATATGAAGATGGGAAATGGGTGTCAAGAGATGGAGTTTGTTGCAGCCTCCAATAACAAAAAAGAAGAAGAAGAAGAAGAAGAAGAGGAGGAGGAGGAGGAGGTGGAGGAGGTGGAGGAAGAAGAAGGTGCTGAAAGCTTTTGTGTATTTTCGGATCCGATTGATTATGGTGGAAGTCGTTGTGATGATGGAGGAGTATCTGGTGGTAATAGCTCATCGTGCATTGTTGTTGTTGCTGGTGAGATCGGAAGTGGTGATGTTCTTTCGCCTTACTGTTATGAAGACGTAGTAGAAGAAGAAGAAGAAGAAGAAGAAGAAGCAAGTGCTTTTCCTAATATGCTTCCAGTTGAATCTGCTGATTTGGAGTTGTCCAGTAGTAATGCTGCTGCTGCTGCTGTCCGAGAATTCGATGTTGTCAGCGTAGATGGAAGCCATCATCGAAAGCAGCGGCAGCAGATTTTGGCAGACACAACTCCACAGTTCAGGGAGGAGGAGGATGATGATGCCGCCTGTGAAAAGTTGCGAGTTGTAACGGCCAAGAGGAAATCGGTATCGCTACGTATAGAAAATGATTATGCTGGTGGAGGAGGAGGAGATGAATGCTGCTTATCAAATAGACGCATTGTCGCTCCGCCGGAGGAGGTGTCTGCCAAGTCGTCCCCGCTAAGAGTACGGAAGAGGATGGAGGAGGAGGAGGAGGATATGCAAACTGGCATTTCTGAAGATGCGGAAGACCGTCGGAAGAGTTTAGTGAATGCTGCAAGAGCCTCCTCCTCCTCCTCCTCCTCCTCAGAGGTGCCGAAATTCAAATGGGGGGACCTGGACGATGAAGACCTAGAACAGATGCAGCAGGTTGGCGGAGGAGGAGATGTCCAGAAGGGCTTCTTGGCGTTGCCAACCTCACAAGAAGAAGAAGAAGATGTTGTTGCCGATCAATCTGCTCAAGAAGAAGAATTGGCTTCGGAAATTGCCGTTGCAGGAGATTCTCAAGGAGTTGTTGCTCTTCTGTCGCTACATTCGCCGCCAGATTCTCAGAGGTTTTTGTTGCCGAATGCAGCAGTGCCAGATGTGGTCCAGGGTGCATCCCTGGCTCTTGTTGCAGGTGCTGGTGATTCTCAGCTGGAGTTTTGTTTGCAGAATGCCACAACAACACCAGAGGAGGAGGAGGCTGGGGCCTCTAGTTTAAGTGAGGTTGGGACAAATCTTGACAATGAAGTGGTCGTTTCAGGACTTGCAATGCTGGCAATGTGTGAACTGACTGCTGCTGTCTTGGCACCTGATGGAGTTGCTGCTGGAGGGTCACTAGCAACAAGAAAAGGTGAAGTTGCCACCAAACAAGATGACCACCTTGTGGTGGAGGAGAACTCTGAAATTGGTATTGAGTTAGAAAACATCACCACATCCCTCCTTGCTGCTGGTGTGATGTCTCCTCCATCTCAAGCATGCAATGAGTGTGATGTGCGGCAGCGTTCCTCCCAGTTGTCAGGATGTACAACATCAGCCCCATCTGCTTTTATGGCTACAGACTCTGGCTTGCCATCAGTCCATGACTGTGATGATCCATTGACAGACAGAGTCATGGAGAAGTGTGCTATAGTAGTTAATACTCTGGAAGCATCACTAGGTGGAACTGGAGATATTGACTCATGCAATCCAGATGTAGTGACAATTGACTTGGCTCCATTGGAGACCTCTTGTGAAGGTTTGACAGCAGGAGCGGATGCTGCTTTGGAAAGGGTTGATGGGTCAGTGAAAAGTGCAGAAGAGCAGATGATGGATGTTGGAATGATGATGACAAATGGCATGATGATTGAGAAATATGACGAGGGTAAGTTGCTACCATCAAGATGAAATTGGCATTTATGTTACTATCTGCTCTTGATGATATTCTCCAGCACTGAACATGTGCAGATCCATGAGAGGGAGTGTTGGATTGTACACACAGTGTGTGAGTAATATCATGATTTCACTGTGTATCTTTAACCATATGTAAAATTGGGTTTCTGCCTTTATGCAGGGGAATGCAAGGAGCGGTTTCGCCAGAGATTGTGGTGCTACTTGTTTGAGAATCTGAACCGAGCAATCGATGAGCTTTACTTTCTTTGTGAGCTGGAGTCAGATGTTGACCAAATGAAGGAGGCACTTATTGTCCTAGATGAAGCTGGTGTTGATTTTAAAGACCTCAAAATGAGAGTTGATGGCTTTGACAGAGTCAGGAAAGGTCCAGGTCTTCCCCGCCCTGTTTCTGCTGCAAGTACAAGCAGCTCCATCTCTTCAAAAGATCAGCAGCGTCGTCCTCGTGCAATCGCTTGGGAGGTGAGTGACTCCTGAGGTCAGCAGGATGCTCTGCTTATACATTTCAGCTTTTTCTGTGCCTGCTGAGATTGTTTGTGTATAAGTTCATACAATATTCTACTCCTTGCCAAAGAATGTTGTGAAATTATACCTTACAGGTACGTCGTGTGACCACAACATCTCAACACCGAGCTGATATGCTTTCCTCTTCTCTGGAAGCTCTCAAGAAAGCACAGAGTGCTCAACCCCATAGCCGTCCACAAGGTAGAAGAAGAGACACCTCACGTGTCCTTTCTTTTGACCGAGATCCTGAAGATGATGTGTTCAGTAAATTCCTGATGTTGAGAGAGTCTGTCTGTCCACTGCGTGAAAGTGCCATCTCTAAATCAAGAGAGAATCCTCCACCAGTCAGGGAACCTGCTGTCATTTCTGTTGATTCTTCCTCAAAGTCAAAGGACATTCTTCCCAGTTGCAGGGATATCTTTCTGAAGTCAAAAGACCCTCTGTCAGTGTTCAAAGAAGTGCCAGGGAAGTTGGTGGATGCAATACCTGTATCTACAGATAGCCCTTCCAAACCCAGAGAAAGTCGGTCTTCCAAAAATCAGTCTTTAAACCTAGAACCCCCTCTTAATGCAGAAAGACGACATTGTGACTCCATTGGATTCAACGCAGAAGATTGTGCTGCCTCTGAAGTTGTAACCTATCATCATAGTACCTCATCAGCACGAGCCTCTCCTCAAGAAAAGGAAGCCGGCAAGAAGGGAGGTTCCTTAAAGGATGAAATGTTAACCAACAGGAGTACTGACTCAATGGGCAAAAGGTCGACATCAAGTGCATCCCAGATTGATAGATTCATGAGGCCAACAGCATCCAGTGGGCAGCGTGTTGCATCTAGAGAGAGGGAACAGAACCTGCCTGTAAGTAAGAGTCCTTCAATGGAAGCTTGGAAAGAGAAGCGAAATTGGGAGGACATTCTCTCCTCTCCTCTCAATATTGCATCACGAGTGTCCAGGTCTCCTGGTCCTGGTCGAAAGAGTACAGAGCGTGTGCGTGTCCTCCATGACAAGCTGATGTCACCTGAGAGGAAGAAGAAAACTCCAACTGAGACGAAAAAGGAGCAGGAGGAAAAACAGGCTCGTGCAACCCGATTACGAATGGAGCTGGAGATGGAGAAAGTTCAGCGTCTTCAGCGAACCACAGAGAAGCTGACTCGTGTAAGTGAGTGGCAGGCAGTTCGAAGTAGTAGGCTGCGAGAAGGAATGCATGCGCGGCAGCAACGTGGGGAATCACGACATGAAGCTCATCTTGCGCAGATTGCCCGGAGAGCAAGTGATGAGAGTTGTAAAGTCAGTGAAGTACGGTTCATAACTTCTCTTAGTGAGGAGAACAGAAAACTTTCATTGCAGCAGAAGCTCCAGGATTCTGAGACACGGCGGGCTGAGAGGCTGCAAAATCTGAGGATCAAGCAAAAAGAAGATTATGCAAGGGAGGAAGCAGCACAGGAGAGACGTCGACACCTGGAAGCAGAGAGGTTGCAGCGCATTGCAGAGGCACAACGTAGAAAAGAAGAGGGTAAAGCAAGGAGGGAGGAGGAAAGGAAAGCAGCCAGTGCTGCAAGGGAAGCTCGAGCTGTGGAACATGTCCGGAAGAAGGAAGTGCGAGCAAAGGCTCAACAGGAGGAAGCAGAGCTGCTGGGGCAGAAGCTAGCAGAGAGGTTGAGAGAGAGTGCACTCCGGCGCAAAGTCTACTTGGAACAGATCAAGGAGCGTGCTATTATGGATCTTGATAAACAAGACAAGAGAAGCAGAGATATTCTATCAGAATCACCTGTAAGATTGCGGGATCAGATATCTCCTTCAGGTCGGAGGACTTCAAGTAGAGAAAAGGTTGCTCCTGGACAGATATTTGAAAGCGAATCAGTGACTGACAGGGATTTGACCTCAGGCGAATTGGTGGGTAGTGCCCGAAGTAATATTGCTGCTGGTTTGTACCCTATGGCTGGGAGCAATGACAGCATTCCCCTGCAAAAGCAAGCTCTTAAGAAAAGGGTAAAGAAACTACGTCAAAGACTTGCCAGCAGGAAATCAGAGTTTCTGGAGCGCTCTCCTGGAGTAGATGGATATGGAATGGGCAGTGCTTCTCTGGCAGGTGATTCTATTTGTGTCTTTCATTTGCAGAAATTCTTATTTGAATGTAACCGTTCTCTGTATAATTGGCATGACAATTTCTGCAAAGTTCAAGTGGAGACATGCCTGATCTTGTTGATGGTTTTGAAGATGCACTCTTCTTGTGTCCACTCTTATAAACAGGTGCAGCACGGTCTAGAATAGGGAGGTGGCTGCAAGAGCTAGGACGACTGCAGCAGACTCGGAAACCTGGGAACTTCTCTGTCAGCTGCCTTATCATTGCTGAGATGGTGAAGGTATGTTACCTTGATTAACATGTATTCTGCAATCACATAGGCACATTGATGTCTACCCATGTGTACCTTCTGTCTGGACCTTTTTATCAGGTCTCACTGCTGGTGTGTTAGCTGTCACTGAAATTCTCACCAGTGACAGATGATTTGAAGAATGGTAGAACGCTTTGGAGAGTTCTATATATATCTTTGAGACAACCCTGATCAATTTGATGCATCTTTAGTTAGTATGACAAGCATTGAAGTGCAGTGAGGTGAATGAAGTTGTACAGCAGCCTAGGAGATGTAAGCAACGGTGTCATCACTGAAGTCATTGAGTCTGGTGGCATTATATTTGGAAATTGGAACCCTTGCTCTTCTGTGTAACATGATGTGTAACAGTGAAAATGGTGTCTTAATCTTTGCATGCAACATCTGCCCAGGGTTATCTCAACTTAATCATGAAGGCTTTTGTTGAGTGCTACTGCAGTATTTGGAGGATAAGGAAGCGGAACTGCATGCAGCTCGACAACAAGGTCTTCTTGATTACATTGCAACAGCACTCCCAGCTTCCCATTCATCCAAGCCAGAAGCCTCTGCACTCACAGTAGCTCTTCTGCGATTACTTGCAGTTCTTCTGTCACCCCCAGCCAATCGGAGCTACTTCATTGTCCGCAATCTTTTACCTCCCTTGATCCCAATGTTGTCTACAGCATTGGAAAATTTCAGCACCATCGACTATTCCTTGAATAACCAAGGAGCAAATGTTGTTGGTTCTGGTCCTGGTTGTAACACCAAGGATGGACCTGCTGCTTCTAAAGATGCTGTAAATAGCTTGAGTGGCAGCATGAAAGATGAGAAGATGTCTGCTGATGAGAAGTTAGAAGTGATGCAAGAGGTGCTGGAAGGGTTGCTTTGGGCAGTCACTGCTATTATAGGCCATGATTGCCTTGAAGAACGCCAGCTGCAAATGCAAGAAGACTTGGCAGAGCTGATTGTGGCTTGTGAGGTTCTTCATCGTCTGCGGAACCTTTTTGCACTCTTTGATCGGCCACAAGTTGAGGGGGCAGCAATTCCAGGTCCAGTTCTTTTGGGCCTGAGGTTGTTGGAGACCTTGACAGGACCAAGAGGAAAGATCCTTACTGCAGCTCATGAGGCACCTGTGAATATAAATGGTTGCCTTCCATGCCTGCCACCAACCTCAGACATTGGAAATAGTGTTATTATTGAGGATGGGGCAGAAGAGAGCATTCCTCAGCTTCCTGATTTAAGTGAGCAGGTCTTGAAGAGCGATGATGTATTGTTTATAGTGCCAGGTCCAGACACTACAGAAGAGGAGCAGGGAGAGAAAATTGAAGAGAAGAATGGTGAGAAGAGCAAAACCACTGATACATCAGTGGTGCATGGCCAGGCATCTGTTGTCTTGAACATGCGGACCAAATATCTTCTGGCAGCAATTGCAGAGACAGGCCTTCTTGGACTCCCTTCACTTCTTACAGCTGTGCTTCTCCATGCAAATCCTCGATCTTCACCAGAGCAGGTACAATGACAATAATCAGACTACAGGATACAGCACTTAATTAGGATGGGCATTTTGTGTATATAATGGATTCCTTCTCTATTGTATCATTTGTTCTCAAGCACATATCCTTTTTTTGAACCAATTCTGGATTGGTGGCAGGCAGCATGTGCACTCCCATCCAACTTTGAAGAGGTGGCTACAAGTGTCCTACGTGTACTCAACAATGTCGCCAGGCTTGACCTTCCTCTTCTGCAAAACATGCTGGTATGATCTCTGGTTTTGCTGCAGAACCACATTGGCAGGCATGATTAACAAACTGGGATTGCTGTAACCAATCTTGTCTATTGTCTATCTTTATGATGGATATAGTTTTAAAGCATTATAGCATGCTAGTGGTGCTCAGATTTTCTTCCCCTGAAGTCTGACGACTTTTTGGAAATGCCAGGGACTTCCTGATTTGAGGATGGAGTTTTTCCACCTTGTTAGCTTTCTGCTGTCACACTGTACTTGCAAATGGAAGACTACCACAGACAAGGTTTGCCCTCAATTCAGACTTGGCACATCTTTTAAAAGACGATGTGCATACATTCAATAGCATGTTTCCTGGCTGGTACTAATCATCTTTGAGGTCGAATTTACACTCTTTTCTTTGTCATTGCACAAGCACTTAAATTTACTTCATGCTTGTTTCCTTCTCTTTCCTAGATCAAGTTCTCATATTGCTTTGTGGCAAACTCCAGGATCACTATCTGTATGGATATTCTGGAGATAACTGAAACTATCATCTGAAAGTTCTTTGAAGATCTGTCAGAACCTGCAGGCTAAAGTGGCCAGATGTTCTGGTTCAGGTTTGAATTCTGGAAAAGAAATGCTAGCTGATTATTAACTGTGGCAAAACCTTCACTCTACATGGCAGGTTGCTGCCTTGCTTCTAGAGACACTGTTACTGCTCGGGTACACTGCATTGCTGCACCCAGGAAATCAAGCAGTTCTGCGCTGGGGCAAAAGCCCTACTATCCTTCACAAGGTAGCCCTGGTAACCTTTGTGCTTCAATATCTATTAGTAAGCATTATTGGATGGTTTGTGTAATGTCAGAGGAGGTTTTATTTCAGGATGTCCTATGGATTATAGGTTTATGTAACTAAATGGCCTTCACACTGGTCCTGTGTCCAGATGTGTGATCTTCCATTTGCTTTCTTCAGCGACCCCAAGCTGACCCCTGTTCTGATAGTTACACTGCTAGCAGTGTGCTATGGTAGTGAACGCAACCGGGATGTTGTCCAACAAGAGCTCAGCATGGATATGTTGCTTACCTTCCTGAAAAGATCTAGGGAGAAGATTACTCAAGTTACAGAGTCTGAAAATGACACAAAACCTGAGGATGAGGAAGTGGTGGTGAAGACAAAGGCTAAAGTAAGTTGGGGATCAGAATCTGAGTCAAGTGGCACTAGTACAGCCCGTGGCCGTTCTCGTCAGAAGCAACCACTGCCAGATGTCTTCTTTGCCTCTCCCAAGAGAGTCAATTGGAATCAGACAAGGAATGGGGTCAACATCAATATGACCTCCAGTGATGGAGATATTGCAGCAAAAGAAACCAAAAGTGCAGTTTACAGGAGTGGTGGTCGGATTACTCCCATTACTGACTTGCAAACATTGCCAGTGAAGAGAAGCAAAGGTGGTTCCTCTAGTTTTCTTTCCTCATCACTCCCAAGCAGATTTCCCACTGTTTCTCTTCCCCAGTCAGCTCCCTCTGGGACAAATGAACTTTTAGGAGATGGCATGGCATCTTTCCCATTTCCTGCAGCTTTGACGTTGCAGAACCGGTTTCCAGAGAGCCTTTGGACCCAGGCAGAAGAATTTTTTTCACCAGGATCACGGATGGGTCATATCTTCAAGGCTTGATGAGGATACAATGTCAGTAACCAAAATTTGGAGACTTCATTGCATACAAGCCTCATCTATCCCATATACAACTTCAGCATTGGTGATACTGTTTGGTGGCCCTAAGTTTGCAATCTTCTCAGTTTGAGTTATCACTTTTGTAGGTGAAGTTGTCTGTGTCAAGGGCTGCAGACCTCAGGAGTAGTTGCGCGTTAAAATGGAAATCATGCAATGTGGTGGACAATGTCTATTCCCTGACATATTGAGGATGTTTCAGAAGGAGAATTCTCAGTGCAACCATCAAGCTACTGCACCTCTTTCTGCTATAGAGACAAAATTCTGAGACTAGGCAAAGCCTGCAATTGTTACCATCACGGACCATCACGGATATGAAAATAAAAATGTTCACATGGGACTGGGGCAGGAGTATCCTTGAGAAATTTTGAAAGACAGGATTCCGTGTTTAGGGTGTTTAGGGTATATCAAGGACATAGGATTTGGGTACAGTCAAATGTACAGGTCAACTAATATAGTAGGGTCCGTACAGAGAGTTAACAACTACTACATCCTCAAAGAGGACTTTAGTAGCAGCATGAAGTTGGTAACATCCTGAGGATGAACTCAATGTCATTTGAGTCTCTTGTTACCATTCAAGGTTTCAGATGAGGTTGGTTAACTGCTGCCAAGAATGTAGGGTGATGTTTGAGAATTTGTTGCAATGAATATCATTCAGGTCATTTGCAGCATGGTGAAGTCGAAGCTTTGTTGATGTTGAAATCCTCATACCATTAATTGAGGTCTTTCATGGCCCTGATTTTCCAGCTAGAAAGTAATGGTTGTACCAGAAGTTAAACATTTCAGTGATGTTTTTGACATGTAGTCTCATTTCAAAGGACTTTGATGTTGTTGGTCAACCTCTCTTACCTCTCTTCACAGGGAACTTGCCTTCAACTCACAATACCCTATTCAGTGTTGTTAAGTGGGATATGGAGAACAATGTGGCCATTTGTTAAGGTTTAGGGTTCTGAATGTGTCCCGGTCTCCTATTCTTTAGATTTTATCTCTTGATTTCCTCAGACTCGGAAAGGCAGGCTATGGCATTAAATTCATGATGCATCATCAGAAATTCCACGTTTTATGAGCTTTGGAGAGGAGAAAGATAAGGCTCAACTATATATTGGTCTACAACGTTTCTAAATAAATTGACACTCAAAATGATTCATAAGATGCTGCAGACCATCAGGTTTGAAGAAACAGAACCAGAGAATGTCAGCACCTAGACTTGAGAACTGAAGACAACAAATAGAAAATAAAACCATGTTAGTGTGAGTCTAAGAGATAAGGGAAAATAGTCTTTGATGCGAAATAGATGGTGAAAACTGCCAAATTAGCAACTTTCTGAAACTACTCTCACGTGTGTTTAACAGTTAACAATTACATCAGCTACATCACTTTAATGTTTTGTGCTTGTTTTGCTGCTAATGATTCAACCGGAGGTCCATAACATGGAAGGCAACATGGCAGTCCTGAGCCCTTGGTACTTATGTAAGAGCAAGGTCATTTCTGGGCAGAAAAATGACAAAGATCATATAGTCACCCACTTTGCTGTGATTGCCTGGCCCAGGCCATATGTGGTGAAGCCAAAAACCAGGATCTATTACTCCTTGGGACTAGATCAGATTTCCTGATTGCTCCATGATAGATTATCTGGTTGGAACTTGGTCTCCTTGGAAGTGATATAGTCAACTCAGGTAATCTTGCTTTTTGGAGCTCAGGAAGTACAGGTTCTGATAGGGATTACTCAGTTTATATGCATACCTACAGATAGATCAAAACTCAATGTGATGCCAACCACTGCTTGCACATATCCTGCACTGCAAGAGAGCCTGACTGCTGTGCCTGCAGTGACAACATCCACCAATAAATCTGAATGAACTAAGGCAGGGCACAAACTGGTTTGGAGCCAATGACTGGACAAAAAACATGACAAAACACACCCTTTGTCTCAAAACTGATTCATCAGGAAACTCATAAGGAAAGTTCGGCTTGAACCCACAAGTGCTCTCGACTTACTAGGGATTTCTATGCTTCATGAAGATGCCAAAGGAGAACCTTGGGACGGGTGGATGATCCAAATGAGTGTGACCAAGATTCATCAAGTACTTACCACATGAGCTACATACTGAACGTCAGATACGCTCTCACTGCGAGAAGCAATCTGGAAGGCGCTTTTCAACCGACCCCAAATCACACATGCCAACACTTTTCTGTCCAGTCCATAAGAAAAAACACCATTGAACAACATTGAGGTTAAAACTGCAGACAACTCTGACAATCAAATGAGATCAGAACCCAAAGTTGATGCTGAATTCTAAATACTCGTGATTTCAGTTTTTACAATTCAGGGATAAAAGGTGCATGCCTGTGGCTGCTTGAAAGCATCTCAATGAGGCGATTAGGTGGTCGCTCCTTGTGACGGTTTTTTGCATAAACATTAATTGCAGTACCCAGAACCTGTACTTGATGCCCACAGATCAACATAATAAGAAACCAGTGACATATACAAAAAAGAAGTGCTCATTCTAAAAGTGCTTGCTGTAGTGCATCCTGGACATAGGGAATGCAATACTTTGTCCCTGAAGTTATCAGAGTCTCTAATGACTCGGGTATGTTTCAAAAAAGCTTCACACTTCAGGTTGCTTATTTTTTTTGAAATATGGAAAAGGCCAACTGCAGTGAGAAGGAATTGAACCTGGTCCCAGTCATCATCATCTATGGTGCCCTTAATGTTGCGCAAGAGCTCCATTAACTGGTTCAACTTCTTTCTCTCTGCTAAGTTGGCTGCCACACCTGCATAGATGTGCACCGCTGCAATTTCACACACACAAAAATGTGATACATGTGAAGTCTGATATTGTGAGACCAAGGTGAATTTGCTTCAGCAGAGGCAAGGATATATAGATCTCCTTTACTGTTGATGAATATACCCATATGAAGCAGGCACAAGTTTGGTACAAGGAACTGAAATTTGAGTTGTTTTGGACTGCTAACACAAAAAGTAAGGACATTTCCTACCTGTTAGATTGAAGTCAGAAATGATTCGGAAGGCGAGATCAAAGTTCCTCTCCACAAGTTCCTCTGCAACTTCGCACCTGCGTCTATTGAGCAAAAGTACAGATAAAAGAAATCAGAGGAAAACCCAAACTGCTGGCAGAAGAAAAAGAAGAGCCAAATGACTGAGTCTGATATTCCCCATAGCTACTGCTTCTGTGACAAAAGAATCTGAACACATTAGAGTTATGGGTCCTTCCCCTTAGACCACAGCCCTGCAAGTTCTTGCAATTCACATGACTGGTTGACCCGGCTAGGGTTCTATAGGTGACAAACTAGCATCTTTTTACCTGATGGTGTCTGCATCATTTGGGTTTCCAAATAATGAATGTTTCCATGGTTGCCCCTCACTGTCACCAAATGTGCGAACCACATCTATCTGTAACACCACAAATCTCACTCCCTAATGAGCTCTTCATGGAAATCAAACACAAAGCATATTTGCAAACACCTAAGAGCATGTCCACATGTCTCATGGTGCCTCAAACTCTCTCATATTTCTCAACTACACAGAACAGACAATCTAAATTTTGAGCTGGAACTGTTCAACCCTTCACCAAAGACAGACCAGCAAACCTACAACCTCAAAGAACCAGTTCAGAATTTTATAATGGGGTGGGTGGCTCCACCTGGTGGAGTGAGTGTAAGTCATGCTTGGTGTGCACTAGGCATGTAGTTTCTGAGTCCAATAGTAAAAAACTCTGAGCTGATGAAGTACTCTACATTTTTATCAACTAAGATTCCTGCCCACCTTCATAAAAAAATTGAGCTCACAGTACTGATGCTGTTGTGGGTTTTCAAATTCATTCAACACATCCGGGAAAGAGCCAATACTAGATTGGGAATCATGGGGAGTTTTGCCTGTGTTGTGTGTCCTTTACCTGTACGCTAACTCGAGCTGTGAACTTGATCAGCTCCTCTTCTGTGAGTTTCTGAGATGGTAGTTTCCCCCGAGCAGCCTTGGTTGCCACCTTAGCCCCCTCCCCTGCTTGCTGCCGTGCTAGCAAACCCTCATCAAAGTGCACCTGCCCCATGAATGGCAATCAGTTTTAGACATCAAGACCAACGTTGTGCAGCAGGTATCAACAACGACTTCAACACTGGGTTAACACTGGGAAGGTACACTATCTTGTGTGTCCATAAACTACCAACTATATCATGCAACCGATTGAGAAGATTGGAACTGGGTGCATGAGTGGAGGGTCCGAAAATGCAGCATTGCACATCTGGAATATTTCACTGATTATCATTGCTCCTTGTTGCAGTAGACAAAATACAGGATCTTAAGCTTAGGCTTGCTGTCAGAGCATCCATTTCCATGTTTAGACTTCCAAAAGAAGGGCTTTCACACCTTTGCACGTTCCAAGTGACCCAGAGCTTGATCCTGATGAGAGGAATTCAAAAAGAGCTGAATACAGCACAACCCTGCTGCCACATAGTCCTTTTTCAGAACCTGCATAAACAAAAAT
>Ga0116228_10001733_pt1 | contig 18284 bp, 10 predicted proteins | sample S1TSphfallax_2_FD_89694 | JGI IMG/M metagenome (GOLD analysis project Ga0116228, IMG submission 89694) | Host-associated microbial communities from peat moss isolated from Minnesota, USA - S1T2_Fc - Sphagnum fallax MG | ecosystem: Host-associated > Plants > Peat moss > Unclassified | place... | reverse complement strand
TTTGGCTAAATTCATGTATGGTAAAACTTTGTTTAAACTAATATTTTGGCTAAACATTGGCTAAATTTAAATTTGGCAAAAGCTTGGAAAAACCCAATTTTTGGTTAGACTCATATTTGGCAAAACCTTAGCTAAATTCATATTTCACTACAAGAAATCATGACCTTTTTGGCCAAGATTTTTGGTCAAAACAACCCCCCATATGGTTTTCCTGCTGCCATGTCCAACTTGACCAAAGTGCCATTTTGGATAAGTTGTTTTGGAGCCGACCATTTTGATTATGTTTTTTTGGTTGGATTTTAATTGAGTTTTTCTTACCATGTTTTTCTTACTAGTTTTTTGACTGAATTGGATGACAATCAAGGATGAAAATTTGGGTTCAAGGCTCCACACTCACTACTAAAGCCTAAGGCTCACATAGTTATGTTGTTGCCATTGTGACACCAAAAGTGAGCCACCATATTTTACATCCACTTGATAAATTAAGTCAACATTGAAATGTTTTAGTGTATTTTTACAATAATGTTTCAAATATATTATGGGAACATTTTTATAAGTTTAAAAAAATCTAATCTATATAAAATACTCAAAACTATTTTTTAAAAATAAATTAATGTTTTCATTGGTTACTTAAATAATATATATTTGGTATTCTACATTCATTTTATGTGTATTCATTTTATAAACATATGTAGAAAATAATATAGTGACATTTTATTAGGTTTTTTTTTAAAAAAAATTTCTTTGAATAATGAATTTAGTTCTATCATGTCATCTTGAAAAGTTAACCCACTACTTTAAAAGTAAAACACCGAGGTGGGTTTGGGTTTTAGTATTACGTTTGCACCCACCTATCATTACTAAAGTTCATTTGTAAAGGCAATACCACAATTTGATAACTTGTTTATGTTATCTTATAACTACTTTTAAGGTGGATTGTTTCCACAATTTGTTACAAATAAAACATCTAAGGGTGCAACACATTAATTGGAGTCACACATGCCCACTTAAGTCATTGCTTTCTACAAGCAATGGGTTTGCCCATGGTTAGTATGATGTGGTAGATGGTGATTGCTTATAAAAGGGGATGGATGAAGAATCCATGATTTTTATAGGCATAAAAAAGGTTCATGACCAAAAACAATGTGACAATATTGATACATAAAGGTGTGGAAAATTATTTTTCATGATTATGCCATTTTAATGCATTTCAAGTCATTTGAAACATGGAAAAAATAACAAAAACACTAGTTACAATGGCTTATAAACGTTTTTGAGTATTTTATATTCTTAAAATTTATTTCAAATCATTTTCACATGCTATCATAATATACTAAAAATGTTATTATATAAAGATATTAAAAACTTGTCACATTAGTATAAATTTTGATACTAAAACATGAAAAACCACACATTAATTACATTTGTTGTGGATCCCATTAGTGTGATTGCACCTTTGATGCTTCCACAAACCTATTGGAAAAAAATCCTTTTTGGATCATAGCATGTGCAACATGGTTGTATTGACTCCAAGATGTCCAAATATGTTTCCCAGTGGCACCACTTGTTTGTCAAATTTAACAATTGGATAGAAAAAAGATGTGTGGGCATATTAGGACCCCCATGCCTACATTAGAATAGTTAGATTTTTGGGGGAATGCTAAGGTGTTTAATACCTTGGATTTGAGGTTAGGAGACTAAATCAAAATAACTTTATGGGGAGTTGATAGTGATGTAAACAATAGACTTTTCCATTGGAAAATCCATCCTTTTGGTCTAAAGAATGTGTTGTGACTTTTCAATAAGTGATGCATCAATTGCTGGTAAGATTGCTTAAAATTATTTTTGATATTAGTGAAATACTACATGGACATGTACAACAAGTGTTTGAGTGGAGATTGCACTTACACCTCCACACCAAATCCATTTTTTTCACGAGCATTTGCCTTATTTAAGGCATACAAATGTAGGCACATGTGTTCAAGTCTACCAATTTAATTAAGAAGATTGGATTTGTCCATGTTGTAAGAAAGGTTCAATTAAGTTGAGGACAATTATCTTCTTTTCATGTTTTTGTGTGCACATTGAGCATGAAAATCTTTGTAATGGGAAGAAAAGTCATTGACATTGATGGCCATTATTGTGTGAGAGTTTGTAATCATATAATTATGGTGGCTAATTAGGAGGTTGTTGCAAGTTGGGTTTGAAGTTGATACTTGTTAATCTTGGCCCAAGGAAATGTTAAATAGAAAAACAAATGTGCAACTAAAATGGATTGCCACCACAAGGTCTTGGAAAGGAGATGTAATTGCATATAATGCAAAAAATGAAAAATGAAATAAACGATGATTATTCAGCTTATGGGTAACCAACATGAAGTTATGTACTCTCATGGCTTCTTGTTATTTAATTTCAATAGTTGCCAATAGGAAGGATTGACCTACATGTTCTTTTGGTGAGTTTGACAAAGGTTTGAGGTTTAAAAAATAAAGATTAAAAATTCATAGGTTTAATTCAATCTCTTAAGAACTTTCTAATTTCATTTATTGCATTTTAACACCCCTTTCACATTAGATAAAGAAGTGTTCAAAGATTATGTGTGAGTTAGTGGGTTGGTGAGTTCTTGGTATGTGAAAAGACCATGTTGGTCTTGATTTCATTGAATTAGAGGTTTAGAACATTTTAAATGTCTAGGATGTGCCAAGGTGTTCAATCCATTAATTAATTTTTTTGGAAAAATTGCCATATTTAATGTAAATTTACCCAATTTCCATTCAATTGAAATCTAAACTTACCAAGACAATGAAAAGAACAACAAAATAATGGGGAATCTATGAATATAACATAAAGTGCTAAGATTTTGGATGAATGAGGTGGTATCGACTATCAATCAATTGGACAACAATGACAAGAATGCAAGAACAAGTGGAGAAAAAGTGTGATGTACATTGGACATTTCATTCTTGACCTCCCCCTTTTGCTTCTTCCATTGTTTTGTGACCTTGACTTGTGTTTAAGTTTTTGTAATGTGAACAAAACCCAAATGGGAATCTAGATGAAAAGATGACCTAATGAATGAAGTGATGTGGGGATTTGGATTGGAAAAAAATGCCAAAAGAAGGGATGGTTGATAATCATAAAACTTAGAAGTTATTGTTATTCCTTAGTTGTTTTCTTTATGTTTTTGTGATTATTTGTTGTTTGCAAGTGATGAGTTCTATTTTGCATTCTTCATGGTTTGAATGACATTTGGCATTGATCGATTTGGTGTTTTGTGTTATTTTTAGGTGTGATGAGTTATGAAGGGTGGACATTGCCATATAAGGACAAACTTCTAATGTTGAGAAGCCAAGTTTTTGGGTTAGACATTGTGTGTTTTTAGGAATGTATCTTTGAAGCTTTCAAGTTGAGTGTGTGGGTCTTTGTGTTTTGTAGTTTTGAAGAAGCATCATGTCAAGTAGTCTTGGTGAGGGATGAATGCTCTAACAACTATGGGAGCTTTTTAGTAAATTGCTTTTGTATCTGTACTACGTCATAGCTTTCTTTTTAGGGACCAATTAAGGAAAGTGATGAAGATCTAAAAGGGTTTCGAGTGCGGTCTTCATAACAATTTGGTTTGTGTGAGGAGAAATGTCATGTTATTTGGGATATAGTGGGTTATGTGTTGATGGGAAGGAGTACCCACAATTGTGGGAGCTTTGAAAGGAATTAATGTGTGACTAGACAACCTTGGGGTTATCAAGACAAATTGGTAGTGGGAAGTCTAGGTTTTCATTTTTTTTTGTCCAACTTCCTGGGATCAATATGTGGGAGTCAGGGTGGATTTCATATTTTGAGATTGTGAGCTGGGAGTGTGAATTGCCATGACATGACTAATGGGCTCAAAAGAGAAGCTGAAGTGATTTGATTCCTTATGTACTGTAGATTAGTGTTGTTAGTATATAGTAGATGCTAATAAATTCAGTGTTGTTCTGCTCCTATGTATTTATATAAAGTTTCATAGAAATCAGTTTGTCCCACAATTTCATCTCAGCAAGTGTTGCATTAGGTTGCCCTCTCTTTTGGTGACAGTTTAACGATATTTTCCATCTACCCTGGTATTCCAATTCAATTTCTTGTCTTTGCTACCATGGCCTTTTGACATCTGGCTGCGTCACCATAGTTTGCATTGTCTCCTTTCGTGTCTCCACACTCCACCAAAGACACAAAAATATGAAAAAGTTGAGGAAGTTGAAATTTGAGATTGAAAGTAGGTGAATGTAGGTGAGGAATGTGGAAAATTTATAAGAGTTGAATCTAGGAAACAAGATGAATGACTTGCAAGCTGAAGAAGATGAAATTTATGGACAAATCTACGAAACATAGGTAAAGCCAGGAAACTTTGTGAAATGCCAGAGTGATGAAGCACAGGGATGCCAGAACATTTTATGACCAAATGGGCAGTCAGGGAGAAAAGAAGCAATAATTGGCCTGCAATAAGGACCTGTTACTGATTTAATGTCTTCTGGGCACAAGGCATCAATAGTCAGCCTGGAATAAGGACCCATTGCCGATTTAATGTCTTGGGGGCACAAGCTACCGATAGTGAGCATGCTCGAACTTGCACTGGAAACTAAGCTGCGTTTAACTCTTTGCACTTGGTTAGTGCTTAGCCAAGGATAACCTTAGCATAACCTTCACAAATGATGTTAGTTTCGCCAGAAGCATGGATGATGGCGACAGAGTAGGCCCCCAAGCTGTAAGTGAGCACTTGAGGATCTAGACAGTTGGCTGAATGGCTGTCAGGGCAAGCAACCTGGAGAATGAAAATATTATTGAGTGGCTTATGGGTACAGCAGGGATAATTTCAAACAGCTTTTTGTTCCTGCTGTCTTTTTTTCCTTGTGTTTTACAATCATCTTATGAATCACAAAACATAGTTCCAGCCGTTTGCTTGGCTTTTACAATTATATGAATCACAAAATATTGTTGTGGCCACTTGCTTGCTTGCTTGCTTGCTTGTGTTTCACAATCCTTTGAATGACAAAACAGAATGCCAGCCATTTGAATGATTGAATCACTCAAGTGGTGGAGATCCAGTGGAATTAGCCCTGCAGACATTTGATTTATACTGCAGAAGAGGGTCCCTGTAATTTCTGTTAGAAACACTCACTCCCAAGGCTTGAAACATGATCACTGATATCTACAGGTGAGACAAAATTATGGGTCCCTAACTTAGTATCTACGAAGATGGGCCAACTTCTTTCCAAGTTTGGATGTGAAAATTTGGTTCCAAGTTAAAGGGATGTTTTTCTGCCCCAACATTCAATCACTAACTTTTTTTGGGTCCATACCACTGCCAGCTAACTGCTAATGCACAGCGAAGATTTTGTATATAATAGAAAGTACTGTGGGTAGTAGCTGTATCCACTCGAGAGCACCTGTTCCACACGTGACACAGCTGCATTCACTTTTGTCTTATGCTTCAGCCAAAAACAAAGATCCTTTGCAGGGTCTAAGCCAAAATGGGAAGCTAATATAATATAATAAGAATAACTCCACACCAAACATGGCACAAGAACTTGAATCTGTAGTCTCATATACTCCATTTAGACTGACATCTTTGATTTGAGATGTCACTAAAGCTTCACCAAAAAATTAGGTTTGGTTCCATCCTCAGCAAACCCATATGAACAGCTTTCTTTCTCTCAGTGCATTTAGACATTCCCTTTCAGAAGGCACTTTACCTAAGGCAACATCTTCCAACTTCATCCAATTGCCAGTTTTTGTTGCTAGTAGGTAGTGTCTTTTGCTACTCTTTATCCAAACAGGCTTGCTGGCATAATTTTGTTTGCTAAGTTTTGGGCTCCAAAGAATGCCAATCATACAGACCCAACAGTCTGGCACCACAGTCTGGCAAATGGAGTAGTGGTGGCAGGCATCCTCCAAAAAGACAAGAGCTGTACCCCACTCACTGCCTGCCTGCTTGCCCCCCCTGGCTACCACCACCCATCTTTGATATTTGCCAAATATCGTCTTCTTGATGATCATGAGGTTGGGCATTGCTCACAATTTGGTGGGGGGAGGGGTTGTTTGTGGTGGTATGGACCATATCATTATCAGGGCCTCTATCACCACATACATACTTCCAAATTCTGCCAAAAGTAGGTGGATGTAAATAGAGGCTCTTTCATCTTTCCTCCCTTTCAAGAGGGGCATGTTGATCTGTACTTACCTGGAAGGTGAAGTAAGTTAAGCTCTAAATTCATCCAACAGCCATTTGTTGCAGAATTCAAACTTGGTTTTAACATTATAGTAAACATGTCAGTTTCCAGACATGGGTTTTAGGTATGGTTATTTTTCCCTAATTGAGTTTGCAACAAATGTTACTCTCACCCTTTCTAACACTCGCATGAACAGGGTGATTTCTCTGCAATCCTAGTTAGAGCAGCATCTCCAGCAGCTCAGTATGTGACCCTGCAACCCACATCCCAGGTTAGTTATTTATTTTTTCCATCCCCACCCATAAAACTAAAACTGGGACTACTAATAGCAAACCACCTCGACCAATCATTATGATTGGCCAATCAGAAACATGGAGCAGCAGTCAGATCATATTTATTACAGTGTTCTGTAGCAGGTATTATTAGGTTTTGCTGTGCCTTTTTACCAGCCTGAGCAAACTGTGCAAAAATACTGGGCCAAAACCATTGTGCAGAGCCAAATCGGCTTTTCTTCATCCAATTTTAACTTGTAGGATCACATGCTGAGCACCTCTGGAGTTGCCCATATGTTTGTAACTGTAAGAAGGGCTATCTATGATCATTCTGCTTACAAAAAGGCTTCCACCTGCACTCAGGGGAAAGTAGCACAGCTGGGGTGGGGTGTATGTGTGTGCGTCCAATATCTTGTGGGAGACAAGAACAAAAACTGGGTCCTCCATTATTCAAATAGATGTAGGAATAATCCATACACTTACTTAATTATTGTTGACACTTTCCTAGCACGTAATTATCAAATTCAGATTCATTCCCATACTTTCACTTCATCCATAATGAATTAAGACAATGTGATGTCATAAATTTTGTATTCTCACACTCATGTTTTTTACTTCACTAAATTTGCAGGGTCTTTTTCTTGTTAGCTATTTGGCTAAATTTCACCAACAAAATTAAGCCTGGTACCTATTAGACAGTTGTTTTGATTTTTTGTCATAGCAAGCAACCATGGGTTTATTGATAGCTCTCTGGAGGTGTATAAAGCCTCCAACACAAATGGGAGTGTTGAGAATGCAGAGAGGGCATGTATGACATTGATCAATATGCAACATAGTATGATTAGTAGCTTTGGCACTAATTATATTATCTTCAGATATGTTCAAATGGTGAGATTTTATAAACTTTCAAATTAAAAAAATTGTGAGGAAAAAGATTTAATCATCAAGAATGTTTTACTTGTTGAAATGAAAATTTCAAAATTAAATTAATTAACATGGGTGGAAGCTGCCAAGGAACTTCAGGATGGTCATTAGTCATTACCAATTTTGGTTTATGGTATAGAGGCATTCATTTGGTATAAACTAGTGTTTTTCAGTTCTGAGGTTTTAGGAGGAATCATCGGATTTGGTTCTTAAAAATTTCAAGGGATTGATTTTGGTTTCAATTTTTTTAAGGGTAGTTTCAATATCAATTCTAGAACCTAGTTGCAAATTGGATTGATTCCAGGTACCTGTTCCATAACCTCCACTTCCAGTAACTTTCATTTCCACTCCCAATATGCAAAACAACCCAAAAAAATTTGGAAATACCTATTTTTTTCCATGAAAAAAATATAAATGGTTGAAAATTTCAGTCCAATAAAAAGGAAACTTTTTTGTCATTGATAAACTTCAAACTACATTACATATTACAAGATCCAAAACTAAAAACGTCATGAGACAAAAATAAAAAGTTTTATTCCAATTTTTTTGCTATTACAAAGGTTTGAAAATGTCAAACCTATTTCTAAACTAGCATATTTTAAAGCTTTAATCTATTCTAAATGTCTTAAAAGGATTAACACCATTTTTTTGCCATTTGGTTTCATGTTTAAGGTTTCATCCAACAGTCACACCACCTTATGGTCTTCTTAGCTTTTAATTTAACTATAACAGATTTAATTTTGCCCTATTTTTCCCTTCACTCCAAATTTATTAAAACAGCCCCAAATATGTCCCAATAATATCCCAAAAAATGATATTGCACATTTGTGGATTCACGAGTGATTTTTTCCAACTCACATAAGTGATAAAACAAAATGATATTTCTCATTCGTGTGTTCACGAGTGATTTTTTTTTATTCACATTGATGATGACGTATAATGATATTTCACATTTGTAATCCTATAAGTGTTTTTTGAATCACATAGATGACCAAGGCAAGAGGATGAACAACAACATCACAAAGAGCTGATGAATAATTTACTCATAAATAAAAAGAAAGAAGATTGATGCAAAAAGGAAAATAATGTGATTTAAACAAAAAATGGTGATGGAAAAATAAAATGAAAATTCAATAAAAAAAAAAACAAAAACTACAAAAAAATTCTTAAACCCTAAAAATTCACCCTAAATCCGTATTTTGAAATTAGAACTAAAATTCAATTTTGATCAAAAACCCAATCTGATTTTGGTTAGATTCACAACTTGGAACCAAACCTGTGGTCCAGTTTTAGAACCTTCTAGAATTGAGAGTTGATTCCCACCCTGATTCCAAAACCTCAATGAAACCTCCTGATTTGGTTCTACCTGATTCCCAAAAGTTAACCCAGGTCTAGGCAGGTTTCAGGTACATGCCTTATGCTAGTATCAATACTAAGTAAAAACCTACATTGCACCAATCAGTAGTTGGAGAGGAAAGCTGGCTATTGTAGATTGCCCCTGCCAATAACAGTGAGATCCAGCTCTTTCAATCAAAGATTCCTGTGATGTGCAGGTCATCTAATTTTTCTTCGTATTGGAGATGGTGGTGGTGGTGGTGGATGGGTGGGCTGGTGGTGGGTGCATTCATTCGTCCCTGCAAGCCAAAGCCAATTTCCTTCCTCTGCTGGAAGCCTGAGGGTGTACCCATTTACTGGAGCCTGTTTCCTTTCCTGGTGGCAGTTCCATCCCCCTAGCCCCACCACCCTCCCTGCATGATAATTGCCAGTTAGGTCCGACCACCATTATACACACATAACATGATAGAATGGAGTTGTGCATTGTGAGTTGTGACCCCCAAAAAAAAGCTTGATTGATCATAGAAAAAGTACACATACTCCATGTACAATTCGCACTTGGAGGGTAATGGGGGGATATTATATTATATTGTATCGTATTACTTTGTTTTAATTGGCATAATTATTTTCTTTTACTTTAGTATGAACTCTTTTCTAAATTAGTGCAGTTTTGACCCCTTTGAGTCTTACCACCTCTCAGCATATCATGCTCTAGTTAGTCCTGGTGAAAAAGAAAATTGTTCACTGGAAATGTACACAAAAGCCTGACAATCACAGAGAAAGTGAGAATGTCCAATTGTGTTCATCAACCACAGCTTTCAGGATCAAACACTTTTCACATGACCTAGCCAACATTTCAATTGGCTCTTGGAATTTGGTGCAAACTCCAAGAGGCGATTGAAAGAAGTTCTTTTGGGAGCCAGACAAATTAGATCAAAGTTCATTGTCATTTTCCCCTTTTGTTTGGGTCAATTGCGCAATTTACTTCCCCTCTAATGGTGTCCCTTCAGTCTCTTTCAACCCTTTGATCATCCACAACTCAGCTTTTTCCTCCTCCTCTACTATTATTTGAAGTGCTGCCAGGGGTTGGCCATACATGCACCCAAAAGAAGAAAGTCAGAGAAACTACAATAGAGGCCTTGAGTCTCCACCCTCTGGGTAGTTAGCTAGTGCAGCTCACAAAACTGGGACATGACATTCATGTAGGAATTACATAAATTCATGTTGATGGTTCACCTAAAAGAAACTCCCCTTACCTTATTTGTTGCACTTTCAATTCGGAACAGAATATCTTCTACCCTATATTTTGACCATCCCATTTGTGTTGCCAATAATTCATTTTTGATACTTGCTCTTTGGCTTGAGATTCAGGGGGTCAACAAGCAACATCCATGGACCAGCAATAATTCACTTATGAGGCCTTTGCTCTTCAGCTTGAGGTCAACAAACAACAGCTATGGCCAACAACAGTTTTGGCACAGCAGGGCAAACTCATCTGCTAATGATTTTTTGTCTTCACATATTCCCTCACATCTGCACTCTTTCTGCTACCTAACCTAGGCCTCCCACAAAACACACAAATCCACCACAGGCAGGCAGGCAGGCAGGCCTACCTTGTTGGCATGCCAAAGAAAGTATCTGTAGGTACAACTAACCTACCAGCCTACCAGCCATGGGATCACTTCCATTCAAATGTGTGAATCCACTCAATTGGTAGTTCAAGGGTTTTTTTTTCCAAAGAATACCTACCTAATATTTTAGAGCATTAGCAGATACTTAATTTTGCTGCACATATAACCTAGTCAAAAACTGGAATCAATAAAATTATCCCTAATGTCCCTGACACTGGGGCTCAGTAGCCCTCAATTTTGTTGAAATTTAAAATTGAGGACTAATTCAAAAGTGAGGGTGAAAAAAGTATAAAGGGAAAAAAAGAGGACTGAAGTCCTTTTTCACAGTTTCCCCAAAAATTGGGGACCAATTCAAAAAAAGTGAGGATAAAAACATGAACAGGAGAAAAATAGGGTACTAAACGCCTTTTCTCACTGAAACTGGTTTTCAAAGGGGATTTCATTCCTAATGTTGCCTTGTCTTACTTGCACTTTCCTTTCTGCACAAAAGTACTCTTCATCAACTCAAACCAAATCCTTCAAATTTCTGTGAAAGTTTCTGGAAGTAATACCAAATCTCATTGAATGGCACCCTAATTTCACTCAAGTTCTCATTTCACTCCCATTGGGGTTGATACTTGATACAAGGATTCGAGGGTCAAACTAGGGCTGAAAGACAAGAGGACTTTGAGAAATTTTAACGTGTTAAGCCTCATCGACCTTATATGAAAGAAAATTGAGAAATTCTCTAAATTCCTCTAAGCTCATGCTTTGGGGGAAAAAGGCTACCACCTCACTAAAGGCCTACATCACATCGTGTTAGACACTGGTCCCTGTCTTATTTGAGGCAATAAAGTATTTTATTGGGGAGTAAAGACAATAAAGGATTGGCCAGTGAAGACCTCTGCGTGCGGCCAGGAAATCAAAACAAGAAAAACAAAGTGCACAAGTAATGTGCAAGAACCATGTCTGTAAATAGCTACCTATTTTACACATTTAAGGGTTCGCTCTCTTAAAATAACTAAGAAAACAAATTCAGACCACCAAATCCCATTGGCCCAAGACAAAAATCTTCAGGCTTACACGTAACTCTATTCTGCTGAACATTGAAAAAATGGTCTCTTTCTACCATTTCCATTGGAAGTGAGAAAGAGTTGAAAAGATAAGTAAAAGAAAAAAGAGTTAAAAGAAAAGAAGATGTAAAAGAAAAAATCATAACTGTACCTTCTGAAATCCAGAATTCAATTCAAATTTGATGTCAAAAACATTGCAATTTTATTTCTGAATCTTTCACAAAATCTCCAAAAATTTGAAAGAGCTGGCTGCATTTGGCTTATGTGCCATCAAAATGTATGAAGTTTGAAAAAACTAAAATAGGCTTGTGATGCTAACAAACAAAGTTACAAATTGTATGCACTTCCAAATTGCATGAAATCAAATGTCCAAGCTCTGAAACTAGAATAGTATGAAATCAAGTGTCCAAACTATGAGATTACAACATTTGAAAAAAAAAGAACTCAAGCACTAGTGAAAAGCTGAAATCCAAGCTGAAATCAAGCTCAATTTGGAAATCAAGAAAACATGAGTTTAAAATCTAAAATGTTGATGATCAAAGCTAAATGAAAAAAAATCATATCGGAGTCTTGTCCACCATGTCTACTACCAAACCGGGAATTATCCTTGGATCAGCAAGCAGTTGATTATAGTGGGGCAATTCTAAAGATGGTTGAGGATGTGCCTAGAAGATGTTGTCATGTTCAAAACTTCAAGTGGTTGTTGATTGTGAATCACATCTAAACTTTGCTTGCGCTTTGGAAGCTCCACATCAAATAATTTGTTTCAAAAAATTTCATCAACATCAATGGATTCCTTACTTCGTTTTGGGGCATACTCCATCATCTTTTCTCGAAGAGCACCAATAGAATTAGCAACATTTGGTCTTTTTGGACCAAGATCACTAGCAACAACAACGACAATAGATTTTTGTTGGGTAAAATCAACATTAGTACCATTAACATTATCATTAGTTAGACCACCTCCTTCATTGGTAGGAACAAGTGAATTAGCAAATATTGCGTCAACTAGATCTTGATTTTGTACATCTTGAACAAAATAAAATAAAACTAGAAAACAACAAAAAAAAAGGAAAACCAAAAGTCCTAAAAAACAAAAACACATCACCAATAGATTCACAAGTCACAAATCAAACCATCAATAATTAGCAATAATGGATTCACATCAACAATTATATGTAATAGATGTGAAGAAACACAAAAATCTCATGGGCAAAAAATATGAATTAATAGAAACCAAGTTAATGTGGTTATTTTCAAATGAGCTTGTAGCAAAAAAAAAGAAAGTAATCAAAAGCCAAAAAAGAAAGAAACTAAAAACCTACAAATAAAAATAAAATGGTAGATAATAAATGCCTTCGTCTTGTCAAATGCCTCCTTCTTTTCATTGTCTTGAAGAAGATTACCTTTCAATTCATCGAATATGATATGTTGCAGAGTTTTGTCATTTTAATTATACTTACAACATTAGAAACCAAAAAAAACATGAAAACCTTCAATAAAAGCACAAATTGAAAACAAAAACAAAAGAAAAAGAACTCAAAACAATATAGAAAAAAAAAAGAAAAGAAAAAAGAAGAAGGCAAAAGAATTGATTTCACATAAGATATAAAATCTCAGTGACTCACGAATTCCATACCATAATTCATGAAAATGAGAACTTCCTCCATGTGAGTTATCCCAAACCCTTGGCATTTTTTGTTTGGCAAATTTTTTTCTCAAAAAGTCAGAAATTAGACTACCAATAATTAATAATAATTAATTGTGGACATCTAAGGATGTAGTGAACCATGATCATCATTTTTTTTCATTTAGGTTTGGGGCATAAGAACAATACGCAAAGACTTGATTTACCATTAGGGCAAATAATAGGACATTAGTAGGCCAATTTTTTGAAGGTTGCAACTACATCATCCATAGGGCAATCAACAGGAGGTCTATATAAAACATTTCATAATATCAAGCTTTCAATTTTAGAGAAACATTTTTTGCAAAATCTCGAAATTAACCTAATAGGCACCTACACCAAAAAATATTTTTTAAAATCAACACTTTTGAATTTAAAACACCCTTTTAAAAAAAAGTTCTTCATGCAAAAATAACCAAATTTCAAATTAAGACCAACAAGAAACTTTAGTTGACAAATTGGTTGCACTAGAATTTTCCATTTTTATTGAATAGAAAGAACATCAAACTTTTTAATATTCTTTTAAAAATCAATATCAAAAGCACAAAATATAGCTTCATTACTTGTTATTTTCACCCAATGGTACTTCAAGTTGGTAAATATGTTAAAAAGAACTATTGATTTTCTCAACTTATTGATTTTTCTTCTATATAATAAACCTTCCAATACCTTTAATCAAGGATTTGATGTTGTGAATCACAAAAAAATAAAATAAAATAAAACCTAATAATTAAATGTGAACTTATTAAATGAAATAAAAAACAAAAAAATAACCAAATAAAACAACAAAACAAAAAATTACAAAATGAAACAACAAAACAAAAAACAATGAGATGATAAAAATTCAAATTTTTACTTGGTTGGAAGGCATAGACTACTAGTTCCTGTTTTGCAAATTGAAAAAAATTAAAAAACAACATATCCGCAAGCCCCACTACAATGTCTTCATTTTTATAGAAATTTGCAATGAACTTTTTTATATCATAACTTCAAAACTTTTTCCATTTGTTGAACACATTTTTCACCTTCAACTATGCATGTTTGTTGGCTCTTCATTCTCCTTTGTTGACATTATCTAATTCTCTCATCAATCTCTCAATTCAAGAATTCAAAATTCAAAAAAACATCAATAGTAGGAAAATCATATTAAAGATAGTAACAATAGTGTGATTTGACATAGAAATAGAAAAGACATTGGGAGAAAGAAATTCATTACCCAAATCATCAAATGGAGCATACACATCAAAGTTTTAATTGTCAAAGGCATTGAATGGTTATAATAGTTTGGGGAAAAAAAGGATCAACATTTGTTTTAGAAAATTGAGTACATTCAACAAACTTAGGTAGTTGTAAGTAAATGTCAATCCATCATTAGACTCCAAGAGACCACCACCTATAGAATTACAAAGAAGTGTGCATGGTGTAATAAGGACAATCCAAAAAACCTTGACATCAAAGAAAGGGTTGGGTTGGGTAGATGATAATGCATGGATAAGATAATCTTGGATAACTAAATTCAAACAAGGCCCACTATTGAGCTTCTTGGAAGTTGGTTAATCTACATGCAACATTCATAAATGGAAGATTCTACAAAACACAAAAAAATATATTTACAAGTTACAATGTCTTGGAAAAGAAAAAGAAAAAACAATGTTGCCCCATGCTAACATAACCATAGGAAGAAAAAACAATGATATTGCAATAACACACATGATGTAAACAACAAAAGAAGATTGTCAAAAACAATGGTATCTTTGACCAAACGAGACACTTACAAAAGAAACATAATGATTAATAAACAAAAAATCAAACATTGTAAGAAACAAGAAAAAAAGACACTCAAATGGAGAATGCAAAACCCTATTTCATGATGCATAACACACAAAATGAGAAAATCAAAAGATTGTTAAAATCTTTTGACAACAACAAAAAGAACTTGGAAGAAGATTGTTGAAGATGATGACTTGCAAAAGTAAACATGGAACAAAAGAAGTTTAAAATCTAAACATCATCACAATTTTCCAACAACACAAAAAGGAAAAAACATTGCTAACACAACCTTAGCAGATAAGATGACAATATTGAAACAATAGGAATAAGGAAAACACAAAAGAAAATTGTTAGAGATGATAGAGCTTTGACCATGCACTTGCAAAACAAACATTGAAAACCAAACAACAAAAACAAGCACATGTCAAATCACTACAAGAAAAATGAAAAAAAAAAAAAAAGCCTTATTACACAATGCATAAACACAAAAACAAAGATTTAAAAAAAACTCATGATGATATTTCAACAATGCTAAAAAAGTAGAAATTCATCAAAGATGATGGTGACTTTTCAACGTCGATGGCAAAAAACCAAAAAAAGAAACAAAACAAACAACAATTAGCAACCTAAAAAGAAAATAGAAAAAGGAGAGGGAAAAAGAGGGGAAGGAAGAAAAGGGAAGAAGCATAATAAGCATAAGAAAGAAGTAGGAGAGAAAGAAGCATGAGAGAAGGAGAAAAGAAAGAAGAGGAGGAAGATGGGAAAAAGGAGGAGAAGATGGAAGCCACTCCAAAAAAATTTAAAGACTAACCTAAACATCTCCACCCTTTGCTAACCATCACCATTTGTTTTAGGGTTAGCTTTAGGGTGAAAAGACAGTGAAAAGAAGTTGTAAAGAAAACCGAAAGTTTCTTTACATAGGCGAAGTGTCTGAGAATAGACCCTTCCAGATTTGAGGTCCTGGTCCCAAGGCTGGTAGGCCAAGGGGAAGGGTTTTTTTTAAAGAAAAAGGTAGGAAAATGCGATTCCTGATTTCGATCCTTGAACCGCGTGACTAACTTAGCCTGTGAGTAGTACCTACGTAACCAGCCCGCTTGTTTACGGAACGCTTATGAAACCGACTGCCCGGTCTATAACGGCCCACGCCAGAGCTTAGAAGTGCAGGCAGTTGAGGAAGGGCTAGGTCGGGCGCCCACGCCTGTAAGTAGCCGTGGCGGAAAGTAACCGCCGTACCTCCAAGCCGCATGTGAGACGACAGTGCTACCGACCGCACTTCACACGACAGCCGGCGACCGCGAGACTTGGGATTTTTTGGAACCGTCCGGCGGACACGTGAGTGAGCGACCGATGGACGGTGGCTGGCAAGCGTCAATAAATCGGAGCTTCTCGTCTTCCTGCAGTATCGTTCGCCTCGTACCCCTCGTCCTCTCGCAATCTCCGCTCTGTTGCAGACTGCTCTTGCAAAGGCTCTCCGTGCTATCCGCTTCTTGCCCTGTTCAAGATTTGCGCCCAGTTTTCGGTGAAGAACAAGAAGCTTTTTCTTTGGTTTTCTCACAGTGTGGTAGAGCGTCGCCTCTGTGTGTGTGTGCGTGCTCATTTTAGTCATCTGTTTCCAAGAACCCTCTCTCTCAGGGTTCCAGAAAGCTCTCGCGAGAAGAAATGGCCTCCAAGACTAGCGCAGTCGCAGCCGTTATGGTGATGATGGCCATTGCGCTGATCATGCAGTGCAATGTGGCGATGGCGGCGGATGCGCCCAGCCCTGCGCCGGCTTCAGGAAGCGCGTCCAGCTATCAGGCTTCTTTGGTGGCCGGATTGGTCGTAAGTGCGTTTTCTTTCGTCGTCGGATTCGCTTGGTTATAAGATGCAGATGGTTGTGAGGCTTTGACAATGGAGGTTGCATACAGTTTGGAAATGATGCGGTCGAAGCAGAAGGTGATGATGGAGGTGGTTGTGCAAAGGGAGTTTGAGGTTGAGATTCGAGAAGCATTGGGGGAGTTTGTTTCTTTTGTTTGTTATTTCATATACTGGCGACAGGTGAGAACGAGAGCTACGACCGCCACGGGCTTGTTTGCCCTTGCTTGATGTCGAATACAGAAGGGGGAAAGCAGAGGGGAAGTTACGAGAAGGGTGTTTTTAGATCTGTTCGGAAGACGGTCGGCTTTGGAATAAGGTGCTTGGCCTGCTGGCTGGTTCTTGGACTCTGCGTTTTTATTTATCTGCGTCTTCTTCAACGGAGACAAGGACGATTACAACGTACACTTGGAACAAGTTCGCTCTGTTCTTCTTTAGAGGTTGCTTTTTTGGGATGCCTTCACGCGGACGGATTGTTACACTTAGCTTCTACTGCGACTGTAGTAGAAGCCTGAAAGTTTAAGTGTCGGTTTCTGATCTCGTTCATCGCAGTCAGTTTGCGTAGTCGGTAGATCCACAGTATTCCATTCATTGTGTACAGATTTTTGTGAGCAAGAGGTATACATCGTGCACCACAATGTGCTTGTGATAACACTTTTAATAAGCCATTCTTTTGCAGCCATGTATTGAACGGCTGGCCTTCCCCCCCTTTACGTTTCATGAATGCACATGCTTCTTTTCTTCTCTTCACCTTGTGCTTTCTGTGTGGTGAATGTTGCTGTTATCAGAATATGTGCAAACTGTAACTGTCCCCGACTTGTGCTTGTAGGGACCAGGAGATAGACTATCGTTCCTGTGTCCCATTTCTTTTGGCCAGAAGTCTTGACATCGATCGGGATTGGCCTCATGAGAAGACTCGGCATAAATTCTTGATCGGCATCTTTCCTTTGTGATCTCACCTCAGTGAAATAGTTTTTCCCTCTTTATCTTAGTTACATATTAACATGGACATGCTTGTATGGACATTGTCGTCGAGTCCACGGACTTGTCTTGTATTGCGTTGATAGCTTCTTGCAGGAATATTACAATGGCGGCTCAGGCAAGACAGGCCTATGCTGTTCTGGTTCGAGAGGGGAAGAAAAGCTACAAGCTCCACTTGATCAGGTACTTTCTTGAATCACAACTTTGATGTATCTCCTTTAGTGGTAAAGAAAATGGGTGTCACAGAACTTCTTTGCTGTGCTCGCAGGCTGTGCTTATTATTCTGTAGATTTATTTTTTCAGTTTTACAAAAGCGGCATGGGAAAAGCATCCTTTACATGTACTCCTTTCATAGAAGCATATTCAAGAACTTTGTTCAGTCTCGTTCTACAGAGTCTAACAGTTTTGTTGACAGTTGGGCATGGCAGGAAATATTAGCATAAATATTTTTCAGCTGCTGCTGAAACGGGAAAATCCCATACAGCAGAGACTTTCTTGCTACCAGTCACGTTCTTTCTTTCTCCCGATTCTCAACCTGAGGTAATTCTTTTGCTTTCCCATTGTCGGGAAATGTCAGG
>Ga0116228_10001732_pt1 | contig 18285 bp, 15 predicted proteins | sample S1TSphfallax_2_FD_89694 | JGI IMG/M metagenome (GOLD analysis project Ga0116228, IMG submission 89694) | Host-associated microbial communities from peat moss isolated from Minnesota, USA - S1T2_Fc - Sphagnum fallax MG | ecosystem: Host-associated > Plants > Peat moss > Unclassified | place... | reverse complement strand
TGGTAACAACTTATATATATCTTGTTTGACTGTTGTAGCATACTTTGGATTTAATTTGTACCTAGCTTGATGTGCCAACGGTACAATAGTGAACAACTCAGTTCTACATTGTGCTAGCTCTAGTGGAATCCCTTTTAGATCTTTGTATGTCCATGTAAAAACATCTTTGAATTCCTTCAATAACTATTCCACTTCCAACACCTTGCCTATTTCCAATTGTGTGTTTTCACCATCCATGGTTCTACATCAATTCCCATATTAAGTTTCATCAATTGTTGATCTTTAGTTAATGTCCATCCAACTATTTGCAATCACTATGTTTTTTTTTTTTTGCTGGAGTTTCATCCATTTCAACATTCCTTAGTTGATGTTTATAGTACATCTCTAGATACACCTTATTTTCTAAAACTACTCCTGGTTCAAATCTGTTCCCAAGTATCTTCTTTTATGTGCTATGTACTTCATATCCTTATTTTGAAATACTAGTCTACACATTTGTATCCATGATCCCCACATCTGTGGTTTTCATAGATTGAATTGTTTTGGGTAAACTGATTGTTCCTATGGAGAACAATTTTGGCTTTGTAGCAAAGATGATATCTTCTTTTTCATCCGTGATGCCATTTTGATAATCATAACACAATAACATTTTTGGTCTTCTTACTTCACTTCCTAAATGCTTAGTAATTGTAATGGTTTGGATTGTCCCATTCCCTTATATGGTAACAATGTTACTTCCCCAATCATGTGCCATTTTAGCATCCCTCAACCATGGTCTCCCTAACAACATGGAATAACTATAATCTACCACACTATTATGAAATACAATAAACATAGTTATGTAAGGAATGCCATGAAGATATAGTTTTAGGTCTTTGATCAACCCCACTAGTTTTGTGGTTGTTTGATCTGCCATCCTCAAATTATATGGTGCATGTTTAAGCTTTGGAAGGCCCAACTTCAATCTCAACTATTTTGTGATAATATTAATTCCAGAATCTCGATCCAACAACACATCCTCTATTGTATTCTTCCCAATCTATACTTGGATAACTACCATATGATTATCTATTGTTACCGCAACAATCCCTACTTCTGGAACTAAAGAACCAACTTGCTTCACTATGGTTGTTTTACTTACATTCTAAATTTTCTTTGGTTTTAGCTTCTACCAAATATATTTCTTTAGCTTAGGAGTTATTTTAAGCAAATGTCCTAAGTTCAAAGTATGACTTGTTTCTAGCATCTACTTAGCAATGTCTAGAAAAATCTCTTTTACCATGATCAGTTTCCCTTGTGAATTCACTACTTCTTGATATTTCTATGTGTCCACAAGAGTAGTATTTGGCATACCCGACCATGTTGTGTTCCATCCTTCCATGGATGTGGATGGCCCTTCTATTTGGGTTTGTGTTTTTTCAATTTGTTGAATTTTCTCCACCATTGACTACTTCAACTACTTTTCTTTCTCCCAGTCAGCAACACTCTTTGTTTTTCTTAGCTCTCTATCCTTGAACACTTGTTCTTTTACTACTTTACTTCTTGTGGTAACATTAACATCCACCACATTCACATCTGCAATGATTGTTTATGTCTCAGCAACAAGTTGAACCTCTTCTACTATCATAGATTTCCCATGGAATTTTTAAAATCTTAGCAAACTTTGGACAATCTATCATTTTATGTCCATTCAAACCACAGATGTGACATGTATATACAAATGTCTCTTATGTTTTTTGACTTGGTTGTGCTACCGCTATGGTTGCCACCGTGGTCTACTCTTTCTTCTTTTTGCATGTCTCCACATTGTGATTTGGCATCTGATAATTTGTGTAATGTTTGTTAGTCTTCCTTGCATTACTTTGTGTTTTTGCCGGTGTTGCATGTTTAATATTTTGTGGTATTGACAGTGCACTCCTTGTTTCTACAATAGTCATACATTTTTCACACATCATTGTCGCCTCCTTATGTTGTTGTAGTGTTGACTGCTTCATCCATGCACTCACAATTCTAAAGTATGATTGCAAACCTACTTTAAACACAATAGTTAAAATATTGTATGTGGTTGGTACTTGTAAACCATGAGCCAACTTTTGAATCCGCTCATAATAAACTTCCACCTTCTCAATCTCCTCATGTTTCATGTTTTTCAACTCCATGTATATTTGCTCATCATTCAAAGTCTTTTGATGACGTTTGCAAAATGCCTATTTAAGCTCCGACAAAATATAATCAAGAAATTTTGACATGTAATTATGGCATTAATCTAATCTCATTTTTTTTGCGTATAGCTAAATGCATTAATGATATACTTTTCAAAAGTCTTTGCACTTGCTTTTACTATAGAATTGAACACCCTGACATGAACATTTATGTCAACAATTTTAAAAAAATAGGATACTTAAGAGCTACCCTGTTTGGCCGAACATAATGGCCATCTCTATGATTAAGAATTGGTGCAGTTATAGCAAATGGTTTTCGATATCCTCACCTTGGATGCACAAAATTTGCACTTCTATACCCTCCAACATCCATTGAGTTCATTAGTGATCAATCTATAGTCTTGTTCCCATGAATAACCATTATTGGATTAGTAAACACCATTTGAGGTATGCCAGCAACTCTAGTAGTAGTTGTTAGTAACGCGAAACTTCCACTCAAATTCCTTCATGCTAATACTTCACTTAATTTGCTACCCAATTTTGCTACACATCTAATTAATACTCCCTTTCTAACAACATCTATGTTGGGTGCAATAATCGTATCCACTCATGTGGTTTTATACCTACATTAAATGATCGAATAACTCCTACTCTAGCATGTTGTTTTTCGGGTTTCAACAACTATTGCTTTTGACACTATTGGTGGAGTTATATTGATTCAAGATTGATGATGTTCCAGTTTGTGGTTACCCATTGATATCCTTTGTGATGCAGTATGTGGATGTGAATACCCCTCTGGTTTTTTGTTCCTGGTCTAAATAGATGGATGAATTTGTTAGCTATGTGGTCCCAGTTGGTTTCCCAATTCGTTGCATTCTTGCTCTCTCATGGTTTTTCTCTTAGAAGGTCTTTTTCTTGCGGTCTTTCTCTTTCACAAGCTCTTTTTTCATAGTCTTTCTCTCCTCTCAAGGTAACTTGGTGAAGCTAAATTCAATAAGGAATGAAGTTAAGGACTTGGTGAAGGTGAATGTGAAAAAATATCAACATGAAGCCAACCACTTGACAACATGAATGCGAGTGCTCAACACCATGAAGGCGAGCACTCAACAATGCTCACCAAAATCCTTCATTGTCAAGTAAAACTACTTATTTTTTATCCTCATAATTTAAGGTTTTAGGCACAAAACCTTCTCAAGACCTTCTCACAATCACTTTCTACACCACCAATAGAACCTTAAAGTGACCATGATCATTTAAATACTTGTAATAGAGTCCACAAAAAAGTAAAAATTCTTCCCTTCCATCTCTTCTCTTACTTTTATCATATAAAACAACAATGACCCAAATTTTTTATTTTCTCATGCATATGTTATGTGTCCAAAAAAAGACCTAGAAAACTACAAATAAAACTATTCTTTCCATCCTGCAAAGTCCACAAAACAAGATTAAACATAATTCACAATATAGGACACATCCAACATTGTATAAAAACAATTACAAAGTCCAATTCTCAAATTTTTCCCAATCTCATTGTTTGTCCAAGTATACACTCCAATTACCTCATTTCTCCCATGTACTATTTGTGTGTGTACCTCTCTCTATGCACATGTGTTTGTGTGTTCATGTGTAGAACACATCCTTCTTAAATTCTTATATCCATTTATCTATGTATCTATGAAGGACTATTAGACTACTTGAGTGTGCATGTGATTGCTTATCATTATACTTCTACTTTTGCATCATATCTATGTGTATTTCTGTGAGTGCTTGTTTTTGTGTGTCTATTAAAGTTTTCACTTTGTGGTTCCAATTCGTTGCATCCTTGTAATTCCTTCTCAATTTCACACCCTAGACCTTTTTTGTCACACATTTTTTTATGTGTTGAACATTGTTAGAAAGATCTGTGTTTTCATTGGCTGTGTTATTTTATGTCAAATTCCATTAATTGGTGTAGATGGTTGTGAATGTTCTTCATTTCCAATATGCTAGTAGTTATGCTAGTATAAAATTTGCATTTTGCCATTCATGGTCTCAATCATGTAGTCTATGTTTTATTGTGTGCATTAGTTTGTCTACTATCATTAAATAATGTAGCTTTTAGGATGAATGTTTGGCTTCCACTACATCTATGGCACTCATTGTTGTAAATTCCTCTATACACAATTAAATATCACTTTTGCATAATATTTTCATTTTTTTCTACATCATTTCTTTTTCAATCTACAAATTCCATAGTTCTATAATCTACATTGATGTATAGTAGATCCATTGTCTGTTGTGAAAAGAGGAAAGAAGGAACTAGTAGAAGAACTTCAAAAAAATGGCTATATAAGTAATGTAAATGCACTAACAGTTTCCATTCTATTCAGTCATAGTAATGAGCATGGAGCATTGAAAAACGCATAGTGGCTACTAGGCATTCTTTGCATGAAGTGTTGAGGAACATTTGGTAGCCACCATGTGTTTTTTAGCATGGAACATTGACAAATTCTTGGTAGCCGCTAAGCGTTCTTTGCATAAAGCACTAAGGAACACTTGGCAGCCATTAAATTTTTTTGGATAAAACACTGAAAAACACGATTTATTCAAAAGAACATTTGGTGCCCACCACACATTCCTTAGTGGATCATCTAAAGAATGCCTAGTGGTTACCAAGTGTTTTCAACATTTAGCATTGAAAAAAGTTTGGCGGTCGCTAGGTATCCTTTAGTGCAATGAATGGATTACAATTTTTTTTGTGGTTTATGTAAAATGCCTAACAATCACCAAATGTTTTTTTGTTTGAAAAGGTAGATTAGCACTCATGGACAAAGTCAATTGTGAATTGTATAAATTTTATAGGTACACTCCACCATTGATCAAGAAGGTGGTTGATAAGTATTTTAGCATGTTCAATCTATATCCATAAGCAAAGTTCAAAATATGGTCCCTAGTTCCAAAAGTAATGGCTTGGGCGGTCCATGCTACTGAACTAACCTAATACATTCATTGAGTTCCATATTATCAAAAATGGGAAATAGGATTTTGTGAATAAGATGCCCATCCACGATATGAAGGAATGGGTTGTCTTGGACATGGTTGTCCTCATGCTCGAGGACCCATGAAAGAAGCAATTAATAAGCCTTGTTTGTTCAATAAACCAAATTAGCAATGAATTTGTCCCAATGTCGGTCAAGAAAGGTTTTGTTGTCAATATTATAGAGGAGAAAATTATGCACAACATTGCCATTCGTTGGAATGAGTTCATCAAACTCCTTAAGATTGAAGAGGACGAATTGCAAAAAGACTTTCAAAGGGGCTTCAACCACATATTCACAAACTTTGAGGGGTTTAGTGGCCCTCGCCTAGCAAAAAAAAAAAAAGAGGTGAAAAAAAAAGTTAAGAAGAAAGAGATGATTTTAACAAAACTAGTTGTTGAGAAAAAAGATGAAGGATTTGACACGGCAAAATGCCGACTCGTCAATGACACGTTGGGGAATGAGTTTCTGGGTTGTTTTCCTTTTGGAAATGACCCATTTCTTAATGTTTCCATTGATGTTCATCATTTCAAAAAAACACCTCCAAACATTGTATATTGTCCACTCTCTGATATTCATAAGGATGAGATTAAAAAAAGGATCACACAATATAATAAGTTTGACACCAAAGTGCCCATTTTTGTGATCCCTGAGGACTTGCATAATGCCAACCATATCATTCCTCGCAAGCCAAAAAAGTGGGAGGATATTCAGGATAATTAGTTTCTAATTATTGGCAAGAAACACACAATTGTTGTTGCAAAGGTGTGTTTAGTTTGGACCCTAATTCTTCATAGTTATTGTTTAATGATATGTAATGATAATTCCAAAATATTATATTGAAAACAAAATCTCATTTCTTGATTTAATAGGAACTTGTACACGACCCCAATATGAAGCCTTGGGTTCAAAAGATTTATAACAAGTTCCAAATTATTGTAGTGTGGGACACATATTTCTTAAAGATTTGTAAGCTCTCCAAAATATTAAACAACAAGGATTGTGACTTGAGCATGAAGCCTTCATACATGGAAAATCTTGCACATGCGTGAAGGATATGGGACACATATCAGAGATTTCATTCGAATTTGGATGTGTCTCTTCAACATACTAAAAGATACAAGGTAAGAATATCAGACAATTAATTTCCACACAAAGTTGTGTTATTGTATGTTTTTCAATCCTATTTCTATTTTGCACAAAATTGAAGAAACATTCAAACCTATTCTGAATGTAGAACCAACAAAGGAGTGCATGAATATCCTTCTATTGCCAAATGTAGTCTTCCAACTATGGCAAAACGTGCTCCTTGAATGGGAGGGGTGCAACATACTTGATGGATTTGGACATGTATTAACATGTCCGCCAAAATCAATTAGAAAATCTACTTTTAGTTGCTTAACAAGCCTCAAGGTGAAACAATTCAAAAAGCTAGCCAGGGGGCTCCTTTCAAAAGCAATAAAATTTAGAAAGTGTTTGGTGAAAGGAAAGAGGCTTAACCTCAAATCCATGTACGAGTTCACAAGGCTCCTTAAGTGGAAGGCTATGATTCATTATGAAATTATGATTCATTTTAGACATCCAAAGCTAATTGCCAGTAATTAGAAGCCCTATTCAGATGACAAATGGCACATGTTGAAGGACAAGCACAAGCTGGACAAAAAGGTTGTTCTCAATTTTGGATTTGGAGTTCAATGATGATTCTATTCAAAGAAATTAAGGATCAACCCCTTAGATGAGGCTCCATTTGCAAGATTTAAGTGGGCTTTGGAAAAATGGATCCAAAGTGGAACTCTAAAGGATAATGTAATGGAGGAAATTATATTAGACACCCATTACAAGTATGACAAAGTTGAAAACATGGTGGGAATGTTGGATTGTTAAGGGGGTGGGATGAGTATGTGATTTTGGATACATAAAGCAGTTAGGATAAGGACTGATCAAGGAACTTTGTTAGTTTGAATTTTGAATTCTTGTTGTTTGGATCATGATGATGTGACTTGGGACAATTCAAAAAGGGAGAGTTATGGAGAATAAAGGGGGAGAAGAAGATGTGATAGGAAGTTAGAAAAAATAGTACGAATATTTGGAGGTACTTGTAGTAGAAAACCATTAACTATGTTTTGATATAACACAAACTTTAAGTGTTGTTTTGGATTTTTTTTTAACAAAACATGAGATTATTTTGTAATTTGGATTCATGTTTTTAGTAACATAAATAAGCAAAAACTTCTATAGTGAATTCAATGTTCATTTGTGCATGGACTTTTTTTGTAATGTCAGATTATGATGAAATGAATTGTAATCTTGTTGCCGAAGTTTTTACAATGTATTTTGAAGTACAGATTATGGTTATATGTAATAACCATAAATTTGATATTGGAATGAATGGTAGTATTTTTTTTTAATTAATTTAAAAATGGTGAACATATGTATGTGAAATGAAAATTTGTTGTTACAGTAATGTGAAATATTATGCAGGAATTTTAATTTCATTTTTACCATTTGGTGACCATCTTATGGTGAATTTTTTTTTCCTTTTTGTTGTTTTTTCTTTCAGTAATGGGAAGGTTTTCTACAAACTTTGTTGTATATTGTAGATGAAAATGTTTAGATGGGCAATGCTGTTTTTTTTAATTCAGAATTTTAACGGGTATGTTAAAAAGTAATAAAGGTCTATGCGATTAACATTATAATGAAAGTAGAACAATCTACAAGCTCTAAAGACAAAGAATTGTGAAACAAGATGAATCGGATGATGACTTGAAGTTTATAGTGACAATTGGACTTCGAGGTAAATCAATAAGTTAATTAAAAACAAACAAAAAACAATTTGAAAATGGAGAGGAGTATGTAAGGCTTACAAAAACCCCATCTCAAAAGCTGATGTTGGACATATGAGTTTTGAGAATAAAGGAAAGGGCTATGGGGCATAGGTCATTTTTACCACAAGAAGTGGTATGGCGAGACTTATGGATTTGGAGTTTTTAGAAAAGGCACAATTCTAAATGACGATATCCATGGAGAAAGATGTAGTCAACTACTCATCCGAATGAGTGGATGTAATATTTTTTTTAGCTACAATTTGTGGTTCAGAGTCATAGAGATCAAGATGGAGTAAGGACTTCTGTAGTACTTGATCAACTGTAGGGCATCTCAAGTCCAAAGTCAATGACTAGTTGAGGGAAGGATGTTACAGGAGGTATACAACCCAGGTTTGTGTATTAGTTTGCATTTCCAGATTATTATGAACTAGTGGAATACTAGGAGGTGGATGAAAACACTAATGTTGATGTGTTTGAGGAGATTGAAAAAAAATACCCAAGATCATCTGAATATGCAAAGGCATAAGTGAATGCGTTGGATGGAGTACTGTAGTCATACTCACAGCAAGGGAATTTAAAGTTGGATCAACCAAGGTACATAATCGAAACACAAGATCATGAATTAGTGGATTCAAAGATGATCAGGTTAATTTTCAAGGGTTTGTGCATTTTGTGAGGAAGAAGGACATGCAATCATAGATTTTCCTTTTATGCCTTTTCACATTAGAGCAAGTGCAATTAAGCATGTGGAATTATAGAATGTGGTAAGAACATTAATGGATCAACCACATGAAATAAGAATTTGAAATTCCCATATTCTAGGAAAGATTTAGAGGCATGGAGTTAGGAAGTCCATTGGGACCACAAAGTCAACAAATTTGTCCATCTATTCAAAACAAGAAGAAAAAACTAGAGGGGTATTCGCATCCACATATTGCACCATAGAAGATACTAATGGGTAACCACAAACTACAACATTGTTAATCTTGAGTCAATATAATTCCATTAATAATGTCAAAATTGAAAATTTTTGTGAAGTAGCTTTTTGTCCCTCTACTCCTAGTTCTATGAAGTGATTATACTTGGAGGTACATATGTTATTGGTGAAGGAAAAATGCAAAGTGTGTTTCTATATATTAAATTGTGTTTGTAGTCGAAAACCAATAGTTTGCCTTTTATGCATCATTTATGATTTGGAATTGATAAATATATTTTTTAAATTCAAACTTTCCAAATCCTACAGTTTTATGTTAAAATGTCACCCGCTTAAACCAACTTCTAAGGATTTGACAATATGTTCAATGTGACAACAAAATCCAGTCATTCAAAACATTATTTCCATCAAATATGTTATCCAAATCTAACTTGCATTAGTTCATTGAAAAGTTAGCTACAAGGCACACCTGCCCACCATATTTCAAGCTCTACACTTAAATCAGTAAAAAGTTGTGCCATAGAACCCAAGAAGGTTTCATGAAAGCAAAAAGTTCAACTTGAAAGCAAACCTCTAGTCGTTTAATACATTGTTGTTATCACCTACTTTACTCAAATATAGCTTGCATTAGTTCGTTGGAAAGCTAATTATAGGACACACTTGCTCACCAAATTGCAAGCTCTACATTTAAATCAAGAAGAAATTATGCTACAAAACCCGAGAGGTTTTGTATATCATCAATGCATTTAACTATATGTTAAAAAACATAACATCAAATTGGTGCCATAATTACATGTCAAATTTTCATGATTATAGTTTTCGGAGCTTACACGAGCATTTTGCAAACATCATCAAAAGATTTAGAATGATGAGCAAATATACATGGAGCTGAAAAACATGAAACAAGAAGAGACTAAGAAGGTGGAAGTTTATTATGAACAGATTTAGAAGTTGGCTCATGGTTTACAGGTACCGACCACAAATATTTTTCTAACTACTATGTTTAAAGTGGGTTTGTAATTGTACTTCAGAATTGCGACTATAGGGATGAAGTAGTCAACACTACAACAACATAAGGAAGTGACAATGTTATGTGAAGAAGGTACGACTATTGTAAAAACAAGGAGTGCATTGTCAATACCACAAATTATTAAACATGTAGCACTAGCAAAAACACAAGGTAACGCAAGGAAGATTAACAAACATTGCATAAATTGTGGGATGACAAATCATAATGTGGAAACATGTAGAGAGAAGAAATAACAAACTGCAATGGTAACCATAGAGGCAACACAACCAAGTCAATATATATATATATATATATATATATATATGTATATGCATGTCACATATGTGCTTTGAATGGACATGAAATGATAAATTGTCCAAAGTTTGTTGAAATTTTAAAAATGTTTCTTGAAACATTTGTGACAATAGCAGAGGTTTGACCTATTACTGAAGCAAAACATCATTGTGAATGTGAATGTGGTGGATGTTAATGTTACCACAAGAGGTAAAGAATTTGAAGAACATGTGTTCAAGGATAGAGAACTAAGAAAAATAAAGAGTGTTGCTGATTGGGAAAAAAAAAAACTATTGAAGTAGTCTATGGTGGAAACGATTCAACAAATTAAAAAAACACAAACCTAGATTGAAAGGCCATCCACATCCATGGAGGGATGGAACACAACCTAGCTAAGTATGGCAAATACTATACCTATGGATGCACAAATATCTTAGGATCTAATGAATTCACAAAGGAAATTAATCAAAGTAGAAAATATTTTTTTGGATATCGGCAAGTAAGTTTTAGAAACAAGTTATACTTTGAACTTAGGACAATTGCTTAAATTAGCTCTTGAGTTCAAGAGATATCTTTGGCAGAAGTTGAAACTAGAAAAAACTTGGAATGTAACTAAAACAACCACAAAGAAGTAAGTTGGTGTTTTTGTACCAGAAATAGCGATAGCTATGGTAGCAATAGATAATCATATGGTAGTTATCCAAGTATAGATTGGGAAAAATACAATAGAGGATGTGTTGTTGGATGGAGGTTCTATAATTAATATTATCATAAAACAATTGAGATTGAAGTTAGGGCTTCCAAAGCCTAAACCTGCACCATATAATCTGAAGATGGCAAATCAAACAACCATAAAACCAGTGGGGTTGATCAAAGATCTAAAAATGTATGTTCATAACATTCCTTACATAACTATGTTTACTATATTTCATAATAGTGTGGTAGATTCTAGTTATTCCACATTTTGGGGAGACCATGGTTAAGGGATGCTAAAGTGGCACATGATTGGGGAAGTAACATTGTTGCCATACAATGGAATGGGACAATCAAAACCATTATTGCTACCAAGCATTTAGGAAGTGAAGTAAGAAGACCAAAAGTGTTATTGTGCTATGATTATTAGAATGGCATCACAAATGAAGAAGAAGATATCATCTTTGTTATAAAGCCAAAAATGTTCTCCATAGGAACAATTAGTTTACCCAAGACAATTCAATCTATGAAAACCACAGATGTGGGGATCATGGATACAAATGTGCATACTAATATTTCAGAATAAGGATCTAAAGTACAAAGCACAAAAAAAAAACCTAGCAACAGATATGAGCCACAAGTAACTTTGGAGGATAAGGTGTATCCAAAGACATACTACAAACATCAACTAGGGAGTGTTGAAGTGGATGAAACTCTAGCCAAAAAAAAAGCACAAGGTTTGCAGATAGTTGGATGGACATTAATTGACAATCGACAATTGATGAAACTTAATTTAAGAATTGATGTAGAACCACAGATGGTGAAGATTAATGCATAATTGGAAATAGGCAAGGTGTTGGAAGTGGAATAGTTGTTGAAGGAATTCAAAGATGTTTTTACATGGACATACAAAGATCTGAAAGGGATTCCACTAGAGCTAGCATAGTGCAAAATTGAGTTGGACACTACTATACCACTAGCACATCAAGCTAGGTACAAATTAAATCCAAACTATGTTACAACATTCAAACAAGATATAGGTAAGTTGTTAGCAATTGAATTTGTTGAATTTATAGAAAAAACTACATAGTTGTCACCCATAGTAGTAATACTTAAGAAAATGGGCAAGTTGAGAATCTATATAGATTTTTAAAAACTAAATGCAATTACAAGGAAGGATCCATACCCATTAGCTTTCATAGATGAAATGCTAAACACAATAACAAGGTATGAGGCATATTCTTTCTTGGATGGGTATGTAGAATATCATCAAATATCTATAGCTCCAAAGGACAAATATAAGACTACATTTGTTATAGATTGGGGGGCTTTAGTATGGAAGGTCATGTTGTTTGGAGTTAAAAATGAACCTCCAGCATATTACAGAATAGTGACCAAAACATTCAGAGAGTATTTAGACAATTTTATGAAGATATTTCTAGATGATTTTACAATGTATAGTGACATGGATAATCACTTGTAGAAACTCAGACTATTTTTTCAAAAGTGCAAAGAATATGGCATTAGTCTGAATCCAAACAAATGTGCATTTATGGTATTTTCAAAGATGATATTGGGTTTTATTGTTTCCAAGAAAGGAAAATACCAAATCCAAAGAAAATACAAGCAATAGTAATCATGCCACCACCTAAGAATCCTTAGCAGATTCGAGTATTCAATGGGATGGCACAATTTTACATATGTTTTATCAAAAAAATTGTTGTTATTATGGGACCTATCATTAAACTGACAAGAAAGACAAAGAATTTTTTTGGATAGAGGAATGTTAAAAGGCTTGGGAATTGATTAAACATAAGTATATTGAAACATTGATATTAATATCCCCAAATTGGCTGGTGGAATTTCATGTTCATACAAATGCATTTTTGTTAGCTGTGGGGGCTATGTTGTCTTAGAACGTAATAAGGAAGAGTGATCAACTAATAGTGTATGCTTTTAGGTTGTTGAAAAGAGTAGAACAAAATTATAACACAATAAAGAGAAAGACTTTAGCAATGGTTTTTTCTTTGCACAAGTTCAAATAATATTTACTAGGCAATAAGTTTGTCTTTTATGTAGATCATATGGCATTGGTCTATTTGGTCAATAAACCATAGGTTTCAAGGAGAATAGTTAGATAATTGTTATTGTTCATCAAATATGATTTCACAATAATGTATAAACTAGGTAGAACTCATGTAGTTGCAAATGCATTATCAAGATTATTGGATAATATAGAACCCACAAGTGTGTTCGATCAAACCACAAATGCAAGTTTTTTTTATTGGGCTTGAATGGCTGAATGATGTAAAAGAGTTTTTTGAAAATAGGATAGCTTGAAAGCACATTATTGATGTAGCAAAAGTAAAAATTGGTTAGGAAAGCAAAGCATTTTACATTAAAAAATGGTGAATTATATAAAATGGGCCAAGATAATAGATTGCAACAATGTTTGAAAACAATAAAAACACAAATGGTGATGAAAAAATTGCATGAAGGACCTTCAGGAGAGCATTTTGTGACTGAAATAACATAAAAGGAAGATATTGGATGTTGGATATTCGTGGCCAACTATGTATAAGGACATGCATGATTACTGTAGATTTTGTGATGCATGCCAAATAACAAGAGGATTGGCAATTCAAAGTCTTGCAAAGTTGGTCATAAATCTTCCAAAGGAACCATTTATGAAATGGGGATTTGATTTTATGGGGTTAATTAAGCCAATATGGTTTTATATAGGGAACAAATATATTCTTATTGCCACAAATTATGTTACTAAATGGGTGGAAGTAAAAGCATTAAAAACTAATATAACAACAATCACAACATATTTTTTATATGAATGCATATTAATTAAGTTTGGATGTCCTTTGATTATAATCATAGATTAGGGAGTTAATTTTATTAATGATGCCATCAAGTATTTGACAAATCATTTTCTGATGAAACATGTGAGTTTTACAACTTATTATCCTTAGGGGAATGGGCAAGTTGAGTCTACTAACAAGGTGTTTGAGACATTGTTGACCAAGTTAATTAATGAAAATATAATAGCTTGGGATGAACATCTATTTACAATGTTATTTTCATACAAAATTGTATACAAAGTAGTAATAGGGTATACACCATATTAATTAGTGTATGGATTACATCCATTAATGCCCACATAGTACATTGTTTTAGTTACTAGTGCAAATGAAAGAGACAATATTCTAATGAGAGTTTTAACTAGCAAAATTATATAACTCAAAAAGTTGTAGGAAGCTAAAATGCAAGTTGTAGAAATTGCAGGAATTCAACAATGGAATACAACATTATGGAATCAACAAAAAAATATGGAAAAACTATTTAGTTTTGGTGATTATGTTCAATGGCTTCCAAAGAGCAATAAGTCACATCTAAGGAAGTTTATTAGGAAATGGTTTGGATCATACATAGTACAATATGTGTTGCAAATTAACATTGTGTTACTGGTGACTATTGAAAAGTTTGAAGTTAACCCTATGTTGATCAATGTGAATAAGCTAAAACCTTATAAATACATGGAGTTTGATGTTTAGAAAAAATAATTAAATGCTAGTATATTGGGAAAAGAGTGCAGGTGGAGTTTAGGAGGCACAAAAAAGGATGATGAAGGATATTAAATATAGAAACCACAAATCAAGAGTGATGAATTTAAAGAATAGATCATAGATCTAGTGGTGAACATAATCTTTATTTTTAATTTGCAAATGAACAATAATCGTAACAATGCAAGATTTGGGATGCAAAAATCTACAGATGATATATTCTGGTTGGTTTTGCATTTTTATGGTCCCCATCAATAACTAGTAGAATGTATTTTGTTGGCATTAGGGGATGCAAACCATAAACTAAATGATAACATTAAAAGAAGAAAAACTATTTTCGACTAGTCTCTAAAATTAAATTTTAGTCATAAGCAACATTTGTAATTAAAATCCCCTTAGTTGCTTTGGACAAATCGAAGTGATATTAGTTGCAAACGACAAGGGTATTAGATGAACAAAAAAATCAATAAATACAAGTTCATCCTTTGACTCCATTATATACATATTGTCACATGGGACTATTATGGTCATTATTTGAAAGCAAATGATGTGTGACCATATGTCTCAATATTTAATTATTTAAAATAAATAATATTATTATTTTGAAATAATCTAGGACGTTCAATTCACATACTTAGATGACTCAGGCATATCAATTGAATCAACAATAGTCTTCGCATAACCATCAAAATTGTGGGCATAATTAGTAGAAAAATTGGCATAATCACTAGATATGTTTTCATAGTCATCAAATAAATGGGCACAATCAGCAAAAGGTGTACAAGGTGAACAAAGTGGAATTAGTATAAATAATGTAAGGAGATTACGAATGTGGAGTAATTGGAAGATGAAATTTGTGACGTTCATTCATAATGATGATGTTAAGTATTTCCATGCGGTTGTAGAAGGGACACATAAACTTGTAGTGATGGGTCGTATTAATCTCAAGGATCATGTGTTAATTAAAAGATAGCGGGAAAATGAAAAAATGAATGTGACGGGCAAGATGTTCAAGGACGAGAAAAAATGAGATAATTGTCAAAAGCAGTTTGCATTTCTTGCTAGAAGTTGTGCCCATTTTTTAAGTTTTGGAGTTCACAACAATATGAGTGCAAATAATGCAATTACAAAATATAACAAATAGCAAGGGAAAAGGAAGTGCAAAGGAGTGAGCACAAATGAAGGCAAGAGGAGGAAGTGAAATTTTTGAAAAAAACAAAAGTAGAGGGGGAGAAGAAGATGAGATAACAAGTTAGAAAGAAGAGTAGGATTATCTAGAGGTACTTACAATAGAAAATCACAGATTCTATTTTGATATAACAGACATTTTAAGTGTTGTTTTAGATTATTTAAAAACAAAACATGGGATTATGTTGTAATTTGGATTCATGTTTTTAATAATATAGAAAAGCACAAACTTTTACAATGAATTATATGTTCATTTTGTGCGTCGATTTTTTTTGTAGTGTCAAATTATGATGAAATGAATTATAATATTGTTTCTAGAGTTTTTACAATGTATTTTGAAGTGTAGATTCTAATTATATGTAATAACCATGAATTTAATGTTGGAATGAATGGTAATGTTAAGTTTGTTGATATTTAATACAAAAATGGTGAACATATGCATGTGAAATGCAAATCTGTTGTTACAATAATGTGAAATATTTTGCAAGAATTTTAATTTCACTTCTACCATGGATGTTATTGACAAGGAATCTTGCACATCATTTTTCATGCAAGGACCATCATTGTCATTTGTACAACTCATAGTACGAAGGATGTTCCAACAATTTGGAAGGGCCCTAATTGGGAGTCCTTTCTTCTAAGGCTCCTAAACATGAGGGCCATGTTCAAAGTTGTTGCTTGCATTTGTAATTGCGAGTCCTTCAAGAGCCTATTAACTACTATGTGCAAATCGACTTTTGTTACTAAAATTTGATTTGAGTTTGGGAAGTACATGGCAAAATAAATAAAGGTTCCAAGTTTGTTGATGACATTATTGAACGTTCATGTGTTCATATTTGTTTATTTGTTTCCTTGTAAATTGGAACAAATCTATGTGCCAAAGATTTGGGAAATAAGAAATTGCTGACATTAGTGGAATGCTTAAATTTTTTTCTTTCTAGAAGATCGGTAGTTATATTGACATGAGGTTTTTCCAAAAGCTATTTTACAAATCCTATAGCTGATAATTTCGAATAAGATGGTTTGTTTGAGTATTTTTGGTGGAGGGTCTAAGATAATTGTATTGAAATGTCTAACCTTATTCTAGGATAACTATCTTTATATTCTTTTCAATGCATTTCATTTTATTATTGCCTAAGGCATGTGTTTGTTTATCAATTGTTTGGTGCTTGTTAGGCGATTATTTATGCGTGGATCACCTAGTCGTCACTACATGATTGTTTTTCCATTGATTGCATGATAGCCATTAGGCGATTATTTTTCCATTGATTGCTTGGTGGCCACTAGGAAATTGGGCTTCCTACGATCACCCAATGGCCACCAAGAGATTGTGTTTCGATCATTGACTTGTCCAAAAATCTTTCAAGTTAATAATGTTTTTAATTCTATTACTGATACATTTAAACAAAATTGGGTACAGATTTGTGCCTCGCATGTGGGGAAGGTATTAATTTCCTTTCTCCAGAGTTTGGGCAAAATGTTAATACAATTGAAGGTGGGCTCCCGCCCTATGTAGATTAATTCATTTGTGAATGGTATGATGGAAATGTAGATGGAACTAACAATCAATGTACATTTCATATTTACAGTTAATGTTTCAATGGAATTAGTTAGTGTTTGCTCCAATGCACTTAATGTTGAAGATGTAACATTGCATGATGTAGAACCAAGATATTTTTGTCCTAGACTTGTGGAGCATTTGGAGGTGAAACCCCTTCATGTATTTACATCCCCTTGTGCCAAAAGTGAAATGTGATTAGCTAGAGTTAGTTGCGTGGATGATGTGATTGAAATGGGTTCGCTTTATTTTTATCCACATATAAAGCTTGTTTTGCAAGAAAGTGTAACGACTTTTTGTTTTGTAGTTGCTAGGAAACTGCAACCACTTCAAGTTATGCCAATGAAGCTCCGCATTTAGAACCTATTTTGCAAAAGATTGCAACAACTTTAGGTTTGGTGAATGACAATTGCCAAGATGTGACCACTTCAAGTTTTCCTTAGGATGGTTTCTAAAAAATGATGATAATTTCTAATTTTTTTGCACATGTTCTACAAGTAAAACAACTTTTGTTGGAGGTGAATGACTATCATTTGATTTTTAATCTGAATGGCATTCTTGTTGCTATGGGTGAGGGTCAAACTAGAACTCACTCGATGGTTCTGAGGCTTGGCTTGAAGGAATTCCTCTTCGCTTGTGTAAAAAACATATTGTGTACATATGGTCCTTGATAATGAGGAGAATTTTTTGAGGCACTTGGAAATTATTGTTGAGAAAGTTGGCATTTGCCTTTCATCTTTTAGAATAGTCGACCAATTGTTTTACTTCAAAAATGATCACTTTTGGCCTAAGAAGCCCAACAAGCCAATTTTGCATAAAACCTTTTTGGTTTCTTTGTTTGATTCCATAATATGACATTTGAGAATACTTCATTAGTAGATGATATGCCTCACAAGAGTTTGTTTAATCCTCCTCTTAGTGCCATATTTTTTGAGATGTTTTACAAGTCACATTGACGCATTCCCAAGTCCCGGGGTGAACCCACTTGAGGGTTCACCAAAGTGTAGTTGTGGAAAGTTGGGACTCGGAAGGC
>Ga0116228_10001730_pt1 | contig 18293 bp, 8 predicted proteins | sample S1TSphfallax_2_FD_89694 | JGI IMG/M metagenome (GOLD analysis project Ga0116228, IMG submission 89694) | Host-associated microbial communities from peat moss isolated from Minnesota, USA - S1T2_Fc - Sphagnum fallax MG | ecosystem: Host-associated > Plants > Peat moss > Unclassified | place: USA... | reverse complement strand
TAATAAAAATATGACACATGTTTAAAAATTGGATAACTAGCTTGTGGACACGTGTCACTAATTAATTATTTTTGTGTTTTCAAAATAAAAAATTCATTGGATTAATGTCAATCATTAAAATTTATGCCATTAAGATGATGACACATGGCACACCATGGAACGTTCATTGACCAATTGACACATGTCCATTTTTAAAACACCAATTATATGGTGACACGTGGAAATTAAGGCCCACCTATTTTAAATATTCATTAATAAAATCTAAATCATCCAATTTATGGTTAATAAGATGTTGACACGTGTTGCCTATGTAGGTAGGTTATTATTAAATCCTATTAGATAAATAGGTTAACTTAAGTATGTAAGTAGGTTGAACATAGCTAGGTTTAGGCTATATAAGTAAGGTTAGAATAATCCAATTTTATTTTTAAGATTAACCATTTTATAAAGGTCAATTTTTTTTAATTCACTCATCCCCAATGGCATTTAGTGTTTCGTTACTATATAGTTATTGCTCCTAGTTATATACTAAGCCAAATAATTATTTTTCCTAGTTATATACTGAAGCCAAAGGATATGGGATAAAAAATTCCATTGCAAACTTCATGAACAAACTTAGTTGCACATCAGATGCAACTAATGTATTAGAGTATAGCAGCTAGGGGAAGGTTCTGTTGATTCTGATGTCCAAACAAAACTTGAAGCCCTCCTCTTGGTGCATCCAACACAATAAAAATTGTTAAAAATGGATTAAAAATGAGAAAGTTATGGTCCCCCAAAACAAAGGGGGTCAGAAATTCAAAAAAGACCATTGAACACTACAAAGGCCGATTCTTAAACAACCAAAAAGTTCCTTTTATGTTGATTTTTTTGCTATTTAAAGTACCAATATGATTTGTAGAACTTCAGTTTGCATTCCTATAGTACTTTAAATCGTTTAAAATGAATAAAAAATAAGAAAATTATGAGATTTGAAATTAGGAAGGGTCCAAAGAAAAAAAAAAAAACATGTTTTGTAAGTTGGAAAAAAGCTTATTTTTCTTATTTTTCAAGTTTTTCTTCTTGTTAATTTTGCATTACTCCTTGTCTTTTTCACTTCAAAGATGATTGTAGGATATTTTTAATAATTATAATTACTTAATGAAAATATGATTCTAACATTATTATCTAGCTTAAATTAGTAATTAACTTAAGATGTTTATGTACTTGTAGATTAATTCGTGTAGCCTATTTAAATTAATATTTTAACATAAATAATAAATTTTAATATTATCATATTAATTGATTCGAATAATTTTTTGTTTAATCAAATTTACATTTTCTGAAAAATATTCCGAACAAAATAAAATAAAAAAGTTTTACATGCCAAAACAAATATTTAAATAACATTGACAAATTTTTTTTATAAAAAATTGAATATAAATTTAAACCACGATTTACTTTAACTTAATTTAATTTAACATAATTTAGTTTAGCCATAATTAATTTAGCCTAACTTAATTTAACCATTGTTAGTTTTAACCTAATTTAATTTAGCCGTAAATAGTTTAACCTAACTTGATTTAGCCATAATTGGTTTGGCCTAATTTAATTTAGCCATAAATAGTTTAACCTAACTTGATTTAACCATAATTGGTTTGGCCTAATTTAATTTAGCCATATGTATTTCATGTTAATTTAATTTAACTTAATTTAATTTAGCCATAATAAATATATTCTAATTTATTTAGCCAAATAATTTAACCAAATTTATTTTAGTCATAATTAGTTTGGCCTTATTTATTTTAACCACAATTAATATAGTTTAATTCATTTTAGCCATAAATAATTTAGTCTAACTTAATTTAACCATAGTTAGTTTGGTCTAACTTATTTAGCCATATTTAATTTAACCATAGTTAGTATAGTTTAATTTATTTTAGCCATAAATAATTTAACTTAACTTAATTTAACCATAATTATTTTGGCCTAACTTAATTTAGCCTAATCAATTTAACCATGGTTAGTTGTAGCATACTTTAATTTAGCCATAAATATTTTAGCCTAATAAAATTAGGCACGGTTAATTTTAACCTAATTTAATTTAGCCATGGTTAGTTTAATTTTTTTGTTTATTTAGCCTAGGTTAGTTTAGTTACGGTTATTTAACCTAGGTTAGTTTAAGTTAGTCTAAATTAGCATGGGGTTGACCTTAGTATTAAAGGCACATAATATTATTATACATAGCCTATGTAAATATATTATGTATAATAATTTAAGTATGTATAAGTTTAGGCTATTATTTTTATGACATGTGTCCATGTTGTACACATTTAGTTGCATGTTAGTTGCACACACACTATATGGTTGAAAAAATATACAATACAAAATTTATAGTTGCAAACATGACCAAAATTGTTGCAAATGACAACCAATTGCATGCCAGTTGATTGGTGGCAAAAGATAGAATTTCTAATAGTGATATATATAATGAAATACAAAATTAACTAGGACACATTGATGTAATAATCAAATGTGACAAAAAAGTTAACACCTTTAATGAAAATGGACAACACTGTAATCAAATAAGACATGGAATCAAAAAAGAAATAACGTGAGCACTTCTAATAAAAAATGACACAAGTGTAGTGAAATGAAACATGTAGTCATGAAATTTGAAAAAACAATTACATAAATACTTGTAGGTTGTGAATAGGTCTTGGATAGGTAAGAAGGCATGAAATTACAATAAAGTAAATAGGTAGGTAGGTAAATAGATACATAATAAAAAAATTTGTGCATTAATAATTAGTTAATTAAGTAGGTATGTTAATTAGTTACATATGGTAGGTAAATTGTAAACAAATCATTATTATTATGGGCATTAATTATATTTAGGGTACATGGGCTACATGTGAGGTAGATAGGACATAAAAATTGAAGGTAAACAATTAATTGATAATTTTTTTAACATTAATATTTTAAAATAATCATAAATTAAAATTATAAAATCCCATAATAGCCTAATATAAATAAGTAATGCTAGTGTAAAAGAATTAAGTTAATATACCTTATTACCTACCTAGGCTAAACTACTTTCCTTATCTACTTACACAAATATGTTCATAAAAAAAAATTAGTTTATCAAGGTGGTGGTGCAATGTTGAAAATTAAACTCCTCAATGTTGAGGTGAGGAGTTCAAATCCTAACACTTGTAATTTAGGCCACTACTTGGCAAGTTGCCTAGCCTAGATTCCTTAGGTAGGTAGGTAATATATAGTTTTTTCCACATATTTATTAAGTAAAGTGGGTAGTTAAGTAAAAAAATTATTATTATTTTGAGAATGAGTTTAAAAATAATATTAAAAAATTATGTATTTTTTCACTACCCAATTCCATATGAATAACAAAAAAAACCCAACCAAAAAGACTTAGTCAAATTGAACATCTCAAAATCAACTTGTTTAATATGATTGGTTAATCAAGTTGCCAAATGTCAGTTTTTGGTCAAATAAATCACAATTGGTTCTAGTGATTTGAGGATATTTGATTAGTTTGGAACTTGGGTTAACAATTTTTATAAAAAAATTAAATGACAAAGATTTATGAATATATTTATCACACAATTATGTGTGTTACAAAGTATGAAAAGTTAAAAATGTATTTCAAAAGTGAGTTTGTAGTTGGTATTTTTGCATGAAACTTTGGGTAATAAATGATATTGATATAAACTATTGAATTCCATTGGTATTGACAATTTTGTCAAATTTACTTATAGTATGTCACTCATCAAATTTATTTAAGGGCATTATGATTTTATTTTTGTGAAAAAAACCCACTTTGAAATGAAAGAATTGCACATACATGAAAAGGGTGTTGTGTTTTTTCCATTTAACTTTTGTTTATGAACATAGCAGGGAATCAAAAGTACGGAGGTCATGGCATTACAAGAAAATGTGATTTTTTGGAAGGTCCAATTTGACTGAAATGTTCACATTGACCAAATGGGATGGTCATTTTGATTAAAGGCCTATGGCATGAAAAACACATGTTACTTTTGATTGAGACATTTGACTAAAGCGACTTTTTTAACCATGTCACAAACCAAACATCTAGTCAAAAAAGCCAAAGGTCCATCAAGATGACCAAGGTTTAATCAAATTGACCATACTTAATGGTTATTGTCATTTATAATTAGCCAAATTGGCCATTTTGATTTGACACTTACTCAAATCAACCATGGTAATTTGGTTATTTAACCTTCAAATGTATTTTGCATAAGGTATGTACCAAATTTAAGTTCATAATTATTAGGCCTTAAGTTAGGCATATTACACCTAGTAACTACTTATAAAGTTTAATAATCTACTTACTTGCTACCTTTAAATGCATGCAAGTAGTTAAATTTAGTACATTATTTAATTAGTATTTTATATAGTTAATTAGTCACCAAATAGATGTCAATTAATAGCCAATGATTAATTTATCCATCAACTTGTTAATTGATTAATTATTATTATCAAACTATCAATTTTGTTTCATTTTTGGGCTATGACTTGATAATAATTAATAATAATTAATAATAATCAATATATGATTGTAAATAATTATTGATAAATGATTATTTTAAACTATTTTTTAGTTAATAATGATATTTATAACTTAATAATTATCAATTCATAGGAAATAATTAATAATAAATAGTAGATAATAAATGGATCAAAACATGTAATTAAGAGCCAAAAAAGGCATAAGATGTTAGACACAACTAATCAAAATCAAACATTTTTTTTTATTACTCTATTTAAAACCATAATAATCATGGCAAGTTAGTCCTTTTTCCCTCTTATGAATGTCAAAGAATTTAAAGAAAAAATTCATTTGATCTAATTTTAATTTTTGGTTTTAATTTAAGACGTTTGAAAATGTACAACTATTACATCAAATGGAATCAATTTTGCAAAGGACTATCAAAAGACTCATATAATATTTTAAAAATAATTGAAAAAAATAAAGATGATAAGAACATATTAGCCACACCCAAAAAACACTCATACTTTTTAGAATGTGTAATTTTAAAACTTCAGATTTTAGAGTTTTGAGGTTTAAGACTTGAAATTTCAAGGTTTATTTTTTAGGTTTTATGTTTGGTTTTGTATGGTTTAAATTTAGGTTTTGTGTTTAGGGTCTGAAATTAGGGTTTAGATTCTAAAATTAAAGTTTCGGGGTCTAATATTTAAGATTTAAAGCCAAAAATTAAGGTTTAGGGTTTTGATTTAAGGTCTAAGGTTTATAAGTCATGGTTTTAGGGTTTGGAATTAAGGTTCAAAGTTGAAATTCAAGGATTAGGGTTTAAGGTCTTATAATTTTAATTTAAGGTTTAAGGTTTGGCTTTGAAGATTTAGTGTTGAGAATTAAGGTTTAGGGTTTGTGAACTTGAAAGAAAATGAAGACAATTTTCCAAACCACCTTGTCCCAATACGGTTGTTTTGCTTTCTGCAAAATAATTAATTTATATTCTTAAATCTTTGCCATGAAATCACCAAGTTTTGGAAAGTTGGTTATTCATTTAAAAAAATACAAACACAATATTCACACTCAAACCTAAACACACTAACCATTTGAAAAAATGTCATTAGAATTTATTTTTTGGAAATTGTGTCACTTAAACCTTCCTTTCTAAATTTCATGCATTTTAGTCATTAGATTTCCATCATGAACCTCATACATTTGGTCATTGGATTCCAAAACAAATCCTTAATTTTAACCAACAAATTATTATTTCATAACCATACAATCAAAATACCCTTTCTAGAGCCCCCCAAAAGGGTTACTACAAACTTGCCTAAAATGATTTTGAGGTCAAATAAATTTCTTGAATTATATACCATACAACTTGATTTCAAAATTGTATTGATTTTGATGTGAGTACTCAAACACATCAAAATCAACACAATTTTGAAAATTGTGGACCATACAACATGGTTTCAAATTCATGTGAATACTCCTACACCTCAAAACCAACATACTTGAATAATGTTATGAGTTGCAAACCATATGGTTACGATTTTGGATCAAATAAGAACATATGTAAATAAGAAACCAAACTAATTTCAAAGTTTCATGGGCTACAAACCATACAAATTGGATAATTGCATCAAACTAAAATGTAGATGGTTGGATTTACAAAAAAAAAGTGAAATGTTGAAATCATTTAATTAGAAACATTTTCAACACTTTACTTCAAATTACAAGCATGTTTTAAGAGAATACTTCAAAAGTCCTTGGGTTACAATTGCGCGGTAGTTGGAGACATTGTAATATTTCACAATCTAGGGTTTCACCCACAACCTTATGCCAACCTTAGCTTACTTGATGGAAACACAACATCATTGATGAATCCATTGAGAATTTTGTGAAAATATGTTCAATCACAAAGGCATTTATTAAAAGGACTAGATAACCAAGGTTGTTAAAAGCTAGTTTGTGGCTAGGATGTTTTGGGGTACAAGCACAAGTTCAAAAAAAATTGGAGGAAAAAAAAGAGCTTTTGTTTCTTGAAGCAATTTAAGTTTTTCTAGTCTTTGAAGCTCAAGTTGATTGAAAGAATTTTTAAGCCATGCCCTAATTAGGGTTTGGAAAAATTCATAAACTTTGCAACAACATATAAAAATGATCACATGAAGAGGATAAATGATTGACAAAACATAAGGTCTTTAGCAAGATTGTCTTAAAATTCATTGTCTACTTACATTGCTTAAAATTTCAAAACCATGACCCTTCTTTAGATGGGTTAAATTTCATCTTTGAAAAATATGCCAATGTGTGGGGCATTGTTGTAGAACTTGAAATAATTGTTGATGGGGTGAATTCGTTAACTACATTAACCAAATTCCTCATGGTTGTGCATTCTTCTAAGTGTGGAAGTTCCAATGCTAGCTTCCCTTTAGACGTTTGCACACATGTTTGAAAACTTTTAAAATTCAAATTATGTCCTTTGTGAACCTACTACACCTTTCCATTCTTTTTTTGTTACATTTCTCTTTTCTTTTACATCTACAACATTACACTATAAGAAATTGCATTTGTCAAATTCACACTATCGTACAACTAAAACTCAAAAAAAAAATCATATACAATTGTTATGCAATTATCCTTTAGGTATTACAACTATTGTGCAATTATCCTTTTAAAATATGGTGTATTAATAAATAAATTGCGATGTCAGAAAATCAATTAATTGTATTATAGTTGCAAGTGAGTTGAAAATGGGTCTTCTATATGTTAATTTATACACATTGTACATATATATGTAGTCAACCATGTTTGACTTTTGCAAGGGTTGCATTGTAGTTACATGTGACAATTACTTTATAACTATTATAAATATGTCACCAAAGCAACAACTATGTTGCAACTAATGTACAATGTACATACATGCGATCATGCCATGTGTTCACATTTCCACCACCCAATATGGGATATATTTACAACTAATTTTCGATTATGATTCCCATTCATACAATTAGTATGGCCACTAGTGCGCCACTACTAAAGTATTATTGTTCAAGTTATGACTATAATACAACTACTTAGAATTTAATAAAGATACATATTCATCAATTATTTATAATTCCATCATATGTGTTTCATTTTTAGTGATTTAAAATGTTATGGGAGTGCTATTTCAAGTTTTAAAAATCATTTTTGAAGTGCAAGAGAAAATGAATAATGAAAAATAACAAGAAGGGAAATAAGCTTTCCAACTTACAAAACATGTTTTTTTTCCTTTTTTTTCCTCTTTGGACCCCTTTTACTTTCAAACTTCATAACTTTTTTATTTCTTATTCATTCATTTAAAATGATTTAAAATGTTATAAGAACATCATCTAAAGTTTTACATATCATCTTTGAATTTTAATAGCAATAGAGCAATAAACAAAAAAAATTGTTGGTGTTTGGGATGATTTGGTGGTTTTTTTTTTTTTTTGAATTCTTGACCCCCTATACTTTGAAACGCCATAATTTTTCAATTCTATTATTTTTTGATGATTTTTAGTGCACCAAATGCACTAGTAGGAGGGGTTTAAGTTTTGTTTAAACACTAAAATAATGGAGCCCTCCACTTGGATCTAGCCTACTTTGAGCGCTAAATTGTTATAATTGCGATTCAATTTGCAACTAATAAACAACTAAAAGATTTAACCCATATGCTTTGTATTTGAATCCCATGTTACAAATTATATAAATAAGGTTTGTTTTCTTATGTTTTCACATTTAAATACACATGTCATTTTGGGATGAGCTTAAAAAAGTTTAACCTAAAAACAAAACATAAAATAAAAAATAAAATTTCATGGTTATTTTTTAATGCACTTAGTCTTGTGTTTTCCTACCTACCTAGGTAAGTAAGTAGGTAGGTGGGTCCTAAGTAAATATGTAAGTACCTATTTATGGTTATGTATGGCCTACCTAATTTCTAAAATAGAATTTTTTATTTTTTATTTTTTTCCAAAATATAATTAATATGCCATGTGGTAATTTTTAATTGTGCCATGTATCACATTATTGGACCATCATTAATAATCATAATGAATGATGGAGATCAATATTTCGAAAAAAAAAAAAATTATGTTCAAAAATCTTCATGATGTCATGTGTTAAATTTTAATAGATGGATGACAATTAATGATGTCAACGACATAATGTGTGCAATTATAATGGAGTTGCATAATAGTTGAAAACAAGTTGTTTTGACTAAATTGTAATTGAATTGCAATGAGTTCCACCATATATACGATGAATTACAACTCTGCAACTTGTGTAACTTGTTCGTTAACATTCATAGCATATAAATACATTGAGTTGCAAATGTCTTCTATAATTCAAAAATTGAGTTGTAAGGCCAGTTACAAAATACCTTTTTTTCTCATAATGTTACAATGTAAATGAAATGCACCAAAAAAAATTAACACACAATTGCAAAACACAAGTTTGTAAACAAAAGAACTTCATAGTTTTTATGACATCATGCGATGCAAATGATGATGAACTTGTGGTTTTTCAATAGGCAAGGAACTCGACATGAATTTAGTTCATGTCAAGTTGAAGAGCTAGTTTGAATTTGGGGCCTCATTGGGCCCCTTTATTTTTGCTTCATGTCATTCTTTTGATCCCATCCTATGAATTGGTTAAACATAAGCTTTTGATGTTATGTTTGGCCAATTTTATGAAAATATTTAATTACTTTTTTTCAACCCCACCCATAAAACTAAAATTGGGATTCCAAATAGGAGGGTACTACACCAAAACCTAGCATTCATGACTAAGACATTTTGCTACTATGTCATATCTTTAGTCATTTAGTCATGGAGGGTTAGCAATTTTTAGTCATGTTTATTATTACATGTAACCATAGTACATTACAATCAATGACTATATTCTTATTACATGAATATAATACCTTGCAATCAACAACTATAGTCATAACTAAAACTAAATGTTAAATATTGATCATCTTGACTTCAATTATTTTAATTTAAATAGGGAGGTAAGATAGATAATTAGATTAAGTAGGTATGTAGATAGACTAATTAAAAAAGGTAGTAGGCTATTTAGTTAATAAGTATAAGCTAGTTAATTATAATCATCTATGCCTTGTTAATAAAATAAACTAAATTATGTTAAATTAGGCTAAGTACATAGTTAGGCTAGACTAGATACTTAGTTAGGTTATATAGGTAGTTCTTACCTACCTAGCTTAAGCTACCTACACTACAAGGAATCCTATTCATACTAACCCATGTTTTTACAACTTGTGTCCAAATTAATCATTTTTGCTATTGTTGATGTGACTATCCTCTGTGGCACCATATAAAAATGACTTGAAGTCGCATTTGTAACTACAAAATGATTTTAAATTGCATATGTGATTATTATTTATGACTAATGTTAATTTGAACAAAAATGAAGATGAAAAATGTAGTCATATCATCTAACAACCAATGACATCCAATGATAGATGAATTTTTTTATAATAATTAATAATGTGGTTCATACACAACTAGACACCACATGGCATCATATTCAACTTGAATTCCAATCACAAATTATTGTTGCAAATGTAAATGTGTCTAAGTGTGTAAAAAACATGTTATGGCTAATGAAATTACTAGATTTGGTGCTTTGCATTTTTCTTTAGTTATTTTGAGTGAAAAAAAATTAAATATATATTAAGTTTTCATAGGTTTGAGAGAATTTCAAAGGACCAACACAAAGGTAACTTAGAAAGGAACCACCATTTTAATTTTTCAACATAATACCAAGGTCCTATGTAGGTGTGAATTTTTTCTCCAAACAATTGGGATTGTTGGATTTAATGTTTTGAATTTGACTAAAATGAAACACCACTTCAATGTAATAGTTAATACAAATAATTTTTTTTCACATTACAATTTGTTGACATTATTTTTTTATTAATATTGTGTTGTAGTTAAAATAAAACTATGAATAACTTAAAGTAATGTAGGGTGGAATAACTTAAAATAATTGAAAGTATTTTAAGGTAAAATAACCTAAAATAACATAGGGTGAAATAGCTTAGAATAGCCAATAATAGCCTAGTTAGGATAGAATGGTAATAATAACCTAGCCATGTGGAATAATTTTAAAAATCAATAATAACTTAAGGTAAAAAGGCAATTAATTAATTAAGTAGGATATGTAATTAATCAATTAAATAGGTTAAATAATACTTGTAATAAGTAGTAAATAAATAGGCTAAATAATAGGTATTTTATTGTGTGAATATGTGTGTGTTTTTGTGCATGAAACAAAAGATGTGATAATGCTACATAGTGTTATAATATTTCCCTTTCATTAAAAACTTATCCCATATCATTTATTTACAAGTTGAATTTTGTAAAATATAGAGTTAGGTGAAAGAAAGCCCTACTCATAGTATGCAATATAGACACTCAAAGTGCATGTACCATTTGCGATGAGATAATAAAAAAGACGTGACCATGAACAAAAATATCTAGGATCCTACCTACCTACCTAACCTATGTTAGGTTTATTTTAATCTAACTTAAGATTGTTGAACTAATTATTGCCACATTGTTAGCAACACATTTCTATATCACTCATTGGTCCTTGTCCTACTCCATTAACATGAATACCATGTAGACATACTAACTATGACAAACTTTCAAGTTAAAAAATTTCGACCTTACAAATGAAAATACACAAAAATATAAATAATTTCTAGAAACGTTCATCATAATTCATTAATAATCTATGAAATGTTACAAAAATTCTCTCTCCTCCTTCCTCTTTTTTTTAGCAAGCAATTCTTCTTCTAAAGTTCCCAAATAAGCTTTGGAAATCCATTGAATAATCCTAAAAATGATCACTAAAGCCTTTCTTTAATCAATTGAAATGCCTTTTGTACTAACCCAAAACCAATTACACCCATTTAACTATCTAGAATGTCAACTTGCAATATTGTCTATATCATTATATTTTTTCCATATCAACATGCTAGACCTATTGACTTGCATAGTTCAATGTTATTGTCATGTTGACTAATTGTCCCACATTTAGAATTTTTAACGAAATGTTCTATCATCATTACTTGTCTTACATTTCAACTTTATAAACATACCAACTTGCTTGCCTAAGTTGTATTTCTTGTTGTCTTATCAACTTGCCATGAACATTTCCTTTTACTACACACATGGATACAACTTAGTTGACTATGAAACACTTCATGCGACTACATGTCTTAGTCATAAACCAATAGCAAATGACCATGCCACATAGGCTAGATGTTAGTTGGATGAAAAGTTGGTATTAGTCTCAATTCAATGTGATTTCCATTTCGATTAGGTGTCACATAATGTTTTTAATGACTAAGATTCTTATGTGACTTGTCCAAAGTGACTAGACATTGTAATAGTCACATGTGGCACTTGCAACTAAAAATTAGTCGTAAAACTAATCATTAATATGGAAATTCCTTGTAGTGTTATTTAATTAGGTAGGTAATAGGCAATTAAGTAGGCTAGGGTAGGTAGGCTAAATTGGGTAGGTATGTGGTCTACTTTTGTATGGGACAAAGGATGTGGCATCATGTTGCAGTCTTTCCTTTGAATTACATTATAGTTTATCCCATACCCTTTCTTGGCCTAATGGGGAGACTACTAATAGTAAACCACATGGACCAATCATTATGATTAACAATCATAAATTGAAAAAAAAAGTAGATCATATTTATTACACTTTTCATTTGCAATTGCATAACTTTGATATGCCTTTTATCAATCTCAACAAATTGCAAATTGTGCAAAAATGTTGACCAAAACCATTTTGTTAAGCCAAATTAACATATTTTGACTTTTTTCATCTAATTTTAATGTGCAATGTCACATACTAAGCATCGTTGGGGATTTTCATAGTACCATGTAGGAGGGAAAGAATGTTTTGGAAATGTACATTGGTCATTCCTACTCCTTACTACATTTTTCAAACAATTGGGTCAAATACATTCTTATAGATAGATGTAACTTATGTGAAATTTTGTCTTTGGTTATGAATTAGGTAAGAGGCCCAAAATTGGATATGTTACTATGAAAAGTAAAGGTGCATGAATGTTGAGTTTAATAATAACCAACATGTTAGAACCAAACATAACCAAATATGGGAGCTTATGGGTTATGGTAAAAGAAGAGCTATACATTGATGATTCTTATTACATTCTTAAAATAATTGGGTTAAATACATTTTTATAGTTAGATGTAACTTCTATGACTTCATATTTGATTATGGGTTAGGTAACTGACAAGATTGTATAAATTACCATGAATAATAAAGTTGTGTGAGCGTTGAAACTATTTGTAATAATTAACACATTCAAACTAGCTATTAAACACAACCAAGTATGGGTTATGGGACATTGGAGAATGTGAGTTATGAAGTTCAATCAACCATCAACCAAGATTGTTCAAAATAAAATTTAAGATGTATGAAAATATCAAAAGGTGAAGAAATACATATATAATTGTGGAATTATTATCAATTCATGTTCACATTAATGACACATGAACCTTATAATCAATTATGAAAAATAACAATTAGAGGGGGTGAAAACACACTAAGCCCTTCAAAATTTGTAATCACAAATATATAATATTTCTACAATTAATCTTTTGGTAATGTATGGACATCACATTTTGGATTATTTTTGTTTATTCTAAATATATTTGATTAGCTTTAGATTTAATCTAATCAAATATTTATAAAAATCTAACAAACATTGAAGAACTTGAATATATGGAATATATTTGTGACAAACTAATACATGTCATAGAGTTTGAAATTTTGCATATATACTTCAAAACTAAGGTTGTGGGTGGAATTCTTGGGTGAATTTGTTTTAATGGTGTATGATATTGATATACATCAATTAAATCTAGGACCATTTAAAATTTGAATTTTTTTTAATGAAATTCCATTCAAAATATGTGTTTTTGCATTTGTTTAACAATAAATGCATAATAATATTTTCTTTTAAAAAACACCGTTACCATATCAAAGAGAAGGAGACTTTATAGATGGGCATTGCATCAATTTTTCAATTTTCTTTTGTTTGGTAATGTTTCATGCACCACAAACATGAAGCCTTATGGTTGTTGAAAAACTATAAATTATATACTCTAGGTACATTAATTTTATACAATACTTTTTGTCTAATTGTTGGATCAAGATTAATTTTGATTCAAAATTTGACCTTTGATTTCAAAAATGTTGTCATGCAAATTTAAAAGTTTTTTTGTTTGTGTTTAAGATAACCAAACAATGCATCAAGATTTTAGTTTATTACATAAGTACTATGATACTCATTATACATCAATTTTTTGGCAAAAAGTGGCTCACGCCTAATGTGCTTTCACCTGAACATGTAATTCATAATTGCAAAAATTGTCACATCATTAAGACTTAGGTTTGTGTAATAGCTTATTGGTTGGTTTAAAAAGGTTTAAGTTATTTATATAACATGTTCATGATTAGGCTCCAACTCGCATCTATTGGATTCAAACTCCTTGTTTTATGATTATCTCTTTTCACCTTGGGCCACTGTAATCAAATTTGAGCCCAACATGCATGGTAGTAATTAACCCATGTGAATATGTTTCATATACAAGCTGGGGATTTAGATCTATTACTATTATGATTATCTAATTTAGTTCGCCGAGACCAATGGATTTATGCAAATTAAAATTTTAAAATATGGTTATTTATCATCTTGATTATTTTCTTTTTTCCTTTTTGAAAGGAAAATAAAAAAGGCAAACCATACAAGGAGATTGCGATTCATGAAAAATAGTGTTAGGTTTTGACAAAACATCAAATTGGCCTTTCAATGGGAAATAATTTGTCTACTTATTTTTTAATGGGTTAAATTATTTTTAAATGACAAAAAATTGATGCAATCATCTTTATCCAAAAAAATAAAAGAGATCGAGTTTGAAGACTTAATTATTAATTAAAAACAAAGCATGCCTCGTAAAAGGCAACATGTTATTGTAATTTTCAATGCAACCAACTCTCTTTTCCATCATTTCAATTTTGCACATTTATTGATGATGTCAAACACATAACCAATATTGAAACACCAACAAATTAAAAGTAGAAAATTCAAGTGAATGGCAAAACAAGATAGAAAATTACCATCTCTAATGTAAAAGAAGATCATTTATCCCACATATTCATCCACTTTTGGAATACCAATCAAAATATGTCACATTGATCTTGCACAATGATACATGAATTAATTTGCATTCAAAATATGCAACCTCAATTAAACATTGAAGGCATTCTTTCTTGCATTTGGATTAGAAAATACCTTTCACATATTGCCATATTGGTAGGTATTTCAACTAAATTTTCCATGGTTAAAATGTTTTTGGTGATTTTTTAATATGTATTTTTAGATTTTTTCCTTAATTGCACCGTTTGATCCATTTTTCTTCAAAAGTTTCTTTTTAAGAATGGACCCAATGAAAAAGGTTAAAAAGTTCAAATTCCATGGGATTCCTTTGAAGGGACTTCATTTGAACTTTTTTAGTAAAAGTTATGTAGATTTGTTGGACAATTATTGGCAATAGCCTCTAGCCCCAATGATAGAGGAATCACACATGGTTTTCACATCTTGCTCACCAACATGTTTAAACTTGGGACCTTTGTGGTACTAAAGATTGGTCATACCTTTAAGACATCTCCCCTTGGAGCTTTTGTATGTCTTTTAATGACAAAGTTTATACCATCTATTTCAATGAATTTGAAATTATCTCATCATGTGTTTTGAAGGACAACCTTTCCATTTTATTTAACATGTGATAAGCAAAGATAGGTGCAAAAATAAACCTTGGTGACTAACATGATTTATTCCTTATAGGTAGATAAGTAGGTAGTACTGTTATAAACAAATAGGTTGAAAAACATGTTAAATCTCTTGTACAAAGACATGTTTAAATAATATCAATAATGGCACCAAACACCTATTGTTTTAGTTTTTTAAGCTTCATAATCATGGTTTTCAAATATCAAAGGACTAGTTCTAATATGTAATTATGGTTTTCAACAAATCAAACATTTGGTTCTAATACAAAATCATAATTTTCAAACAAAATAAAATGGATCAAATGAATCTTTAAAAACTATTGGTTCTTTCATGAAAGTTATCATATATTTGAAAAGTTTGGAATAAATGGGACCGTTAATTTTTTAATTCTCAATAAAAAGAACTAAAACTTAGAATTAACAATGATCGTTTAAACCTTTGCATTGCACCAACTAATTTGTCATATTTCATTCAATAAACAAATTTGGCCCTTCCCCTTGCCCAAGAATGGAAGGGATCTTCTAAAAGAGAAAAGTAGGACTTTTGGCCACTCCTTGTTTTGAATTGCTTGGAAATGAAGGTTATAACCTACCTTTTTCATGAATGAAAATCATGTATTCATTTGATTTTGATGGATTTTCTTCCAACAATTGTCTTTTTCATGTGCATAACATTTCATTAAAAGAATTCTTGTTTATGCAACCAATCCCTTAACAATTGGTGGTCTTCAACAACTAAAAAAATGACAATGAACCATGTTTTCAACTATTTGACTTACATGACAATATTATTAGTTGTTTTTTTGTGGGGTCTAACAATTAATAAATGAATGTTCTTACTAAATCTAAATTTCATTCAACATTTTCTTTTAAGCAAAATGTCTTGCTCTACCACATGGACATATGGCATGTGACATGGTCATTTATTTATTTTTATGCACACTCCCGATTGGTTTAAACTTTATGCAGTGGCCAAATAACAATTATGGTATGATGTGGAATATCATTTTAAATATGATGTAAGGACATCTTGACAATGTGGTAGTCATTGTGTCCATATTTCCTATATACATATATGTAATCAAGTCAATTTATAAGTTGTATTTGTATGATGTGCATACAAATTGGTGAATAATTAATTGCGAGAATAAAGGTTATCTTTTGCACCCAATCAATTTGCAATTACATTCAATTGATTGTTGTTTGTGACTATATTGGATCCTTCCTACAATTACAAATTTTATTTTAGGTCATCTTTTTTGCTTTATATAATCATGTATATAATTAGTTTGCAACTAATTGTGTGTGCCTACTATCACAATGTGGATGCCCTTTTCAATTCAAGTAGACCCCTTAAAACCCCTTCTATCACATATTTGACTATTTCATGGTAATTATTGTGATGTGAACCCGTTATTTGGTCATCACAAACTATGATTCTTATGATTAGAAATGTTTCACAATGTAGGTAGGTTGTAAGTTGGTAATAGGTTGGTTATAAATAGGTATGTATGTACAAGTATGCAATAGGTGGGCAAGTTGTAGGTAAATAGGTGTATTGAAATATTGGCCATCTCCTTATTTACAACTTACTTACCTACTAAGGTGTGACAACATAAAGTAAACAATTTCTGCTCTTTGTCACAAAAAAAACCAAGTACCCATAAACAAAATTTAATGTATTGAAAGTAGAAATGTTTTTTATTTAATGATCAACATGAGGATAATCTTTGATTTATTAACAATGATGTTGATTAATCACATATTTAATATGCATTCAAGTAGATTTTAAAAAAATAACTATAATTTTTTTCCTACTTTGAAAGCTATCCAAACTTGTACAAGTAGGTGAAAGTAGATGAATTATTGACTATTTTCCATTTTCAACATGATGTAGCTTTAAAATGTACTTGTAAGTTTTCAACATTTAAATATTACAATAAAATACATCAAACTTTAGTGAAAAAATATGTTTAAACTCAATTTGACCAATCATTTTCAAACATACTTGTTATTTATTTTTATTGTACCAAAGTTTCTCAAATGTTGTAATCACCTCACTATAAATTCACAGAAAACCACCATTTTTTTTATTATGTTATTTTAATAATTATTTTCAATCTACTTTCATGATGTACATGAATAAATGAACCGTATCGCATGCCAATTCATTTGTTTTTATAATGCCACTTCAACAAAAAAAAGCCTTCATTGCAAATAGAGCAATCCTATTAGATGAAAGCCATAAATTGGACTCATGACCTTTAGATGAAGTCGAAGGAATAAAAAGTGGCAAATCGAAGTTAAATGTACATGGCACCATTTTGGAGGAAAATCAATTGGTTTGAACCAAAAAAAGGAGCTCAAAAGGAAAGCTCATGATTTGAAGAACCAAAATGCAACCTAGGGTCCATGTGGGGTCAAACTCAAGGATTCAATTTCAAATGAGTCAAAATTGGTTCCTTTGAAATTTGGACATTGGACCCACATTTAATGAGCTAAAAGTATTGAATAATAACTAAGTTTGTTTTTAAAAATTTAGTAAGTTTTAGGTCGTAAGTAGATTTTAAATCAACTTTTGAGTTTTAAGAATCATACCATCTTACAATCCAAGTATTAGGAATTACGGTATTAGAATTGTCTTTGAAGCATAATAGTTCAATTGTAAAGGTGTTTAAGAAGAATGAAACAATGTTTATCATTAGTTCAATTTTTAAAATTTCTTTAATCAATTTAGGCAAGCATTAATGGTCTCCACCATAATTAATAAACAATACAAAAATATCTTTATGTATTTATTTTGGCAAATAAGTTACAAATTTATTACCAAGTGATTTTGATTTAGGCTTGAATAATGCCACTTGCAAATATGCGAATGAAACATTTTGGATAAATTTCCTCGTGTTGTAAC
>Ga0116228_10001729_pt1 | contig 18296 bp, 13 predicted proteins | sample S1TSphfallax_2_FD_89694 | JGI IMG/M metagenome (GOLD analysis project Ga0116228, IMG submission 89694) | Host-associated microbial communities from peat moss isolated from Minnesota, USA - S1T2_Fc - Sphagnum fallax MG | ecosystem: Host-associated > Plants > Peat moss > Unclassified | place... | reverse complement strand
ATTGGGAATAAAATGCAGGTGGAGTTCAAGTGAAATTTTTTGATACAGGGGAGAAGGATGAAGATTATGAGATATAGAAACCACAAATAAAGAATGTTGAAGATGAAGAATAGATCAAAGATCCTATGATGAACACAATATTGACTTTTGATCTGTAGATGAATAACAAAATTGTGAGCAACAACTTTAGAAAGGCACACTCAATATTGGGACTTGTAGTTACCATGGTTGGCCATGGGATATAGGTTTAGTTAGCAAGCCTCATTAACATCTTTTTCACCATATTTTTTAGTATTTGGCTAAGATTTTGAGCTACTAGCCTCCATTTGATGTGATGTTATGATTGTGATTAGTCTCAATGATCCTTTAGTGTGGATTCAGGCACGTGAACAATGGGTTACTTTGTTTAGGCATGTGATGCCCATGGTTATGGAAAATCTTGCAATTGTTCAACATCGAAATATTCTTCAATATGCCACAATTCGTGGAAGAGGTTATTGACTTCAAATTTGTATGTTTAAGCCAAGGGCTTATGTTTACTTACAACATACAACCCCACCACATTGGATGTGATTGCATGTCGTGTGATTTTGTGTGTTTGGAAGGTCCTACCTTTTGGAGTATTATTGTTGGAGGGATGAGATTGGTAGACATGGAAGGACCATGTGTGTAATTGTGCGCCATGTAATTTTCACAAATGTGGATGGCTAAATTGACCCATCTTTGGTTGTTATACTTGTTGGTTTATGGTGTATGTTGTGTGGGTAGTCCATAGGAGTTGCCATTATGTTGGTTTGTGACTAGTGTTCAAAAGAATGGCACATGGCATGTTTGACACCGCCCTTGGATTAGGTATTGGTTGGCAAATGGTTTTGCACTTGGTGCACCCAGTAGATGTGGTTCCCACAATCACATAGTAAGACCAGTCCAAAGTTCTTTCCCATGATGTCTCACCTTTGGCTAAAAAATTGAAAGATTTCATATCTAGGTAATTAACAATGGGGCTCACATTGCACCTGACCTAATGATCCTTTTACATTGGAACCGAAGGATTCATCCATGGTGAATTGCCCAAGTAATTCTATAATGTTATCTGGTTTAAAGGGACTTTAGCCCTAAACAGGGGAACGATTTGGATGTGGTCTACGATTTAAGGTGTTAGTGTGTTATGTGTTTTGAGTGTGATGACATTGATAGTTGTAGGTGTTGATAATGGTGCACACAACAAAGGTTTTAACTTTTGAAATTTCATAACTCCCAAGAAACACAACCATTTGGGACATACAAATCCATTTTTAATATAGAACCTTGTCAAGACATTTCTAAATAACCTTTATTATATTGCCAAAAATTGACCAAAAGACGAAACTTAAATAATTTTTTTGAAAATGAAATGATATTCAAGGTTTTCAATTGTTGGAAGTTTGAAGAAAAAGGAAAAATCACCATATTCCTATGTTTTGTTCTCCTAGTAAGTAGCCAAAATGAAAAAGGATGACCATCACTTTATTTACATATTCCTATGGATAGTCCCTCCTTAGGCTACAAGAAATTTTCATTAATTTTGTTTTTTTGAAGTCATATCAAGGTCCCAAGTAAAAAACAAATTTCCTTTCCAAATTATGATTTGAAAGGTTGGGACTTTTTTAGGGGGATTTGTGTTAGGAGGCGGTTTTTTGATAATTTGGGGAAAATATGGTAAACCATTTCATCTTGTAACCCTATTTATGAAAGCCATGCCTTCATTTTCAAAATTGGGAATGCAAACTTTACGTGCCTTTAAATTGTGCATGTATTTTGTTCGTTACATCTATGAATGTAAAAAGCCTTCAAATTGTTAAATCATGCTGTATAATAATAATGATAATAATAATATTGAACTACATCTAGTAAGTGAAACTTGGCAAAAAAATAAATGTCATCTTGATGCATGTTTCAAAATTGTTCTTCATGGCTCATGAACAAGGTATGAGGTTGAAGAAGATTTTTCATCAAATGGAGCAAGACATGGCATGGAGTCGAATTAATGCACTTGTGATGCACTTACAGTTCACTCCACTAATCCATCTAATTACTCAATAGAAGGTTTTATTGCCATAACATAACAAATTAATTTTGCTATAAACTCCAACTTTGAAAATTCATATGGTTTGGTAATTTTACCATTGTTTAGTTAATTGGCTCACAAGCCTTGGATAAAAGCATGAAAACTTTATTACCAAATGTGCCAAATGCAAAGCTACACATTAGCCTCCTTCAATTCTTTCAACTTTTGATGGGATTTTGTGTTTGAATAGATAGCATTAGAAGGCTATGCTTCTACCAGGCATCTTAGAAGAATTGAGCAAAAGGGTAGAAAATTGTGGCTTTTTAATGTGGTGATGTGTCTTTCAAAAGGCATATAGGGTTTTTCTAGAGTGAGAAAATGTATTTTCTTGTGTTAATAAACCTTCATCTGACTTATAGAAGGTGGCATTCCACTAAAGATTTATTTGTTAGAATACATTATCTCAACTTGGATCATTGGTCAAATTTCTTTTTGCAATTTTTGTGAAGACATTGCCAAAAAACTTTTTAAAGACTTTTTGATGTGTATAGATTGAATTGGCAAAAATGGAAGGTTGATTATGATTAATGCCATGCATGGACTATTGTCCCAAGAAAAAAATAGACAAACAAGAGGATATAAATTATATATTTAAAAATAAAATTATTACGTGATTCTTGTAGTTGCTAACAGAATTTATTTGAGGAGCTCCTCCCATTAAACAAACATACTGCAAGATCTTGAAACCCATAAGATAAAAGTACATTTGGTTTGCATTTGCCTGGGTAATCATACTTGTGAGATTTGTTAATATAACTTGATTATGAAATGTGCCTATTTTATGAGGTCCTTGCTTGTCTCTGGTTGTGTTTGGTGACTAACTTGATTATTTTAATATGTAGTGTTACAATACTCAACAAAGGGAAACATTCAATACTCAATATTGGAGGTTTGGTGTTTAGTTTGGCTTAGTAAACCTTTCACAATTCCCTTATTTAGTGCCCATATCTCAGCAATTATATTTTCTAAATACAAGTTTGTTGAAGCACTTTTATTTGCAAATCATTGTAGCAACTCTCATGGTAATTAGATAGGCCATTCATTCAAGGACTTGATTATCCTCTGTTAATTATAACCATAGACCCATCATAATGTAAAAGGTGGTAAAATTTGTAAGCTAGCGTTACTTGATAGTTACTATCTTATTGTTTTACCTTTAAAAGTCTTCTGATACATTACCAGATTAGAACACCACAATCTCATAGTCATTGAAAGATGAATTATAATACATCATTTGAACAAACAACTAGCATACCTGACCCCATGATTGCACCAGTTGGGATTTTTAAATTTTGGGATGAAACCCTATTAAGGTGGCTAGGTTTATTTCTCGTCAAAAAATAAAAAATAAAAAAATAAATTTCAAAGTAGCAAATTTTGTTCATGATGCCTCACATCCTTCTAGCCTAGTTACATCCCTCTTGCCCCCACTCCCCATTTTTTCTTTTGTTTTTTCTCTTGAAGTTTTCAATGCTCCAAACTTTCTAACTCTCTCCAAGCTTCTTACTGTTCTCCTCATTGTTTTTTGTTTTCTTTCTTAGCTTTGAAAGTTACCATCAGTATTGAAAAAAAAGAAAGGTACCTGTTCTTTCCTCTTCTTTGTTTTGTTTGGGGTATTTTTTGCTGCAGAGCAAAGGGAAGATGAAAAAGAATCTATTCTTCCATTGCCTAAGATTAACTACACCCAGACATATCCTTGTGCCTTGCACATCTTTTGTTTTTTCATATTTTCCAATGTGTAGAAGCCAATGTAGTGTATAAGAATTATATAAACAAATGACAACTATTAGTACCTACATGCTTTTTATGCAAAAAACCAATGACAGTTATGTGGCAGTAGTTCTTTTGTTGATTACCTCTGTTTTTTTTGCCATCATCCAGCTATAGTGGTATTTTTGTTTTTTCTTGAAAGTAGTCCCCTCCCCCTTCCTTTCATACACCCATTTGTGCATTACCCACATTCATTCCCTTAAAATCATTGATGTTCTTTTATTTCCCACCCAACATGTGAGAATTGCAAAAGCTTCATCATATTTTCTTTTTATGAAAGTTTTGTTGCATGTTCTTTATATTATCATAGGCACATATGAAAGTATTGCAAAATTTTGGTCCATTCTCATTTAACCATTTCATCATGATTGGCCTATTAGATCCAATGTCCATTACATATATTCTATCATACATTTTCATAAAATTGTAGAAATTGATGAAAACAGTTATGTAATGCTCATCTGTCATTGGCACCATCAATATCCTCATTTGTCATTGCCACCATCATTACTTTGGGGGTAGGTAGGAGGGTGCCAGGCAAATATTGCACTTCTGCACATTTGCAATACATTAATTTATTGCCAATATCATTCTAATTTCCATGCTTCTTCTAAATAGTTAGGTAGTTTTGTAAGAAAGTACGAGCCAGTTAATTGTATAAAAACTAATCTAAGGTAGTGAGTATGTTAGATTTGAATAAATAAGATAAGAACAAATGTTTCTGGAAAGTGGAGGATACAGGGATAGGAAAACCAACGAATATATAAGTTATGGGGCTACTGCACACTGCCTTGGCGGTACTACGGGGTTCACCTGAGAACGATATGCTCTTTATAAATTTACTGGTCGTCGTTATTATAAAGATGAGCAGTACATTTCAAGAGGCCCTTTCCAGTTTCACATGATTGAAGTCATCAGAATCTTCCACTTCCACACCTGCTTATCGAGATAAAATTTTCCTTGAATGAGGTGAGGTTCAAATGATGAAAACGAATCTGTTAAGAGTTTAGAGAATTGTGTTAGGTTTGATTGCACGATTTCATATCTAAAGTAGAAGATTACTATCAGTTCAGAATTAGTCATTGCTCTCACTCCATCCCTTCTGCACTATCTCCATTTCAAAGTTTCTGGATAATAGGTTCTGTTTCGAAGTATTACATGTCATGAATACATACAAAGAGTGCAACATTTGTACAACGGGATACATAACTGTAGAAACGGTAGTTGGAGAGAAGAATCTGGAAAGGCAAAGCAATTACTGTTACATAAAACTGTCTTTTAATATGTTCAACGTCAATGTCCTGATAAATTACTAGGTTTAGGACTTATGAAAATAAGTCTGGTTCGACTTGAAATAGACAAGATGGAGAGATTTCACCGTAAACATGTTCTTATCAGAAGGACCGTTCCTCATAAGTTATTCAAAAATATTGCCTAATAAATGCACTATATGATGCAGAAACTAATGGTCATAGCAACAAAGACAAAGACAAAGCCACCTCGTTGTAGACGTCGTAACAATCACATTATCATCTATTGCACATCTCATTTGTACCAGAACTGTCTGCTCATGGATACTTAACCACAAACTGGAATGGAGTTTAAACGCATACCACTGTCAAGGGTTCTAAGTACTTAGATCGCATCTGTATGTGAACCACGGACTGACTGCAACAAGATTTGACAGAAGAGGTTAGGAATTGATAGAGCTTCATGGACGGATCTTAAAGGGCAAAGCAACTAGGTCCACTAGGTCCATCGTCCACGCAGGTGATACGCCGAGTGGGTTTGAAGAGTCAGGTAATCGTAAAGGTGGACTGCACCTGATTTAGCTACACAACTGCACAACACGGTGGTGCTAATTATAGGGATAAGAAACTAGTTGTACATGGCGTACGCTCGCGGATTGAAATAGTTCATGGGACCTGTTGGCGGGCTTGACCATGTCGTCGAGATTCATTTCCACAAAGCAGAAGCGAACTATAGTGAGACTGGCTTCTCCATGTTGGGTTGAGCAAAGCCGGCAATACAATTTGTAACTCGAATGGCTCCAGAACATATAGTGACTATTACATTGGTTTCCCAGTAATGTGTAAGGACCGGAAAACAAAACATGAATGCTCGATACAAACAACCTGAGCCGCTTAAGCCTAACTTTCTTTCAAAACTGTATGGGAAATGTATATTATCGATTAAAAGGTAACTTAATGCTCAAATTTCAGTAACTGAAACAAATCATGCCAGTTGCACGTCGACATGTGAAGACTTGAAATCGAATATCTGTACGTGCACATACAGATTAAATCTAAAGCTACACCCAATATGAACATGACCCCAGTCTCTAAAATCTGCAGAGCGTAGATGCAGACTCAACCATACTACAGTTGAACAACATCCAACAGCAAGATTGCGAGACAATCGTCACTTAACTTACTCAGTTCCTTGTACGAATTTTTTTCGTTCAGGTGCTGTAACAATCCTGCGGCATGTCTTGACAAACATTAGTCGGGTTGCAGCATAGAATCGAAATCACAGGGTGCGGCATCCATCCGCCTAAGATACCAAGAAAAAATGTCATTATGCGAATCGAACACAGAATTGCCACTCTAGGTTATAGAAGCTTCGTGAACAGGCCCATCAACGATCAAGCTCCAATACTACCTTTGATAATGCAATAGCTCTTCGTGCATAACCTACTGGTCACTGTCGACTATGCAAGCAGGCACAGACGAATCGGCCGCTACTATTACCACCAATCAAGTGCAGGTGGTGAGTTGTTTCGCTTACATGCTGTAGTACTCGCTTATATAAGCTCGCGACAAAAGCTGCTCACTATCGACTACACCGCAAGGGACGCGCAAAGAGTCATCAGCGGATGCTAGACCACCAACCCAGTGCGGAGAAAACAGCAGTCATCCATGAATGATTCCTTTCCTCCGATAGCAGGTCTGTACAAGACGACGTGACTGTCGTCTATTTGCTTTCGCCGCCGTGTAGCTCAAAGCGGAGCGCGCTGAGGGGAATGAAGCCTGGTCCGAAGCCTGGGATAGCATCGTGTAGGTATTTCTATTCCCCAACGGTCCCCAATTCTTTTTGGCAGGCAAGAAAGAGGATCTGATGCATAACCGAGCCTCGGGCCAAGCGGCATTCCTCGCAGCAAAGCTCCGCAACCAAACAAAACCAAACATTAAGGAACGATCGACGATCCACCCTGACGCACCTAACAACTCTTGGTGTGCAACGAAAACGGCAGGTTCGAGCTCCTGTATTGGATTGACACTATGCCGATGACACCAACAACAGCTATCACAAACCATCCGCTGCAGCCTACTCGGCCCCAGCGCCCCATACAAAAAACACCCAGCAGTAATTAGCAAATAGTGCAACCCCGGCGCAGGAGGCGTCGCCTCTGTAGGGACTCAGAAAATATTAAAAAAAACCATCATTCCATTCTCAACAACTCCTTTTACTGCAACAACCAGTATGCATGGGCATCCGCAACAACCCCATCGTTCCAGCCCTATATCTACAATACAAACAAAACACCCCTTTCCTACCTCCGATCGTTCTGTTCCCTCCCCTCACCACCAGTCCATCATGCAAACCTCTGGCCGCTGCCGAAGCCTTTCCAGCATCGACCTCAATTCCCGGCACTTAAAATTGTTTTTGGAGGCACACAAAACCGACAAACACCTCCAGAATTACACCCTTCCAACACCAAATAAATCATATCTACTAGCTGTTTTTTGCTTTAAGACTTCAAAACGTCAAGACTTATTGCATACAGCTCATTGGAGCAAAAGGGAAAACTCTACACGGAATGAAAGAAAGACGCAGGAACAGAAAACTCGTGATTGTATAGCTTCAGCACATGAAGGAGGGGCCGAGTAAACACATAGAGATTAGCAAGAGAAATCAGGAGAAGGAATACGGGAGAAGGAGAGATGAAATACAGACGGAAACTTGGCCTTTATACAGCCTCGCCTCTGAACACACTAGAAGGCAAAGTTCACTAGGGTAGGAGCTGTTGAGTGACCATGGCAGCGTACCCATCGGTGATCACGATACCCCCAATACCCCAGACGCAGGCTCTTCGCCGCCAGGTCCCTGCCGTTGCCACGCCCAAGATCCTTTCTATTTGTTGCCTGGCTGGCCGCCGCCGCGCCTACGACTGCTATCCTTGCAAAGTTCCCCCTATCTCCGTTGAACACAAAAGGCCAGAGTCTCATCATAAAATAAAACCCACAAACTTCTTCCTCCCTTATGAATTCCTTTTCCTGGGTAGTAGAGGTGGTGGTAGAAGAAGTTGAGAATACTAGTATACCTAGTAGTTCAAAATACTAATGTATTATTACCTTTTAGTGATGGTTGTTTAAGACGTATATCAGTTATTAAATTATCCAGTTTTGTCAGTGGTGTGGCGTCTTCACCATTCTGGATGGTTAGCGTTTGGAATTATGGCTGGGGCCAACATCCAGAATTATTATATACTTTGCACAATGCTCGAGAAACACAATTACATACACTTTTCTGTTGCTCTTTTGACATGCAAGATCCATTAATGACGAAGTATGATCTCCAGTGCCCACTGCACTTACCTGCACTGGATTATGAAGTCTGGAGTATACCTCAGTAGTAAGGACGACCCAATATAAAACTATGCATTGTCCCTCTTATCTTATACATCTCAACATGGGCGGAACAAAAGGCTTGTTATTTTCTACCCATGATTGATGTGGTGGTACAGTATATTTTTATATAAAATTAAGCAGAGCCTAGCTGGACTGGAACCAAAACCATTGTTTTCTATGTGGGATCAATGCTTACTTTCCTGCTCTAGTGGAGGTGAACTTGTTAATCACCCTACCTGATGGGCAGAGTGAACTGTCACCCATTACTGCACCACGCAGGATGGATGGCATGTGAACTGGAAACATTCTTTCATTATTCTTTTCCCCCTAACTAACCATGGTTGTTAGCTATGTGCAAACCATCCACATCTATCTACCTACCTAACAGTCACCAAGTGCCTCACCTAGTTACTTACCTATATTGTCTACTGTCTCACCTATCATACCCACTTACATCTAGGCAGTGACCTAGGTTGTGTGAAGTGGATGTAAGATGGTTTACATAGTTCTGGTTCATCCACAACTGAGTCATAATTTATTTTCAATGGTAGTGCACTGGTGGATGCTGGGTCACATAATACTTGATGATGTAGAACTCAATGTAAGCACACCTCAATGTAAGCACACCGACTCCATTCTCAATAAGAGTTGATGCAAGCCTCTGGATGGTTGCCTTTTCAACTCTTGCAAAGCTTTTAGTTTATGAATGAATGGTCAATGCTAGTCATACTTCATCCACACCTGAAATATGTAGAAGTGTGCAAAGAAACAATCTGTAACTCATGTTACATTATTGTCTGCAGCATTGAGAGCTATTGGAGAATTCATCTAATCATTAACTAGCCAACCTTACCACATTTTCCTTTCATGTGGGTCTCTGTTCTGTAGGAACACCAATGCTGGGACTGTGGGAAAGAAAGACGTCCACACAACTGGAACTTATTGTGCACAAGTGGAACCTTATCATTTGTGCAATAATTTATGGGTAGTGATGTTGCAACAGCACCACTGCCAGTGGGAGTTCACCAGTAACCTTATGTTCAATGAGTTGGGAAACAAGGCACGTTTTGAGGGCTCCATATTGGCAAGTGAGGAGGAGCCTCCTAAGGTATTTCGTAACCTGCATGGATTAACTAACAATCTTCCTGAGATTTGAATACTTAACCGACCCACTAACCTAATCTCCCCTTTAATCATTTGTCTAGGAAAAGAGTGTTTGACAGTCTTTAGATTGGTCAATGGATACTTGTTCAACAAACCCATTTCAGCCATGGTAAACCAGCACCCACCAGTGCACCATTCACTGGATGCCACTTATGACTCAGATGTGGATGAACCTCAACTGAGTTAATATCTGGTTTCACGTTGATATTAAAAGGGAGTCCAATGTATAGTTAGATAGGTTAAAAAATTGGAGACTAATAGTCAGTAGATGGTGTACAGTTTATACATAGGTAAGGCTGTCTCTACTACCTACCCACTAACAAACCTGCAAGCAGATTGCTAGAAGGAGGTGGTAAAAGAAGAAACTAAGCTACCTATCATAGTTTTGAACTCGAACTAGAACCCAACATAAGATCATTCTTTGAACACCTACTATCCATCTGTCATAGTGCATTGGTGAGTGCTGGTTCATGGATTATGATGTATAAAACTTTATTTACATTAGAGTTATTTGTAAAGTGCTTCAAATAGGGGATGAAATTGTTCATTAAGGGTTGAAATGTTAGGTGAACATTAAATTTCTAAATTAATTTGCATTGGGTGCTGCAGTTAAAACCAAACTCTTGAGGGTAAAACATAAACTTAGAATGATTTAAATATGATTACACTTTGTGGATGACCAGGACTCCACTCTCAATATAATCATCACCCAGGTCATACATTGCATCCTACTAATACCCAGGTGGCTATATATTTCAAATTGAGAATGCGCTGTTTACCCAACCCGTCCAGACCCTGCATACCAACTTTATAGATTGTGACCTTGGGTGGAATTGCCTGCATCAAACTAAAGAACCTGAAACCTAAAACATTGGGCAGACCTCATTGAAATGAGAACAGACTGCAAATTCCGCCATGTGTATTCTAAAGTACTTGTGGTCGTAATTTGCATAACAGACAGCTGCATCATGCTGGTGGAAAAAGTATATTGACCATGCGAATCTTGTGAAAAGGGTTAAGGCAGTTGTGCAGTGACACTTCAGCCTACCAGCAACCCATTGAAAGCAAAACATGGGCCACACCAGAACATTGTGCCTGTATATTGTCCTTATTACTCAATAGCCCCTAATATAGGAGGTGAAATTTTCCAACTTGCATTAACAATTAAACAATTTGTAAAGCTGACCATGAAACCGTAGGAAAAGCAAGAACTGACATATAACGTTCAATTTTCAGGTCCACCACTGTGAGTGTCACTGAATTGCTAGGTTTGTTTGAAAACAGAAGACCAGATTGAACTCACCAGAGGCTGTCTTAGAGTGTCATCACATACATCAACACACACACACTTAGGTCCACGTTAGATGGGTCCAGGGTTCAAATTTCGAGGGACCAATTTGGACTCATTTGAAGCAAACTGAATCCTTGAGTTTATTATAGACCCGGCCTTGGTGGACCCAGCCTTGCATCTTGGTTCTCCAATTCATGAGCTCATTTTTTGATCTGAACCAATTGATTTTCCCTCCAAAATGGTGCCATGCCTTTAGCCTTGATTTGCCACTTTTGGTCTTGGACCCTCATGTAAAGGCTGTGGGTCCAATTTATGGCTCTTCACCAATAAGATTGCTCTATTTCATTGGACCCTGGACCTTGGACCCTCATCTAAAGTGGCCCTTACTGCATTCTCCATAACTAAGAAAAATATATCTTCTTCAGTATTTCACAGGGTACTTATTGGATGCCAAAAGGAGGTTGCCAGCAAAGCAGTCATAAAGTGTTACTCAAGGACATGGGGACACTTTTCACTCTGGAACCAACACACACAAAGTTTCTTTCTGTTTTCCCAAAGTCTGATCTTGGTATACAAGGGTATTGTCACTTGGTACCTCATCCAGAGAAGTGCCTCTTACTGACTTCACTCTGGTAGGCATCATTGCTCTCCCTGCTTGAGACTTTGGGGATCAAATTGTTATGCAATTACACTAAACTTTTCAACCTGATTCTATAGTAAACTCTAAACACCTTGTATGGATACCAAAGTAGCTAGCAAGAATTGTTCTCAAGAACAGTATTTTTGTAATATTCTAAGATGATGGGCCATCTCATCACTAGGGAAATCATGAAGCATGTTTTTTTGGTGCCTGAGGTCAGTAGGGAGGGGGGAGATACATGCTCTGGTATCAACTTTTGAGCATACCAGCTTGGTCCTGGATTTGGGGCTTTCTTTTCATACCAAGCTGGTACGTTATTGGGTTTTTTAAAAAAAACTTTCATATCTGTCTGGTCGCGGTATTGGGTTGAAGACTGAATTTTGACTGGTATGAGGTAAGTAGAAACATGGTATTGAGATTGGTATAAAATTGGTACTGGTATACTGGTAGGGTCCTTGCTACCCATGTTGATACCAGATGCAGGCCTATGAACCAGGCCAATACCACTCTTAACACAATTAATTTGTGACATTTGTGACATATTGAAACTTCAGAGGACAAGCTTCCAAGAAAACTGCGAAAATATCAATGCCAGATTCTGCTTTCAAAATTCAAATATTTCATAGTTTGGAGAGCATTTATTTGAAATAAAATGCAGGTCCAAATAATAACTCGGACCTGAAACTAACAACTCATGCCTAGAAAAAACTCTCTAGTTAGCTGGATCTGACTAGATCTGCAGCCGTTTTGTGGTTTAGGCAGGAATATGCCAGATGTTATAAGCAACAAGCCATTCTAGATCTATTACATATCTTAAACAATTGGCTCCAAAACCTGAGTAATCCTTAAACTAATTGCACATCTAGAGTCACATTGAAATTTGTCCACGTCATGTTCATTGACCATTTCTTCACTATAAAAAACACCACTGCCGAGTGAGTTTCAGAAGATAAAGATGTGCACTATAGACACAGTTAAACAATGCACACAAATTGTCAAGGACCTCTTAGAACCTGCAAGAGTAGTGAGGCAGAGGTTATTCAACAAGTTGTACTTACTAGGTGTACAAATTTCAAATCGAACTTGTGAAACTGAAGTGTATGCATAGGGAACTGTGCAAAAGGTTTGGTTTCACCTGTTTCCCTTGACAATGAAGCTCATTCATTCATCCCCAATTAAACAAATGCACAAATTTCACCTAGTTGTCAACTAAAAGCAGCATAAATAGGAGAGTTTGTAAATGATACTAGAACGTTTAACAGGTGGGACTCCTAAACTTTGCAAGAAGGAAAGTCTACACAGTCATCACCCAAGGGATGGTGTTCACCCTGTCATCATGGGTAGTCCAAGATGATGTGTTCATCTTATGACTGGCTGTTGTTTCTCCTTAACTGCCTGCTGTGCCTCCCTCCCCGCCTGGGGGTTCTCTCCTTAACTGCCTGCTGTTTTGGGGGAAGACACATTGTTATCTGCCCTGAAAATTTGGGGGTTGAGAAGTGTGCTTGCCCTGAAAGGTGGTGTCTTGTCCTTCAAGGTCAGGAAAGACTTTGTAACCTGCTCCGTATATGGGTGACAGTCCATCAATTGTCTTCTGTCCACCTTTGGAGCCCTGTGTCTGACAGCACTATTGTGAAGATGAATATCCACTTTGCAATCACGTTTACAGTACTGTGGTTTGACATGTTACTATTTGTGCCAAAATACTGCAAGCTATAGGAAAAGTATTTCTATTCACATATCCAAGGACCACATTAGTGCATTATTGCCTTAGTTCTTTCATGGGATGATGCTCTTTCTAAAGTCAAAACTCAGAAGGTCTATGTACCACATGTAGAAGAGGGTGAAAAAAGTCACTAGAAATCTAGATTGAAACAGTAGTAATGGTCATTACAGTTCTCCATTTCACACTGTATGAGTGAAATTTCCAAGACATTCAAGTCAATATAGACTCAACTTGGGAACAAGTCCTGAAAAATGTTGCAAGTTCTTCAAAGAATTTTCGTATGAAGGTATTGGATAGTGTATCAGGAAACTTCAGCTAGTATATGTCTGTCTCATGATCAGGTCACCCATTCCCCCAAAGCTGTTAATACTCCAGAGAATGGATACTTCTCTTTCTTATAATTGTGGATTCATAAAATCCGAAACAGAGCTAGGAAAAAGTAAACCTTGCCATCAGAAGTCACCAGTACCCTACCACTGGCCCACTCCTCATTGTGCTTTAAAATGAAAATGTTAAAGCCTTAGAGGAGGGGGAAGTAACTTAGCTCGGGACAGCAGCCACCTCACAGCTATTATTTTTGCCAGATATTTAGGGCAAGAAGAGTTTCGTGGATCCAGTGCTCACTAGGTGTAACCTTTGTATGCTGAACCACTAAAGTGGCTAGAAAAAACTGCCCCAATGTGGCCAGAAATCTTCACATGTGACTATGACCTTGTGACTTCACAGGTCACCAGCCTATCATGAATATAAGGTGATTCTGTCAAACACAACATGGCCAATCCAGCATGAAAGGGTTGATAATCCAATCCCTCAAAGGATTTGACCAAAGTCTCTGCATGAGAGAAGGAGAAAAAGTCTAGAAGGTGTACTTGTTTTAGAACAGGTGCCCAGAAAACTACATAATGTTAAAGTCTACAAGTGAATTTCTCCTCAATGTCAGGTAAGATACATGGATGGTTCATGGTCCCACCATCCACCTTGCTGGAAGTATTTCCAGCTGTAAATAGAACTTGTAAACATGTCAAAAGACATTGTTGAGTTAATACAATTTAGAGGGCAGTTACGATTGCAGCTTGAAGCAATATGACTGGTATGCATAAGTCTGTTCTGTAACGGCATTTGGAGGCTAGCCCACTGCTTCAAGCTGTCTGTTCTATTTTACCCTTTGAATTCCCTACTGAGTTCAATGCTGCTGCATGTAAGTATTGGGCCCTATATGTTCTTGACAGCTAAAAGTGCTGGGACGCTGGAGTTCTGTAGGGATTTCTTTCCAATGCATGTAATTCCAATGTCCATCAACTGGAGTAGAACAGGAAGGCTGCCATGGTATGTGGTTGGCGAAAGAATGACTGTTCTTTGTAACCCTCAGAGCTATGATTGCCTCCTCTTTCTAACCTCTGAGAGGGGCAGAGAGCATGGTTGCCCATTCTTCATGATTGCCTTAGAACTCAGAGCACCTTCCCCCACAAGTTTCCACTGTTTTCCTGACCACCAGTGACCCCATGATAGCAGCTGAATTCAGTATATACTATTTACACTACCATGTTTATAGTAGTAACCAGAACTTGCCCTAATTCACAGAAAGAGGAACAAAAAGTTCAAAACTTCTGTGAGAGTCCTTGCAGCTGACAAAAAGAACTTGTTACTAGTATCACACCCATCAGACCAATCTGCCGTGTAACACATGAGAGGACAATCACACATGAGAAGACACAACGTATATTGGTAGAAATTAGACCCAAATCTGCTCAGCTACTTACTAGTGGCATATGTTTTGACTCTGATGATCAGCGGAGATCCTCAAATGTGTAGGTAATGGACCTGAGAATGGAAATGAAAGGCGGTGCTGTATGTATACCTGTCATTGCTTGCATTGTAGTCGAATTTGTGTTCGTCACTGTTGAATAGGATGGTGTACCAGTTCCAAGTGGTTTCCACTCCCTAAAAACCAATCAGGATATTGGATTGCAAGTATGTCCTTGTAAAAACCTTGGAAAGCAATGAAGAAGCCAACGTAATGGTGTCCATGTCACCCCAAGTTTTCCATAGAATATCAAAGGATTGAAAGCAAGTGCATTTAGATAAAGACTTTAACTATTCAGCACACTAGTCAAACTTGTCATGCATGTGACTTTCACATCCTGTTGGAATATTGAATTCACAGGTCGTGTTGGTAAAGAAAAAAAATGCAAGAAGATAAGGAAATCCCATCCAATTGCAAATTTCTCCTTTAGTGGCTATGTAGACCAATTACTTAATGCAATATATAAATCCAACTTCATTTAACAAATTAGGCTTTCACAAAAAGGAAATTGTTTTCCAATCCCCAACCCTTATGTTTTGATACCTTGCACCAACCAATGCATTCCATGACCAACAACCCTTGCACATGCCCTGTATCCTACACCACCCACAATCTAGGTTTGAAAATTGTTCAATGTCTGTTATATCGAAGTCCTCCACGATCCAAATTCATTCACAATCGAATAAAAAAGACAAAATTTGTGTGCTATACTATTTCCCAAATGATTTGGGCTTTCTATTGAAACAACATAGACTTTGATGGCCAACAACAGCATTTGGGAGTCCAAAACACTTAGAATAGCATTGTCAATCAATAAGAATTGTTGAAATTGACAACAACAATGAGGTTGGAACATTTATCATTTGTTGATCATAGGTCAAACTCTATTAAAGGTATCAAGCCTCTAAGGACTTAACAAAGGTTCAATACCTACTCACTAGGAACTGAATTGCTTTGCAAATGGACTTTGTTCACAAAAAGTAAACAAATTTACATTGAACGATACAATAATATTGGAAGCATTTTTCTTGGGGAAACACATACCAAGCTTGCATGCCTTATATTCCAAATTCAACCTTGGATGTTGCATGATTATGTCAAATACATTAAAAGACACTTATTTTACAATTATAAAATGTCCATTCTTTTTTGGAATTGGGTTAATCCACAGAATAACCTAAACAAAACAACCTACTGAGATACCTTCACCCTTAAAATGAAGCAAATGTTGATGGTTACATTTCACATCAACTATGAATTCACCTTGTGTATCTTATGGACTTTGAAGTATTTATCAACAAGGAAACCATGGTTTACATAATGAAAAAGTCATCTTTAAGGCTCATCTTGCTCATTGGCTTAATAATTATGAACGTTGGAATTAAAACCCAGCCCCAACATCAGATGGTACGTTGTAAAAACCCAATGTGTGACATTATGGTGAAAGCAAGAGGTTATCCAACCACAATATCTTAATTCTGCATCTATTATATAAAAGGCCTGGAGATGGATCCTCATATATTCCAAACACTATATGTGATTATTTGTTTAGTCCTCTGAGTTTTAGTTCACACACTATAACATGTGAATAAGGTCAATTTCAGGACTATAAGGTTTGGTCAAAAAGGGAATCATTAGTTCAATTCCCAAAATCATGTGTAGTGTCCCCATAACCTCAACATTGAGTAACAAAGCAATTTTGTGCGTTAATCCTACTTTTGTGGCGTGTGTCTTCAAACTTATTTTGAAATTCCAATGTTTATTTATTATTTTTAAAATTGATTTTGCAAAATTGATGATCGTTTGCCAGAAAAACAAATTTTACACTTTAAAAACCGTTTTTCCAAGTTGTTCCTCAAAAACATTTCACAAAATAGACAAATTCTGCCACCAAAAAAATCATTGGCCTGTACTTTTTCGGATAAGTATTTTTACTTTGGATAGCACCACAATAGATATTATTTGGACAGGGCATACGATTGTACTAATACCTTGTCAAATTCCTAACCTTCCGGAAATGATTTTGCAAATTTGGTGATTCGGTAATTTTGACCATAATTATATATGAAAGGCAATATGCAGGAACATTAATGAATACTTATTATTTATGATCGTGCATTGTGATACATTTGTCACCTTTCTTCAGTTTTTCCTTGAAGTCATCACATATGCAATTCCAAACAATAATTTTGCATAGCTAAGCAAAAAGATTTGACCTTATTCAACAAGATAATGTGACAATGTAGTTCATTTACATTATATCGTACTATGCATTTTATAAAGTATAATAAACATAAAATTCTGCAACATTTATAGCATGTGTCCATATTTAATATTATAAGTTGTTGTAGTCTTTTTGTAAATGATATTTGTCCCATTATTTAAGAACATTGTGTCCAAAACTGAATATCCATTTGACAAGTTACTCTACTGGGTACTAAAATGTCATATATTTTTAAACATATTTTAATTTAGAATATAAATTACTTAACCCCTAAATGTCAGGGTGGACCTATTTGATTTGCATTTCAGTATATTTTTGTCTTTCTTTGATGTTTAGGGGTTAATTGATCTTTGACGAAATCAGCCCCAATCCAAAAGTCGAATCAGCTCTCACAAGTGAGCCAAAAGTCATGGATTATGTTTAAATTTTTAAAATTCAACTTAGAAGAATTGTAGAGGACTTCAAGCTGATTTTTAAAATTTAAAAATAGGGAATTCGATTTAGAAATGAAAAATCATACCTTTGAAATTTTAATCTTTTTAGTTGTTAGCAGCCTTCAAAATTACAAAATTTTGAAGAATCTGACCAAGATACCATGCTTTGTTAATGGTGAAAATTATAAGATAGATAGAAAGTATTCATATGAATGACTCGAGTAAAGAATTGTGCAAATGGTTTTGAGATAAGTTAGAAATGGATGGTCAAAGTATGCTTTCCAATGTAACTTTACACAAAAAATTTAAAAATCAACTATTTTTGGCCAAAATGACTCACAACTATTTCCACCCCCTATTACATTGGGGGCACCTTGTGTGAGCTTGTAACTTAGTGTGTAACTCGATGTAATTATTTAATTACTTAATTGTAAAAAAGGGGTAAGTTGAATGGTCATGGTGCATGTGCACCATGTGATGTCATTCCTTGTAATTAAATGTGGAGGAT
>Ga0116228_10001728_pt1 | contig 18316 bp, 11 predicted proteins | sample S1TSphfallax_2_FD_89694 | JGI IMG/M metagenome (GOLD analysis project Ga0116228, IMG submission 89694) | Host-associated microbial communities from peat moss isolated from Minnesota, USA - S1T2_Fc - Sphagnum fallax MG | ecosystem: Host-associated > Plants > Peat moss > Unclassified | place... | reverse complement strand
GAAAACATGTTTTAAAATCTCAACTTGGCTTCATTGCACAAAGGATATGGATTGGCCTAAATTTTATGGTGCTAGGTGGTCATATTGAGAGTCAAGTATGCTATAAGGCCAATTTTACTTTCTAGTTAATTTAATGGGGCAACATGGTAACTTTAAAAGCTTTCGGTAATAGGTTTACCCTATTACCTCCAATGATGTAAAAGGTGACACTATCTAAATTTAGTTAGGGTTCTAGAAGAACTATGACAAGTGGTTTGTTCATCACTAAAGTATGATTTGGAATAGAGGTTCGTTTTTGTTTTTTTTGGGGGCCAATTTTGTGTTATGAAGACTTTGGCAAAATTTCCTAATTTTTAACAAATGTTTTGAATTTATACTAAAAAAGCCCAAAAATATCAAAAATTTCCAATTTGTTTTGTAACCACATGCAAAAAATTTCCAAAAAAGAAATAACTGATTTGGAGGATACAATTTGGATGAGCTCCCATCTTTCTATAGTGTTGGAATTTTTAAAGACATATTTTGTGTGCATTTATTATGCTTTCAATATATGAGAGTAGTGGATTTCAAGAGATATAGGTTAAATGGGGCATCCTACACTCTATAGTAGTCCCATGGATCAAACATAGTGGTGATAAGAAGATGGCAAATAACCTCAACCCTCTTTCTATTTTTGCATCACTTCAAATTTTATTATTATTATTTTTTATGTGGTAGTACCTTCAAAAAAAGTGGTAATATTTGTTGTAGAAATTATTGCCATTAGTTGAAATTAATACATTGTTTTGAAGTTCTTAGTTTCCTTGTTTTTTATGTGCTCTTAGAAGTTGCAATTCTTTTTTAAAATTTCAACTTGTAGTTAGCAATTACCATTATAAGGTTTTGAATGTAATTATCAAGCCCTTTCTCAAGGCTCATTTTCAAGGTATAATTAATCAAATTAGTCCCGTATTCCTATTTCTTTCTAAAGACTTTGAAATACTTATGTCAATGTTGTGTGGGTATTTTTTTACCCTTAAATATCCATCAACTATGTACAACATATATATATTGATATAACATAACCTACTTTTTCAAACTTGATGTACCTTAAGCATGTTAATCCAAACCTTGTTTGCATGTATTTGGTTTATCTATGTGTGGATGAAAATATTTTAAAGACCAAGTATGTAGGTCTTAGGGTACATAGGGTCTATACTTATATAACCTATTGATTACATATACCTTATATACCCTATACCCTAACCCTACTTAGAACCTTAAACTGTAACTATAGATGAAGCTTTAGGATTAAATTGGCAATCCAAAAGTATTTGGATATTGTACTTAGAAAATTATTTTGTGGTTTTGGTCTTTATATCTAGTAAACATATAGTCAAGCATATTTGAAAAAAATGGTTCTTTTTAAGCACTTGTCAAGTTGAATGTAAGTACCATAAATTCTTTAATAATTCACATCAAAATTTGTGTTTCTACAAATTATATGTACATATACAAGTTAGTGTTATGCATTTTAAATTTTAACCATTTCAAGAAAAAAAAATTTTTTTTTTACAAAAGTACAAATTGAGTCCAAATAAGTATATCAATTTTCTTCTTCTTGAATTAGAAAATAAATACATTTTATTTGGTCATTTACCCTAATATATGTATATGATGGATGGGGTACTTGGCCCTATTTGATCCTAAAACTATTAGAATAATTATTTTTGGATTGTGCTTTCATTTTTTTAAATGATAGACAATATACCTTTACTCTTAGAGTTTTTTGGGGGAAAAGCTATACACCCATACTTGAAGATACAAAAGACAATATAGTCACACAACATAGGTTTATAAAATAGGTATAATGAATATGGATTCCAAGACTACTTGGAGATGTGCTTGGATGAAGGCAATGCTCCTAAGGTGACAATGTCAAAACCATTGATTGAAAATCATAAGTCACTTTTTTGGTCCTCATATTGCAAGTATTATAATAAAAAAACCATAACTTTTATGTGGTTTATTGTAAGGCTTTATATTCCACCTACATTCACATGAATATTACAAATGTTTTTAAAAAAGGTCATTTGAGATGTTTATTTGATGTACTTGTGCAAATAATTATTAATTGTTCAAAATAACTACCTATGCTATAGTTTTACATACATCAAACATAAACATATTACCCATTCTTTGAGGTTAAATATTCGTAATTATCATATATTCACATCTTCAAGAAAAATATATACCTACAATTTACATTGATAAATCAAGTCAAAATTATCCATCTCATTCTTAGTGCATGGTAATATTTCCTTTTTTGATTTGTGAGTTGTAAATTTGTGGTAAAATTGTCATGAAGAATTATACATGCTACCATGAAAAACAAGATCTATAACCATGAAAAATGGGTTATGTAATGATGAAAAATGGAACTTGTAACCATGATAAATTTGAACAATTTTAAAAAGGACTTTTGTGTAAATTTAAATTATGGAAGAAGGAAAATGAAGATTTTCCAAAGATTTTTTTTTCCCTTAATTTCCTTCCTAAATTTTTAAAACTTAAAGTAGGATTTTTTTTTATTGTGTTGTAACAAATTTTTTAATATGACAATAAAGGATTCTAATTCCAAAATGTAGACCAAAAAAACGGAATTCAATTCCAAGCACCTATGTTTCCAAAAATGCAAAAACACTATAAAAGATGATGGTTTTTTTTCCCAATTCAAGTAAAAAAAAATTGGTTTGAGCAGGACATTTGCCATTTAGTAAGGGTTATTGAATTTTTTTAAGGGCAGTTATGGGCAACCCCATATGATTGCCCTAAAAAAATGTAAAGGTAGGGAAAACTTGCCCATATCACAACTACCTAGAGATTGTAAATTACAGACATTTAACAATAAAATTATGCTTGTGCAAATGGTAATGTTCCTTCATATGCTTTATGGGTTGAAATTTTGTAAGAATATTTCACCTTGAAAATTTGTATTTGCTTATCATGAAAAATGAAACTGATAACCACATGGAAAAAAATAAAAATCTAATCACTAAAATTGAAACTTACACATTTGATTTCAAAAAATCTTACCATGAAAATTCTTCCCATGAAAGTTTTAAAACTTATATCAATAAATTTAACACGATGAATTGAATAACCATAATATTATGCTTGTGCAAATGGTATTAGTTGTTATTTTCCTTGCATGTTGCAAATTTCATGCTAACATGTCACCTAGAAACATTACACATGCTACCATGAAAAATAAAACTTGTAACCATTGAAAATTAAAAACGTATGTGACCTCAAAAAAACCATACCATGAAAATTATACCCCAAGAATACTCCTATTAAAAAATTCCAAAAGCTTGCATTAACAAATTTGATAGCATGATTTGAAGAACCATAAAATTATGCTTGTGCAAATGGTACTATTCCCTCCTTTGATTCATGAGTTACAAATTGTATGGCAAAATGTCCCTATGAAAAGCATAATCTATAATCATCAAAAATGGCACCTTAAGTAACAAAAGTGATATCTATAACATTAAAAAATTAAAAACTTATTCATGTGACTCGAAAAAGTGGACCATGAAGATTGCTACCATAAAAAATTGAAAACTGACACCAACAAAATCAGCATGATGGATTAAGGAATCATAAGATTATGCTTGTGCAAATGGTAGTATTTCCTCCTCGTAACTCAAGAGTTACAAATTTTGTGATTACATGTCATGATGAAAAATGGAAATTATAACATGAAAAATGCCACCTACGATAGATAAAAGTGATACATATAACTAAAAAAAACTTAAAACTTGCACATGTAACCTTGAAAAAACATATGATGAAAGTTATAACCATGAAAACTACTACCATGAAATTCGAAAAACTTACACAAATAAATTTGACATCATGAAATGCGCAAAAAATATTCCATAGGAACATTCTACAAGGACACAACACCAATCCATTTTGGGCTAATGGCCACAACACACAAGGTTTGTAACCATCCATGAAATACTTCAAAAGAGAAACTTTATTGAGAATTGAATGACATGACAATCAACTTAACCTCTTTCATGTCAAGTGGGATACTATATCTCATTCCCTGCATAAAATTTGATGCAGTGCCATAGAAAGTTTCCAAAGAATAATTTAAAGGTTGCATCTAACGCAACATCTATGAGGTATTTATGAATGTATATGACCTTTGATTCAAGGTTTCTTATTGGCAGCTTCGACTGCTCGATCTTTTGGACCACCTTTTCACCCAACCCGAATACTTTTTCCAAGACCACCTCGCTGATGCCGGAATTAAATAACGCTACTGCCTGTATTTGTGTACCTGGGTTCTGGCTGTTTAGTGCTGCAATTGCAGTTGCAGTACCATCGCACACATTGAGCTCAAAGTGCAAAAGACCTCTGGGGAACACAAACACGTCGCCCTGCTGCAATGTGGTTGCAAAAAGTGTTCAATTGGTGCCCACTAAACCAACGAACAAAGAACCCTCCACCACGAAAATGATCTCTGTGGCCCGAGAGTGTGTGTGGGGTGGGACGAGACCTCCTTTGGCGAAGTCAAGGCGTGCCATGGAAATGCCCAAAGTGTTGATGCCCGGGAATTGAGCTGCAGTTGCCGTTGTGACGCTACTTCCAAGGGGGTCGTTGGTGTTTCTAGGGGTGGCCAAGCCGATAAACATGAAGTTGTTTGCCTTCACAAAGGCAGGGTTCTTGCAGACCAGACCATTAACGACGGTGGGGTTGTTGGGATCGGCGACACACAACTCTTGTTCTGGGTTGGCATCTGATGCAATGGCCATCATCGATAGGAGAGCTAGCTGCAACACAAAAAGTGCCACTGTGACACGACGCACATGAGCTGAAAAGCTGCCAGCGATTATGTTGATGAATGCTGGTTGTGAGGGGGCTGCGAATTGAACAGAGTTAATCAATCTTGATGCGGCTAGGCAGAAAACAATTGAGCCGGTACTACTAGTGTAGGAAGAAGGGGTCTGATAGACAAGGAAAGCAGTGTAAGAAGAAGAGGAGTCTGGTGTGCTCTGCAGCTGGTGAAATGGAGGAGTGTGCAGTTTGGATTTATAGTGAGATGGCCAAGGTGGCATACGAGGGAGGCCACGGGTCGAGGTTGAAATGTGTGTACACATTCAATCGATTGTCTACTGTTGTTTGTCAATCCCGTGATGGACCACTTTGATCAATGGCTCTAGAAACTGTAGGAGATAACTGCCTACAGTTTGAAAAGGAGATGATGTCCATTCACGTCCTAAAATAAAGAAGTTTAAAGAATGTCACACACGCCCTTAATGACTTTAAGGACTTGTTCAAGGACTAGCAAAAATAAGAGACCCCTTGATTTCTTAGACTCAAAGAGTGTGTAAAACCTATATTTACCAAAGGCATCCATAGAAACAATGTTTTGATTAGTATTCCTGACATTAGGACACCAAGTAATCAAGACTTTTCAAGGACATTCGGCCACATTGTACATGATTATTGAATTTCATCATTTTATCGTTATTTAGGGCACAAAAAAATGGCATCATTAAAGCTACCGCCCATAATAAAAATCACAGAAAAATATCCTTTAAAAAAAAAAAAAAACTTTCTCCCAAACAAAAAAGAATTTTAGCACATTTTGGACCAAAATGTAAGTCTTAAAAGTTGTTCTTAATAGGTATCTTGATCTTGAATATGGCTAGAGGAGTTATAATGTAGGTTTTGGATAGTAGGAGGGGAGCAACAAGGGATCTCCAAAAACTCTTAAAAAAAGAGAGAACATGTCTAAGGTTGGAGAGGGATCAAAGCAATGAAGGAAGTTGGGGAGGATGCTAGAGCTTAGAAAGTTATGTGAGGGAATGTCAAATAGATAGGAATCATGGTTCCAAGAATGGTTACTAGACACATTCCTTGAAAACCACAAAAGGATTACAACTCGGTACAAGAGCAAGAACAAAGGGAGCAAATGTAGCAAATCAAATCAGAAAGCAATATATCACCCCATGTGACAACAACACTGTAAGAACAACCATAGATGCAACATGATGCATTGGATGATTTTTAGGATTTTCATGCTTAGATGGAGGTTCATGAGGTTCTCCTACATTGGAGGTACATGTAACACAACGACAAATGGATCAATAACATCCACATCCACCTTAGGTACCACAAATAGTAGTACTAGAACCATCATTTACTAAGTTTAGGCCACATGCCATAGTGTTACAATAAAATAGACCAGGATTAACAAAAGGGAAGATGTTGGAGATTGATTAGGGTTACAAATGAGGGACATGGGGATGTAATTAAAAGATGTTTATAATGAAGAGGCCCCACAAAATTTGACACCTAAATTTGTAAAAGAGATGGTAGAGGAGGTGCTAGAAGGTAACATGATTGCTAAAATGTTTCAAGCAATGGCATTTGTTAGTATGAAGATGAATAATTTGGGTTTAAAAGTGTTGTCATTAAAAACCATATTAACCACAATGGAAGGAGAGAAATAGGGATTATTGAAGTAGATGAAGCATGAGTAGGAAGAATATGAGGAATTTAGAAAACATACAACAAATTGAAAAAAAGAAGACGAAGACAAAAGAGAAAGTGAATGTAAAAACGCTGGAGCTAATTACAAAAAACAAAGAGTTGAAGAGGAGGTTGGTTGAATGGACAACTTTATAATAAGAATGCTAAGAATTGAAAAAAAAACAGGAGGCACGAAATGACGCAAACCATGCATATCAAAAGGCATTAATAAAATATAAACATAAGAATGAAGGATCATAAAGAAAGAAATAATTGTGGTTGTAGGAACAAGAGACCAAATTTTAGACAATTGAGAAGATGATGGTATACATTCTATAAATGAAAAATATGCTTGTAGGAAAAGAGTTCTATAAATAGAAGGTAGAATAAGAGAAGGAGGAAGTATTCATGGAAGTGTCTACACTACGGAAGGAAATGATCAAAACCCAGACAAAGCTGGAGGACTTGGTAGAGAAGCATAAGGATTTGAATATAGGGTATGTCAACAATAAATTGGAAGACTATGATGAGTTGTTACAATATTATTCCATATTACATACCAAACAACAGATGGACAAGTCTAATGTTGAACCTAATGAGTGGTGGGAACTAACATAAGCATAGTTCAAAAAGAAAATGTAGAAAACTTTGGTTGCACATAAAAAAGATGAGGAAGCATATAGAAGACATTTATTTGCCTTCAAAAAGGTTTTTCTAGGCTTTATATATTGTAGTCCAAATAGTTCAAAACCATTCAGTCTAGTATAGGAGGTGGACAAAGTTGAGTGTAATAGAATAGTAAAGGAGAAACAAGCATAAGAACCATAGAATTAAAAGGAAAAAGACATGATACTCCAAATGTGAAAGTTGAGGAGCAAACACAGAAAGTTTCATAACAAGAGACATAATTGATAGTTAATGATATTAGTACACAAAAGAGCCAATTAAAGCTGTGGAATAGGTGGTGGAGCACAGATACGAGGAAAACCAACAAGGTACAACAACACCATAACCTAAAGTTTTAGTTTTTCAAATGAGTGCAAGCCATCCAGGAGAACAAATTGAAAGGTAGGTAAAAATATCAACAATTCAAGAGGAATAGATCAAGCCATAGACGATTGGCATAATGACTTTAAGAATTTTTTTTTTAATTTAGGTAAGGATTTTGAGGATGGAATCTAGAATGAAGGGAGGGTAATGTTACTAAGTGAATGGAACAAATTCAACAAGACGGTGATTACTTAATGAATGGAAGCCCAATGTAAGAAGACATTTGATTAATTAGATAGGATTAAGATTATTGATCATGTGATTTTGAATTACTTTTGGAGGGAAAAGAACTTAGGATGTAGTTTTGGGATTTGATGGAGTTTAGGAGATTGTTTTTTTAAACACACAAAGGTAGACTTAAAAAGTTGTTAGAGTTAGAATAGGGACACAATATGAAGTTCAAAGTTCTATTGGGAATGGAAACCACAAATTTTTCATGTTTTCAATTCTAATTTCTACTTTTAAAACTATAGATTATGATATACATGTTCAATTTTGAATAAAGAGAGTATTGTGAATTTGATAAGAAAACATTGATTTTAATCTATAATTGTTGTGTTTTTAGATTTATAATATCTTAATATATTTTGATCACAAATTTTATTTTCGGAAATGAATTAAAATTTTAGAAGAAAGAATAATAGTTGTAATGAATAAACTATGTAAAAACAATTCTACCATAATTGTTTTGAACAACTGAAACCACAAGTTTTAAATGTTGAATTGAATGCTTCAAGTCTAGTTCGTATTGTTTTAAGTAGGCAAAAAAAAATTTTAAGATCTATGCCTACCACACGTCTACTAAACATAACTAAACCAATGGGGTGTTTCATCAAACTACCAATGCCTTTTTATTTTTTCTTCAACCAACTTGATTAAGATTTTTTTTTAGTATTTATAGATTGGAAAAATGCCTTCTAGGTATTTTCCCACTTAGAAATAATATGTAACACAAAAGTTCTATTTTTTACAATGTAAAACAAGATTTTATACCGATTTGGACAAGATCATAAACATTGCTTATGTTTACAACCTATAAAAAACATGAAGTGATCTTCCAAGAGTCATGCTTTGGAGTTGCAAATGAACAATTTTTGGTTGATGTTATTATATGCAAGATTTTGGATGCCAACTATTAGTGGCCCAAATTACTTAAGGACGTTATTTTTTTTTTAATCATGCAATCAATGTTAGTGACTAGAAACATTTGTCACACAAAGTTGGGTGAAATTGGTTAATATTTTACAACAAGGACCATTCATAAAATGGGGATTATATTTTATCGGGTTGATTAAACTAGTGGGGCCAATACACTAGAAATTGATATATCTTAGTGGCTACCAATTGTAACTTGGCACAAGTTTAATCAACCCTGAATTTTTGAAACCCTAAATATATAACCTAGTAAAATGACCACATGTGATTTTGAATCTTAACCAAATAGCTTGAAGTAAAATTATACATGGTTTAAAATGTTTTGTACAAGTACTTCCAACATCATCCTAGATTTGCCAATTGACTTTTGACTTGAAAATGGAGGACTACTTTTTACCACATTGTTGAATTTTTGTAAAATTCACACATTTCTTCAAAAAATGAATCAATTGTGATCCACCATGTGTCACATAATCTAGGTACATTGCTTCACAATAAATCATATGAGTTAACTTTTAAGTTTTGGTATTGTACGTTTGATGTTCAACATTTTTGCATAACATTTCTAAAAAACTTATCCCTAACAATCCCTTCATGAAAATTGTGTGAATTTTGTAGCAATTCAACATAAATTCAAGTGAAAGACTATTATTTGTAGCTCAACAACAAAAACAAGTTGTGAAGGACATCAATGATTAGTGATCAATGTAAAAAATTATAAAAGGAATCTAGCAAGAATTATGTAGCTTTTGCTATCATCATTGATCATTTTCAAACCAACATTCAAAGAACAATATGATGATAATTATAAAACCCATTAGGGTTTATGTATTATTTTGTAAAAATTTGCACTTGTCGTTGCTAACATCTACAAGCTAAATATGCACTTCTAGTTCAAGCCATTTCTACAAATTTTTGGATTATATTTCTTCCACTATTTTCCTAAAACCAATGCACACAACACAATGTCCCCCAAAACCTAGAACTATAATTAAAACTTCACAAATATGTTTTTTAGTAAATCTGCAAGTTACAATTCACAAAGGATTCACACAAAAAAAGTATGCTTGAAGAAAAAGGAGAAAAGACCATCAAGTAAAACTTGATTATTGATTATTATATAAATTATTCATTTGCATAAAGACCATAAACAAATTTTATTCACTAGAACTTGCAATGAATGAAGGCCATGAACTTGCAACTCACATTTAACACATGCAACAAAACCTAAAACCTACAAATAAGAAATTCACAAATAACTTATGCTAAATTCTTCAACTCACAAAACATAACCAAATGGAAGTCTAATCATGAAAACAAAATTCAATTCCAACTTGGTAGAATCTCATTACATTTTCATAAGGGTCTTTAGTTTTCATGGTCACATACCCACATTGATATATGCCTTTGTCCACTTTCAACATCCTTTCCTTGGTTTTTTAAGCCATGTCATACACTTATAAAAGTTTGCTTGAGCAAATTTGATAGAGATGTCATGTAAGCCCATAAAAACATTTTTGCCAATTGTGCCATATTGACACGCCTTCAACATGGCATGCCCAAAACATGCACCTTAGAAAGGTCCTCTAATCCCAAGCTTTCACAATTCACAACCACCTTCAAAATTGTGGTCATTGCACCCAAGTTTGTGCCTTCATCTTTTGACATAAGAAAACATTTTTTTTCCTCAATTCATATTTGCCAAGCAAAGCTTGAAGCTTTACTACCATGGTTTAACCATTTATCTTAGTTTCTTCAAATAACCCTATTGCAATATGTTTGGACTACCAATCTATAGAAATGAAGTTGACAACAAGTGCAAAGATGTCATGGGCACCATTGACATCCAAAGATCAAAAGTTGTTGCTAACAAGCAAATTTCCAAGGTAGGTAATAGATACAAGTTTTTCATCTTCTCCGCCAACTTTAGTATAATTTCTTTACACGAAAGTTTTCCTAAAAGGAAGACCATGTGTGGACATAACCAAAATGCCAAATTACATTATTACCCAAACACTTTCAATAGTTCAATGTGGTAAAGTTTACACTTGATGATGAAAAAAGTTAAATCATGTACTTAATGTTTATTGTTGCTCATGATACTTCTTAAATGGATCCATGTGGGGAGAAAAAAAGATATTGAATTATGTCCAATGATTGTAGACCTCTTCTTAGCAAGCCATTGAATGTTCAATTGGGATGTTTCTACATTGATGGGTTTTTCAACAAATTTATAAGCAAGTTTAGAGTGTTCGAATTTTACATGTTTTTTCATGCTATGATGCCATTCATCTTGAAGTGAGTGATAAGCACATTTTGACATCTTGTTCATTGAGCAAGGAATGCAAGACTAGTTTGTTCATTGTAACAAACAATGTAGTGTAATAGTTGAGGATTGATGAAATCTATGGACCTACCATCATTTACACAAAAAAGCCCATGCAATAGAGGTTCAACTTCAAAGTTTCCAAAACTTAATTAACATATGTGTGAAGCATTTTTAGAATTTCTATTCTAGCAAGAATGTCACCCTCTTTAGCTCCACTTCCATGTGATAACAAAAATGGGCCTTCACAGACACCACCATAAAGCTTTGGATTATTGTTTTCACCACTTGCTTGTAACAAAATTGGAATGACACACTCTCTTTATGATCCTAGCTCCACTTTTAGGCCCTATAGGAAAATTGTTACACAAACTCGAGATCATACATCTAGGTTCATGAAAATTCATTTTTATAAAGGGAGATGTGCAAGTTCCTTTCAAAATGTAAAATGCAAATTTTGGGTGCTCTACAACTTGCAACCTTTATGTTATGCATTAAGTAAACAAATCATGAATTTAAAAACAAAAAATGGTTTTTTAATTTTGGGTTTTATTAATATTGTTCACTTCACACTTTGCACTAACTATCGACAAGAGATAATTGCATGTTGCACCTCATGCCACTTCATTTTCAATGTTAAACAATCCAAAAAACAAGTAACATTCAATCTTCAAACATTAGAAGAAAAAATATCTTTTGCAACTTGTTTTATGCACATAAAGTTGTCGTATGCAGCTAAAACATAGTTGCATACATCTTTAGTTGTATAAAACAAATTGCAAAATATAATTATTCTTTTAATGAAGCTCTTAAAATTTATTGACCTAAAATGAAGATGCACTAGAAAATTCAATTTTGGCACCAAATGCAAGAAAGAACTAGACCCAAATTTCATGTCAATTAGGAGCTTGGAAAGACCTCCAAGTTTTCTCCATTGTCAATTCTTTATGTGTTGGAATTATTTTGAAAGGAACTCCTAGGACCTCTAATTCTTTAATTTTTTGATACTTGTTGGTTAAATGCATATAGAACTAGATGTAAAACTAATAGGTATCTAAAAAACCACCCAACATAAGTGCTTACTATTTTAAAATAAAACCATGACCATATACCTAGATTAATCACAATCATATATCTTTTTTAAAACAAACAACTTTGCCATGAAATGTTTTATACTAAAATGATGAGTTTTATTAAATATTAAGAGTACATTAATTGTTATAATTTTTTTTCAAAATATACACAAATAGAGATGTTAATGGTTTGTTGTTATATAATGGAAATGTGTTTAGCAGTTTAAATATATAGTGTAAGTTGGTTTGTGAAAATTTGTTAAATATATTATATGTTTTTGTTAAATTAGATCTACATTCATTTCCAAAGACATTTGCCCATATATGGTCAAGTTGAGATCTAGCTTTTGTGGTGCTTGTTTTGAATTTTGATTTTGATTTTAATTTAATACTTTTGTATGTTTTAGATGATTATTGTACCTCAAAATGTAAATATTAAAATCTCCCAAAATGATTGGAATTTTTTTGGTCAATTTTGAATTTAAAATGGAAGCTTGTTCTAAAATGTTGCAATTATTAAACAACATTGACTTTTATAAACACACATGAAGGTGAAAGCACAGTAAAGTGTCCAATTAAAAGTATTTGCTAGTCGATGTGTCGAATGAATAAAAAGTACGACCAAAACCCATCACAAAATTATTATACATTCAATATTTTTAGTTAAATGATAAATAGTAAAATAATTTCTCATTATTCCGCATTAATTTTTAAAATTTTCATTGTAAAAATAGGTTTCAAGTAGAATTGTTAAAATGCAAATAGATTTTAAAACCTATTTTTTGCAGTGTAAGATTTGATTCAAGTATATGTCAAGTATATTCTACCAAATAGAAAGTAGATTTTTTTTTGGTGATGCCCTTGAATATACAATGATCTTTATGCTATAACTTCATACATGTATATTCATTAAATTTTCTAATGAAAAAGTAGGTTTGAACACCATATTGACCAATTAATTTCAAACATACTTATTCCTTACTTTTATTATTCCAAAGCTTTTGAAATTTTGTAATGTATTTACAATAAACCCAATTGAGGGTTCAATAATTTCAAAATGAAATTTAAGTTAAATTTGAATTTACTTTCAAGTGTTTTCATGAAAAAATGCCTCTTTTAAACTTGATATTTTTTTGTCAACTTTTTCTTGTATACTTTACCATGCTTTCACCCATTATATGTTTATTTTTTCTTGTATTAGTATTGAATGTGGTTGCTATGTTTTGAACCATTATTGGTTGTTATATTAAAAGAGTCTACATGTATGTATATGTGTCATATGTCATGATTAATCCATGATTATCATGGATTGAAACATATGAATATTTTGATGAATTTATGAATTTGTGTACATTAGTTCATGATTGGCATATTTTTGTTTATATAAGACATAAGATGTGAAACATTTGCAGGCTATGATCATGGTTGATGTCTTCATAGTGTTGTTGTGAGAAAGTTGTATTCAAAAGTTGTATAATTATTGGAGAATTATGTAAAATGTTTAATTAAAAAATGTATGGTTTCCAAGTTGTACTTGTTTTTTATTTTTTCATTTCCATATATTGTGCTACCAAATTAAAAAAAATCATGTTGGAGAGTAGTTAACAAAAATAGTTTTTCTTTGTTCGAATGTGGGATTACATTGTGTATGTCAAGCCATGTTTTTTTACATTAGTAGGATTGAAAACTAATTCTTTTAGTGAAAATCCTTAAGAACAATGGATGGTTATTGTTCCTACAAATTGAATTCTTGTTATGACATGTTATTGAGTTTTATCAACTTGATCCATATTACATTTTTGTTGCAATGTGTTGTGGATGTTTTAAATATGACATTAGCTCCATTCACCACACCATCAAATGTTGAGTATTTTCTAGCACATAATTCAATTAACATATTTGTTTTTACATGAATTGTAGAATCTAAAGCTATAATTTTGTTTAGGTGGTTTGATAGTTTATATGGTGTTGGGCATGATGAATGATGAATGTCCACATTGCTTTAAAAACAATGTGTAACCTATTGTGTTAGTAAACACTTTTTCATTGTGTTTTATTACATGTGTGTATTTGTATAGTATATATATGGAACAATAAAATCTTTAGGTGATTGTTCATAAAAAATTGAATTTGAAAATGAAACTTTTGTTGGTTGTGTTGTTATAGGGAATTTATTCAAAGTTTGTAAGAAAGGCATATCATATTGTCAATTAACTTTGTTTAATTCATAACATTGCTCATATGTTTGCAACTTTGCACCAAGAATTTGATGTTAAAGTTCAAATTATCATTTGCATTTTAAAACGATCCAACTATTTTTCATAGGGGTGTTTGGTAAAAATTGCATATCATGATGACATCAAGATTACCAAAAAAACATGTTTTCTATATATTTTATAGACCATAGTTTGTTATTTATCACATTAAATATTTTAGTACCAATAAATGATATTTCATCTATGGCAACAAGTTGCAATTTTTCATATTGACATGTAAACCTATTCAATACATTCGATAATAGATTTGCTAAATTCGACAATGATTGTTGAACATTTATGTCAATGTTGAATGTAAGGTTGAACCATCTATATTGAAAACAACTTTACATGTAGATGACATGAATAAAATTTTGATTTTGTGAGGTCTAAGGATATGTTTTTGCAATATAATTCTTCGATAATCCTTGATTTAGATATATATTTTTCTTTTTCTTTTTCCTTTCACATGTTCCATATTTTAGGATTGATAACATACTTGGATGATAATTGAGTCATGAAAAATCAATACCAAGTGATTAAGTTATTGACCAATTCTCCAAAAAATCAATAATTGGGACTCTTCTAAATAATCAGCCAACATTGGTTCCTACCAAGTGTTGCACAATTCCATAAGATTACGCCAAATTTTTAATGTCACAACTTATAAAGGAGCAAAGGGAAGAAGTTCCATTGTGAATCTATTTGGGGCAAGTTCATAGTGTAGGAAAAATTGTGTGATGGGTCAAATTGTGCGGTTTTTCAACAGGCTGTCACACTTAGTCAGAGTTCTTTATTTTTTTCACACATCACTAGCTGATTTGTGGCAAAGGATGCCCATTTAGAATTAGGTCTTCTACTTCATTGCTACTGTTTTGATTTTTCTCTCATGTGTTTACATTTGTTTCGTGTGTTTCCATTTGCTTTGACATGCCTTGTACTTTTTTGTGGATGGATTTCTATCCTTTTATATACATATACATAGGGTTTTCCCCAATTCAAATTGGCTACTTGCAAGATCCCCCTTCACACAGGCACCTTATTCTGATGACACCCTTGCCCCTAGGGCCTTACATACCACTTATTTCTTCACTTCCTCCTACCTAGGTGGAAACTCAAAACCACCTGGTAGTACTTGACAGTTGCCAAACATCTGCCAGAAACTCAGAACAAATTTAATGAAGTCTACAAATATGAATTCAGGAGCCTACAGGCTCTGTCTCACATCTGGACACTCTGCCTTAACCTAGTTATCAAGCAATTGGGCTTGGGGGAGCTTGGCCCAGGTTTCAGTAAGTAACATGGTAAGTCAGAAGATTACCTACCTACTCAAGAATTACCCAGGTACTTGAGTTTCTCTTGGCTACATCACAATTCACAGTGTAAAAAACGTCAGATAAAATTTCTAGTGTATCTGGACGCTCCCTCACAGAGCACAAGAACCTGAGGGGCATTTCAAGAAAATGAAATGCCCCAGGTTGTATTTGAACTTGCTTTTCTCTGTGATAACCGGCGGGTATATGATGGGTACACTCTGTATCAAGGAAGAAAGTGAAAAAAAAACCTATTAAAAAAATCTAACAAAAACCTGTCGATTATTATGTCATGCAACGGCCTCAGGTCGAGGTGTTCCTGAAGTAACTCTTCAGCCTCAAGGGGCCATTACTTCAGGAACACCTGGGGCTGAGGGCAATTGCACATTGTAGTAAAATTAACAGACTTCTGTTCAAGTTTACTTTTTTTTATCCCTTGATACCCAGTGGGGTTGAAGAGGGGTTAGAATTTTGTGTACGGTCTGGTCAAGGGCGTTTTCCTGTGATACCCAGCGGGTACATGACAGATACCCACTGGGTATCACAGGAAAACGCCCTTGACCAGACCGTACACAAAACTCTAACCCCTCTTCAATGCCACATGTAAAGACCAGCTGGATGGAACCAGTATCCACCAGTGCACCGTGCCGGATGGATGATGTGTGGCATAGGAAACACTTTTTCATTGTATCCCTGTCCCATTGCCGACCACAATGGTTAGCTATGTACTAACCAATGTTGGGCGGGTAAGAATGACCGGTTCAGATTCTGCTTAGTAAGAATTAGACCCAAATGGGGCTTAGTGTTGAGAACTGGAACTGGAATTTATGTTATATAGAAAAATACCCAAAACTGGGTTTGCAGTTCTATTTATCTGTAGAACCAGAACTGAGATATATACTTTTGAAAATAAAACTGACTAAAATTGAGGGTTATCTGGCAATTAACTTCCCATTTTGGTCCAGTAAGAATTGGATCCAATCTGGGACTCAGACTTTTGGGCCACAGTGAACTAGCACCTACCAGCACACCGTCCACTGGATGCATGCTATTTTTGTAGCCTAGGGTGAGTTTCCACATTGACAAAACGAATAATTATTTTTGTTCAAAAAATGAATTCGTCTTAAAAATTTGAAATTATTGAATTTTCCATCATCTATTATGATATTGTCACATGAGTAGCTAAATTATTCACAGTGTAGCCTATGATAAGTATGATGGTTTTCAACATGTCAACTAACTTCATATTTTCACTAAAAATCATTTCATTATTTTGAGGATTATTTAATGACAAAATTGACCTTAGGGTAAGGTACTCAGTTGTGGATGAACCTCAACTAAGTTAATATTTGGTTTCACCGTATTAACCAATTCTGTAAGAAATAGGTCTCATATATAAGTAGATAAGTAGGAAAATAGGTAACTACTAACTAAGTAGATGGTTTATACACAGTTAGGGGGCTGTTTTTACAACCGACCAACTGAGCTACCCACCATGGTTAGCTAGGGAACTGGAACCCAACAGAAAACTGTTTCCTGACTACTTACGTACGTCCTCCATGGTGCTGATGGGTGCTGGTTCATTGTGGCCTGATTCATGAAGTTCTCAGGCAGTATTAAATGGCACAACTTGGCCTTATCATTTTCCTCTTTAACTTCTGTGCTTTTATGACCCACCTTTTGGACTCTTTCATGCTAAGCAATGTGCCATAGGAGGCAGTAATTAGTATGCCAGACCTAGGGTGGTGTGTGTTCTATCAGATTTTATCCACATGATTGTGTCAGTAAAGTCCTTGGATGATTAGGGGTGTGGGTGGGCCCCTGGGCATTGACATTAAACTCAGCTCTACATAGTCCCCACAATTTAATTTCTGCCCCTGCCAAAACTTGGACTAAACCTAAGTTAACGGTACAAACTAACTTATATGGACCCACATGATTCTTGCCCTCGTCATAAGCTTTAAAGCATCTCAATTGATGAAACCCTGCCAATCACAAATAAACCAAAGCACCCACAAAAGGGGGAAAATACAAGGAACAAAATGGGAGGACCCATGTCCAAGAAGATGAAAGAACCATTTAAAAGGGTGAACCACAAAGGGAATATCAAGTTCCCAAATCCTCTCTTGTTTCAATATAAGGAAAGGGGAGGAACTTTTGAAAGGATGCCTAGCCTAGAAAAACCTTCGCCTATTCCAACAACATGTCTCAAAATAGAGATCACATGTACATGTTGTAAAGTCACTAACACCCTCTACTTATAAAATGTGCATAAAATTAAGTGAGGAGGGCCTCTAACACCCTTTGCTCCCCATGCCATCTTGGCACATCTATGAAAAAACTTGTCCGCTTGCTAATGTAAACATTCAAAAACCTCCATAGTTAGAGGAAGAAACATGTTCGTTGCAAGCTCATCATAATAAATATCATCCTTCACCTAAGTCATAACTATTGCCGAACATAATGTCGATTCGACAACACAAAGACTATAAGGCAAAAGGTGGAAGGACATGGGTTTGCTTTAATGAAACATGAAATCATGTGTATCTTGCAATGGCTATGAAAACATCTCACACAATATCATGCAAAATTGTCCTCTCCTCACCATGTGTG
>Ga0116228_10001727_pt1 | contig 18319 bp, 11 predicted proteins | sample S1TSphfallax_2_FD_89694 | JGI IMG/M metagenome (GOLD analysis project Ga0116228, IMG submission 89694) | Host-associated microbial communities from peat moss isolated from Minnesota, USA - S1T2_Fc - Sphagnum fallax MG | ecosystem: Host-associated > Plants > Peat moss > Unclassified | place... | reverse complement strand
TCTTTAGTTGGCCCCTGCCCTGCCCGCCCTTTTATTTTTCCTTATCTTTTACTCTTTATTTGGCCCCTGCCCTTCCCGCACGGCCCTGCCCCCTGCCCTGCCCTGCAAGACAGATGGACAGACGAACCCTGCCCTGCCCCCTGCCCCGCCCTGCCCTGTCTGGCCGCCCGTTTTTCCAAATCCCGGGACCCATTTTCCGAATCCCGTTTTTCGAATCTGACTGTCCAGGCCGAATCCGATTTTCCGAATCCGACTGTCCGGGCCGGTTCCACCACGTCAATTAAAACGTGGAACCGTCGTCAGACAGACAGACGGACAGACAGACAGACAGACACCATCTTAGCTTTAATAGATTGCCCGGACACCTGCCCCCTGCCCCGCCCTGTCTGGCCGCCCGTTCTCCCAAACCCCGTTTTCCAGAACCCCGTTTTTTCCGGCCCGGGCCCGTGGGTGCCCCTGCCCTGCCCCCTGCCCGGCCCGGCCTGGCCTAAACCCTCTTCCATCTAGGGACCTCGATTTCAAGACCTGGTCCCGTCCATCCGTCGAGATCCTGAAACCAAGATCGGCACCTGGACGGACAGACGGACGGACGGACACACTGTTGTAATTATATAAGAGATATACTTATCAATGATTTTTGTGTCATTGGACATGCAAACTAGAGGGTCACAAATGTTCTTTGAGCATTAAAGGAAAAGGAGCAACACAGGAAGATAATAAGTGATAGTTTGCTTCAATTTTTTGGAAAATAGATCTAGACCTCTCTTTACTTTCAACCTCATATCTTCCTCAAAAGGGATTAAAAACCTGATGGGTATGTCAACTAAGGCTTTTCAAAACTCGAAATCTTAATCTGTTTTAATTCACTCATCATTGAACACTGAACCCCTTAACATCAAACATCGATATCTTTCTCATTCCTTTATTGAATTGAGCAATTTGTGCAGCATTGGAAGCGCTGCGTGGACAATTACTAATATTCTTTGAGCTTCAGAAGCAGAGGAACAATGTGTGAGGGTTTGACCTCCTCAGACTTCTTAAGTGTCCATTCATTAACCGTTCTACCCTAGACTCTTAACACTTTGAAACATCAACACTTCTGTTCTTTTATCATATAATCATAGCAATCTGTTTGACAGTGTTAAAAGCAGTGTTGTGTAGTTCTTCTTGAGAGAACCTTTGATTTGATTTTAAGATTTATGTGAAGGTTCTCTGGGTAGGGGTTACATACATATATTTTTTCAGAATTCCATGTTCCAAATCTAGAAAAACATTTTCTCCACAGTTCAGTTCTTGTATCAGTTCCAACAAAATGATGTCAACTCAGGTCCAGGTCACAAGAATAAGCAGTCCACAAGCAATTTGAAGCAATCCTGGATGCTTGGGAGAATAGCAAGAAGGGTGATGCAATATTATAATGAGAAATATCATGAAATAATCGCAAGCATTATATAAGTAGCTCCCAAAGGGATAACTGCTGACATCTACACTAGCGTCTAGTGAACTCAGGAGTGAACAACCCACCTGGGGATCATTTTCTCATGATCATGGGGGACAGATGGAGCATGCAAATGCATGCTGAACAAAGAATAAAAAGATGACATCCTCATGATACTTTCCATTTGGGCCCTGCCTTTGTCAGTTCTTCTTTCCAGGCATTTTCGCTTTGCAACCCAAGAATTCATTTTTCCTTTCAAGCGCCTACACCCAACAGTTTGATCTATGCTCTCCTTTGGAAGAAGCAACATTCTGACAGCCAGAGTGAACCAGCACCCACCAGCACACCCTACAGGATGGATGTTCTGTGTAGGGTAATGCCCGAGGCTGTGGGCATTATCGGAATCAGTGCCCGTGTGAGGCAGAGGTGGGCCTGATTCCAGTAATGCCTGCAGCCTTGGGTATTACATGGCATAAAAATTAATGCATCATTTTACTTGTTTCAATCATGATACCTGGTGGGTATCATGATAAAAGTAGCACGGGCATTTTGAAAAGTAAAATGCCGACTCATTGCTGATGCCTGATAATGGCATGTTAGGCATCCTAAATTTACACTGCCAAAAAGTGACAGAAGTTTTTACATGGACAGGAAAATGCTTTTTCTAAGTATTCCTGTCCCATAACTAACCCTGGTGGTTAGGTGTGTACTAACCCATTCACATTGGATCTACCTTCCAATTGCCCGACCTACCTTCCTATCTACATAGTAACCATTTAATAATGCAGCTCAGTTTTGTATATACATAATTAATTAAGAAACAAAGTGTCCAAAAAAATCATAGTTATGTATGTGCAAGGGGATGAAAATAATAATCAACAATGAGTAAGTTTGTGAAAATTTCAAAATTTGTTGAAAGTACAAATTTGAGGCTGGTAATGCAAGACCTTTTCCAGTTTGAACTTTGGAGCTTATTAGTACTGGCCTTTCTTTTCATTCTCTCCTTTTCTTTTGGGTCTTGAGTGACATACTGTTTCTCACATATTGGTCTGTTGCTCATTATGAGCTAGCAGCCACAACATGTTTTTTATAACTTGTGTTGGATAATTTAACTTAACCTCAACCCAACTGTCCACTTTGATGACCACCATCCCTATAAACTCTCATTTGTTGACATTTATTTTGTTAGAGGCAACTATTGCCAATTGTCAAGAAAGAGTGGAAAAGCTATGAAGGAGAAAGAGTGGAAAATTTCTCACCATCATTTGCCAAAAATCTAACCACTTCCTTTCAAGTGTTGAGAGCAACCCAGTCCAAAAAAAAAACTATTTCAGTGTGGAATCAGACCTGAACACAGGGTATTTATTACTTACCTACTTATGATACTTATGATACTTAGCCATTTACATTGGTAGTTACCGCTGGTAGGCATTTTAAAAAAATTATAACCTCCCATGTCACGTACAGTATTTGCAAATTTTCAAAATCAAAGAACGCCAGTTCCAGCTTCTTTTTTTTATTTTCAAAACAAAACAACTGTTGGAGTAGGGTTTTGAAACTTGCAAAGAATTGACAGGTTTCTTAAAAGAACTGGGAAAGAACCATTGGTTCAGGGTAGGTTCCTTGATCAATTCTTTGACTTTTTAAAAAACCAGTGGTCAAAAATGGTTTTTTGATTTTTGACAACCATCAATCAAGGATCCATATACTTGACCCCTTACCAATTGGTTCTTTGTTTGAAAACTGCCCAACATGCATAGTTACCTAAGAGTGGGAGGTGGAAGTAAGGAGTCTTACATAATAAGTTGGTAACTCAGCTGTGGTCCATACAACTCAGACATAACGGATGGTGCACTAGTGGTTGCTGGAGTCCCATCCACCCACCTGTGTCTCAATTCACTTGCTTTGCAGACCTTGGCCATCAAACTCATTTTGATTTTATCACAATGATCATCTTAAATTCAAAGCCTATTGTATAAGATTACCCCAACCCTTTTGGAGACCTCCATCAACCTAAATCTGAAAAGGCTGGTCATCAGTTGGAAAGTCATCCCTGGAAATTGAACAAAATACCTTGTTGCCTCATCCTTAACAGATGGACAGCTTTAAGGGCAAGAACATTCTCCAATGACTCAGAAGCACCCAGTTTCCCATGCTTTGAAGTAACTTATGAGGGGATCTAGTGATAACAATTGCATGGTTGTGGTTAGCTATTTCTTCTTTGAAAAGACCTTAGATGATTCCAAGAAGAATAATGAGTCATTTCATTCATTCCATTGAGTGTAGAATGTAGTATGTAGAATGGTAGATTGGAAGGAGATAAATCCAACAATCAAAATCCAACAAACAAAGAGTTTAGAAATTATGTATGTAAGAAAATTCTATCAAGAAGCATGAAGCAAACACTCACTGTATATCATGATTTGTTGTGAATATCACATGTTAGCCAAATAGAACAAAGGTTTCCTTTGAACTTGAAAAGGAACATATTTCTAACCATAGTAAGAAATAGAGCAAACATGGATTGCTTCTTGTTGCTCTAGTTCAAACTACCTTACCAACATAAATGTTGAGCCAAATGTATAGTGCCTAGCATCAAATTATCAACCAAAGTTGCTTCACAAGAATCATTATTGTATGCTACTAAATTAGTGCTCAATGCTATCAAAATTTAACAAAGACCACCCAATAAAACATATACACAAATATGCACCTTGACACTTGGATTTTCACATTGCAAGTGAATTATACTTTGGTTAATGATGAGATCCATAGACATTCTCTAGGGATAACAAAATATGGAAAGCTTGGAAGCTTGTTCACATTGAATTAAATTCTAGCAACAAAAAAAACAAGCAAACATTTATACTTAACATCATTTACTTTTGAGTTGTTACAAACATTTGTCTTCATTCATTGAAGGATGTTAGGCACATATCAATAATGCTTTCATAAAAGTGATGGTTTTGGTATCTAATTGTATTGAAATACACTCATCCATTTTGATAATGTTTCCATTGAACTCATGGTTTTTGTAAGTACCCACATTGAAATAGACCTTCTCATACTAACATTGTGATTGTTGTTTATAAAGCTCAAATTAAATTCAATTGTGTTCCGAGTCAAAATGTGTAACAAGAAGTCAAAAAGGGTGTTGGATATTAGACATAATCATTCGAAATTAAACATTTATATTTTATTACCATTTGAAACCATAGTAACTATGGCAAGTTAGTCCTTTTTTCCTCATATGAATGTCAAGGAACTTAAAACAAAAATTCATTTGATACAATTTTAAGTTTTAATTTTAATTTAAAAATTTTTTAAATATACACCTTATAATTCAAAAGAACTCATTTAATAAAATAATTTTCATTGAAAAAAATATAGACAATAAAAACATACTAGCCACACTAAAAAAACACTCATAATTTTTTTAATGTGGAATTCAAAAAATGGTTCAAAATTGCTTCAAAATTTTAGAGTTTCAAAAGTCCTTTACCACATATAAATGGGTTATAATGTGCATGATTTTAAAGAAAAATTATGTCCTAAATTATAATAAAATTAAAAAATGAAAAATTTTAATTTTTGGTGATGACTTTAAAGTTTGGTCATTTTTCAAAATGAAACATTGAATTTGTAAGGAATCTATACACTTTTAAAATTTTAGATTTATTCAATAATGACTAACTAAAAAAAATGATGCATTAGGGAAAATTCAAATATTTTCAGAACAAGTTACAAAAAATTTCATTCAAAAAATCATTTGCATGTAAAAGTTATTTTTGGAAAAAGACTTGTAGTCATTTTGCAAAGGAGTCCATTTGGCTCCTTGTTAAATGTTTTGACCCTTTTGTTTAATAATATCCATCCATGGGAAAGGGTTGTAATGATGTTGGTTGTACATACACTTATTACAAAATTCATGACATAATCATGATTCAAATCCTTGGTTTCAACAAGAGTATTTGACATGATTGTTGTACCATTATCCCTGCATGATTGTTGTACCTTGTATCAAGACATGTCCAATTTGTTATATTATCATTTTTTCTTAGAACCCAATTCAAATGAATGGTGTTTTAGTTAATTTGTTGCCTGGGTAAGCTAAGGAATGGGATGGAAGCATATTATTGGATAATTTTCTTTCAAAAAATTTCTTTCATTTAAAGATACAATGTAGTTCTAAACAATAAAAATCCAATCCTATCAAACAAAGCAAACACATGAAATGGAAATAATGAAATAATACACATCATCATATTTTGTATACAAAAGTGTTTTTGAAGTCTCACATGTTTTATGGTTGCTTCTACTTCCTATGTTTATTTAATTATGATTTGTTTCTTTTTTTAGTGTGCATTGAATAGTAACATGGTAATCAACCATGTTGAATTTGGTCAAATCTCACTCATAAAAGCCAATAGTGTTATTGTATCCAAAAATTTCAAGTCTTAATTTTGTCATGTATATAGCCTTGTTATATTTTTGCTTAAAAAAGAATTTTTAAAAGGAATTATTTTGCAACTTGTTAAATATGGTGGGCATTGGCCTAGTACCCCACCATTTGTGTCATAATTTACGTGGGAAAATGATTGAATTTTGGAACTATAGATGTTTCCATGTTTCGTTTGAAAAACAAGACAAATTTTAAATCATACCAAAATATGTTCATTATTTCATGATTCATTTTTATATATTACAAGTTATAACTCATTGACATGTGGTAAGAAATTATTAAATTTCATCCGTATTGAAAACTAAACTTATATGTCTTTAAATTATGCATTTTTAATAGCATTATTTTTTTAAATGTCATTTGTAATATCCTATCACCCATTATTATTTTACCATATATATATGTAATTAAAAGATCATTTGCAAAATGACCAGTCTTTGACACAACACTTGAACACTTTGAAAAGTCCTTAATTCAAACCAAAAAGTAAAATTAGATTAAATATTAAATATATTGTTTCAATTCCCCAACTCTCATATTAGACATTTAACATAATTTACCATGTTCATCAAATGGTAATAGATAACTATGCATGACTAACCATTTATGTTGCTAATTTTGATTAACAAAATGCTTCAAAATTGTTCTTGAGTTTCATAATGCACCAACTTTGCATAGTTCAAGCATTACATTTGTTAATGGTTTTGATGTAAAGATTGTATACAATTTTGCCACAATTTCATCTATAATTAGAAGTCTTTTTTATTTGGTCACAAGATTTATTCTTTACATTGAAACTTACTTGTAAACATTCCATTGATTCCATTCATATTAGCTTGTAGTAGCACATATAATGAAGGGATGGTGGAACATTGATCATATATTTAGTATTCTATGACCATGTGTGTGTGATGGTGGGTGAACATGCATACATCTAGTGAATGACCGTTAAAAATAGTAAAAGAAATAAGCTTCCATACAACTTAATGAAGATTTGATGAATATGAATTGGACTAACGACTAGATACTAATATCTAGAAACTTTGTTTTTTAACCAATTTTTTTGAATCTAAATACCAATTTCATGTAAGATTGGCTTTTCATTGTTGTTTATGTGATTAACTCCAGGTGGAAAAAGAAAATCTGGACTTTTGATCATTAGTTGCTTTACATACATAACTCCATGGAAACTATCAATTCTATTAGAAAAAGGTTTTTTTTCATTAAGTACATAATTGAGTTGTCAACATTCAATCCTATGTGTAAGAAAACATCACCTACCCATGGCATATAAAGAGTGCAACACCATAGATACTTGTGGACAATTGGATTGAGCGTTTTTTTGAAGGACTATATATTGCTAGAAAAAATAAATAAAAAATAAACTTGCTAAAAGTAGGTGTTTTTTGGGATTTTCAATATCTAGAATTTAACCAAAAGTTAAGAAAAATCACTAGATTTCTATACTTGGTTCAAGTAGGCGACCAAAAATATAGAAGGATGTTTTAAATATTTTAATTTTATATTTATCTTAGAGCCAAATTTGGCTAAATCTTCCTATGGATGATCACCACTTTATAAAATTGACATTGGTGAGATCTAGTATTTATTTTTCTCGATGAATTTTGCTAAAATTTTGGATTTTTAAAGTGTGAATTCAACTTTTTTTTTAATAAAAAATTTGAGAAAAAAAAACTATTTATTCTATTTTATTCTTAAAACTAAACACCCGGGTCAGATTATTAGATTTTCCCTTTGGTAGAGTCTTTTGGGGAGTAGGTCGAAATTGTTAAAATGGAAATGGAGGAGAGTAAAAGCATGAGAACTTGTTTGTGATGTGACCCCTGCCTTTGCTATCCATGTTATGTCCAAAAAGCAGGTAACTATGGAGGCTATGTGACACTTGTGTATTTAAAGCCTTTAAATAACACAACCGATTTTCCATAATAAACAAGACCAATGGACAAGAGCAAACGAGACAAATGAGTGGCTGGGATAAAATCTGTGTGACTTGATGAACCTGCCTCAGAGAGCGAGAACTTTACAAAGCACAAGAACCTTCTTTGAAATGAAATATACTGGTTTCCCTATTGTGAAGGTAAATTAAGCCAGATACACACACGCCTCCATTGCACACCACAAGATTTCCCCCAGTGCTTTACAGGTTTGTACTCTTTGTGAATCTCATGATTGCTGGTCCCACAGGATCAACACACTAAGTACTTACCTGTTCAACGTGTCTAATAGTCTGTGGAAACGACACAACCCACTTGGGGTTTGTATTTCGTACCATTTTGAATGCGATGATTGCTGATTTTGCAAGAGGGAATAAACAATAGATCTACGCAAGTTCAACTTGCAGAAAAGACTTTGTAGCTTCAAAGCAAGCACATGCAAACCCCAAAAGAAAGGAATTACCATGATCCACACCTTGGTGACTGGTTGTACATTTAGTTGTTTACACAAACAAGCAAATTATTACTTTTTGAGTGTTTGTGTCAACAAAGCTTTAGATGCCAAAGGTCCAAAGGGTTGCCACTCTCAATTTTAATCACTTTCTTCTTACAATGAATCTTCATAGCACTTGAAACAATACCAACATTGTCAATTTTGAATAAAGGGACCACTTTGGACTGAGTCACCTCTTAACTTCCACCCTTCCCCCATTTTCACTTCTCATTTACCACTTGCTGGTGGTAGTTGATTGATTATGTTAACATAATTGGTTCCAAAACAAGCAATTTAGCTAGCGGGGATGGAATAAAGTATGGCAGTTGTTTATCATTTGAGCATTCCCATCAGCTTTCAAATTACTGTAAGGGTCATGGGTTTACGAGCCCTCAAACCTTATTCTAACATATCAGCATCTCTATCCACACCTCCTATTTGGGCCTCAGTAAATGTTAAACATGTCGGACGTAGAGTGTTGATTATTCCCATTCTCACATCCATAAACATGAAAAAGTGGATAGTGTAAAGTGGGAGACTGTTTAAAACCTCACCACCTGGCCCTATCATTATAGTTCACCAATCAAAGATAGTCCTTTCCTTATACTAACCCACATGGAGGGCACTGTATTGTTCACACCTTTACAGGCCCAAACTGAGCTTCTCACAATTCAACTGTTACATAGTATTCAAAATATAGTGTGCAGGCCATTTCACCACTATGGATGCAGATGATTATAGTGAGCCTTGGAAGAAGGTTGATGGGGTAATTGAATGGTTGCATTTTTCACCTAATTATGTCATATTTCAAATTCATTTGTGTTTTTCATTTTATGCCTCATCATTAAATGATATTTGGGGTTTAGGTTCTCTCCCTAGTAGACATTATTTCAATGCCAAATATTAGCAACTGAAAATCAGATTAAGAGAACTCTCAGAAATTTCATGAATTTTTTTAATGAATTATATAAATATTTGTAGATTGATGAATATTTCAAAAGTTTCAAATTGGAGAAAAAATGTGAAAACTGGTTCATGTTGCTCTAATGTGAGTTATGGCTCACATTTCATAAGAGGAGAAAGGAATTGTTGTAACTAAAAAACAATAAAGACAAAATCTAGTCCAAATTTAGAATTATAGCTCAATTATAGCGTTACACTTGAACAGTAATCCTAATCTCAAGAGATCTTTATGGTGCAATTAGAATAATGAAAAAGTAATAGACAAGAGACATATATATATAATTAGAGTTGAAATATTTGAAAACTGCCTCTGCAGAAGCTTAAAAACTATAATTCCATCTTGAGATAGCCGACTTGTAGACTACGCTCTCTATAAAAGACTTTCAAATTGGGGCCACGGGTAAACTCTTATGTATTTTTGTCATAGTAGCTTCTATCAGCCCAGGGAAAATATTAACAATAAACCTTCGGGAACTTAATACAAAACCTTTTTAGCCTACTAACCCCAAAATATGTTATGTTGCCATTTTGATAGTCTGTCCTTTGGCTTTGTCCTTACCCAACTCTAGACATCATTTCTCATATGCCAAGGTCCAGCACTTCGGAACTGTGCGCCCATGACCAAAAAACCAAAAAAGATGCTTTACAGAGTGCTCTGCTACAAATTGGACTGATTTGAGCTTGTAAACCTAGTAAACTTAAGAAAAGCAAAAAACGTAAGCTCAAATGAGCTTGTAGCCTAAAATTAATTGATTTTGACACTTGCATACCAAAACTGACCATCCCTGGCTTCATATGCTTGAAACCTTTCAATCTGTGCAACCATTTGTTCCAATGGCATTTGGAATGCCCTTGACTGTATTATTACAAGTCCAAAGGTTTCTTTAATTTAGATATGGTATTAGAGAAAAAGAAAGGATCTAGAAATATGAACCCCCATTCTCCTTCTCAATTAATTTAACGTGATGTGCCCTTAAGCTATGTGAGAATTGTGGGGGCCGACAATTGGTGACTCATAGGTAATTTGATGACATAAGCAAAAGCTCTGGCAAGTCGGTTCAAGATTGAGAATATTTGGGTCCACTCTAAAAGAGAGAGAGTCAAGGCCTGGTTCTCAGGATTCCACGTCACTTGGAAAATATGTTGGACTCATCCAGGGAAGCACTAGTTCACCAAACATGATGCCTACCTTTTGGCTTGTCATGTAACAAAAGTGGATAATGTCAGTGAAGAAGGCTGGTGTGCTTTGGGGAAGTGTTCTTTTTTGGAGTTTTTGTCTGTAGCCAAAGTGGCTATCATCCCTAGGAAGATTTAGCCAAATCTGGATCTTAACCAAAAATGAAGTACAAATCTTTATCATCCTTGTATATTTTTGGCTATACCCATGAAACCAAAAATATGAATCTGGCTATTTTTCCTTCTTTTTTTCGCACTTGTGGCAACTGAAAACCTTCAAAATCACTTCTTCTTCAAATTTTAATTTCGTCAGGAAAAAAAAAACAAACACTGCTTCGAAAGTGAACTAGCGTGGGAAATTTTGAGCGCATGGGTGGTGTGGGGCCAGACAATATTTGATGTCAACTTGGCCACTCTTTACTGCATGAGAACAGAAGGAAGAAATGGAAATGAAACAGAAAGGACCTAAGAGTTAGCTCAATTGCCAATATAAGCTAATATGAGGTGAAGAGATTAAGGTCTGGAGCAAGAGCTAAAGGTACAGATCAAATGAGGAATTTGCTGAAGTCAGAGTGTCCTGCTAGTGATGACTGATAACACTGTAGCTAAGGTGTTCATAATCAACAATTTCGTTTGCAACCTCCGCTACCACAGTACTGGGGAGTCTGGATTCCACAAAAGATCGCATAGCATGTGAGCTGAGAATGAGATTGAACAAGGGAATCTCCACTTATACCCTATTTGGCCGTCTACCCTATGTTTACCATCTACCATATAATGTTTAATTATTTCTGGATCCATGCCCATAAACATGAAAACTTGGACAATATACCCCAAAAAAACAAAATAAAATAAAATTTTGGGGGACAATTTACAGAGTGAGAGACAACTAAAATGCTACCACCTGGCCCAATCAAATACAGTCATTTTCTTTTTCTTACTTTTTTCAAATCACTATCCTGTGTATATCTATTAGGGTAGAACAGCCCATGAGCGATCACTTAAGGTAGGGTTTGCTGGCTGTTTTTGCAGGGGGGCCCATTGTTTATAGTGTCTAAAGAGTAGATGAAGCCCTCCTCTTGGCACATCTATCGCACTAAAAATTGGCAAAAATGAGCTGGAGGCGAGCAAGTTACAGCCCCCCTGAAGCAAGTGGGGTCAATTTATAAAAAGAATCAGACCTAACAGCTCATAGCCTATTTCCGATTCCCTCAAAAATTCCTTAAATATTATTTTGTTGCTTTTAGAGTTAGAAGATGATTTGTAGAGCTTAAGATTCAAAGCAGTTTAAATCGCTCAATGTGAACCAAACAAAAAAGAGAAAGTTATGCACTGATGAAGTAGGAGGGGTCAAAATGAAGAAAATTGAAAAAAACGCATTTTATAATTCGAAAAAACATATTTTCTTTATTGCTCTTCTTTGGCTGCTCCTTTGGCTTTGCATTTGGAAGATGATTTGTAGAGCTTGAGAAGGCACTCCTATAACATTTTCAATCACTCAAAATGGTGAAGAATGGACAAAGATTTGCCAAAGTGATTGGTTATAGGCTAGTGATCGGTGATGGGCCGCTCTACCCTAGTCCAAACCAGTGCTGTGCAATTGTATGATTTTTTAGTAACCTTCAGTTCCTGTATTTAAAATTTTTGAAAATTAAAAATCTTCTGATTCCATTTTTAAAAAGAAATTCAGAACCAACAAACCTCCAGTTTCTGCTTTTTTGAAAATTTCCAAATCAAACTGCCATTATATATATCAGAGTCAGTTCTCAGATTTTGAGAATCACAGTTATATATCAGAACTGGTCATGTTAATTTTAGAGAATCGCAATTATGTATCATAACTGGTCATTTTAATTTTAGAGAATCACACTTATGTATCAGAACTGGTCCGTTTGAATTTTAGAGAATCATAGTTATATATCTTGGAGAACCGCCACTTCTGATTATCAGTTTCCATTTCTGATAATGGCCCAACACTGTTCTAAACTCAGTTTCATACTTGAATTAGCACAGGGAGGGTCATGGAATAATATTAAGTTAAACAACACACAACCATGTTGAGAATGTAAGATACAGTAGTCAAAAACCTCATCAAGCCATACCTACCTACTTTGCAAGAAAAGTTCTAACTAGTTTTTGTTGTGTTTGCCAATGTGTTGTCTTTTAACGCGTTTGACAGAAGAGGTCCCTGACAGTATGATTGATCTTGGGAACCCCAAAAGAAACAAAATTGGAGGAAAATTTTGTGGGGGAAGACTGCTGTCTCAAAGACTCTGCTCCTTGACAACTTGTAAGAAATGCTTATGTTACAACTGTCCTGTGATGCTGGCGTAAGGATCCCAGATCGGTGTGCATAGACCAGGAGCTTCAGCTAAGAACTAAGAACCCAACAAGACTGTCAGGAGGACCCCTTCAGATCTGAAACATAGGATCAGTTGAACTCACAGCTCAGCTCTGGCAAACTGTCAAAATTTATCTATTTCACTATTTTCTAGCTCTTATTTATAGTAGGTCCACGCACACCGTATACTGGGGCCCCTAATAGTGTTTATCAAATCCAAAACAATATGTTAATTGTTTCCACAGTCCCACCGTGAAAGATTGGACAATAGAATGTGAGAGACTACTTAAATGCGATCACTAGGGCCAATCATTATGGCTAACCAATCCAAAGCAGTAATTTCTTTTGATGGGGCCTTGTGGAGACAAATATATCATGTACAAATTTGCATCTGCAAAATGAGTGTTGTGCATATATATGGCTTTAGAAATACCCACAGCATAAGTAGCGAACTTGTTTATACACTGCATAAGTATAAAACCTCTCATCCAATATAAAACTTCTCATCCATATCCATGTAAGTGTAATTACCTAACTTAGGATGTGTAAGTGTCAAATCATGAAAATCTATTTTAAGTTGTGAAAAATGGTGTAAGTGTAAATGATTTACACTTGTCATGTAAATCTATGCAAATATATATAAACTCATGTAAAAATGAAAATGAAAAAATTCATGCAAATACATTGACATTGGCTTTATGCAATATCAAATCATGAGCAAGGCAATGTCAACCATGATCTCGAGCAAGGTGACGATGTCCAAATTGTTGCATGTTGTTGCTATAGACATGAACACAATGACAACAATAATGACATTCATGCTATGGTTGTTGTTGCTAATGAAACAATTGTCACAAGGATGATGACAATCACAACAAGGACAACGGCGATGAGGAGTGAAAACAAGAATGAAAAGCAAGACCAAAAGGAGGTGGGTGTTTTGGAGCTCACCTAAAGTATCATCCAACAAAAATGACAACCACAACAATGAGCTACTTAGTGTTTGTAACTTGTCAAAAATCATGAAAATTTGAAAACATTCCAACTCATAACCACAGGAAAAAACAAAACAAAAAGATGCAGAGATGACTACTAAGAGTGTGGTCTGAGCTCACCCACATTCTTGGAGCTAAAAATGGCAATGACAAAAACCACAAAGAAAAATTGTTGGACTTCTTTCACAAAACCTAGTTCATTTACTCCTACTTTGCCAAAAACATTTACACAAAGTCATGTAAATGTATATGAAAATCTTTTACACTTCCTCTAAGTTAGTGTAAAAAACACTACTAGAAAAATAGCATTTCATGATTAGGCCATCTAGGACTAGGGTCCAAACCCAGTCATGTAGTCATATACAAACTCTAGTCACTATCATTTTAGCGACTATAGTCATGTAATAGATAGACTACATGACTCATGAGTAGAGGATTTGGAGCTTATTTTGCGCAAGTGACACGTGTTACTTCCTCTCCAATTCTTGGCGGGAACCCCGTTCGTTGGCAAGATCATAGGCCGTTGTTTAGAAGCTTCGTCACTTTTTCGGAAAACTTTTTCAACAATGTGTGTACACTAGTTTGGTTTTGACTGAGTACACATCGATCGATCGTGACAAAGGGAGAGGCTGCAACCATTCTTCATGACTTGATTCACTACATTCATTCTAAGTCGCGGGCGAGGTTCTGATGCCATTTCCTCCAATACAAAGTTCTTCATTCTACTACAGTTTAGGGTCCAAATCGGTGATGGAGCTAGCATGTGCAATATCGAACTGATGTCAGAGCTGTGTACTAGAGAAAAGAGGTGCACCATGGAGCCACGGAAGTTGACCCATAGGTCTTGCTTGCTCTGGGAGAAATGACTGTCACAATCACCACACCATGATGGAGCCACGGAACAAGGTTTCATCATCATATTTTTATCCAGTTTGTTTTGTGTAGGCTTGCTTTTGGAAAATCAATGTCTGACCAAATTGCCTGCAGAATGTTAGCGCTGCACATTTGCCGCTTCCAATGCAATCTTTTACCCACCGTCACCAGCAATCTGGTATAATATTCATCCTTTGATTTTTTATTCATGTTTTCTTTTGTATTGTTTTGCATTTGCTCCAATTTTTTATTTCGTTTTGTTTAGTCTTGTTCTCCTTTCGCTTCTTTGATTTTCTTTCCCTCTTCGTGCAGGAGTCGTGTTTTTTCTTCAACAATTTTCCTGCATGAATAATGACAACAGGACCTTGTGTGGGTTCCTTCACTTCCAAACCCTATCTTCACTCGACTACTATAATTTCAAATTCATATGCATAATCAGAAACAACATCTACTGCCATAGACGTATATTGTTCTCAGAAGGGAGTTGAACATGAAGATCCTGTTGGAGGGTCCACCAAACAAGCAACTGAACATAACACTCATCAACTACATCTTTTGTACTTATGCAGGTGAAGCAGATTCTGAAAGTTGAACAAAGGGTACTTTCATCTGGGTGAAACCTTATCATGAAATTCAAGTACGTAATCAATTATTGTTGGAAAACTGGTGTGGTTTGAGACAAGCACTTTAGCATGAGAAGTTGTTGTAAACTTTGCTGTAATCGAAGTGGCTGTGATGAAGTTTTCACTCAAGCAGAATGTACAACTTCCTCAACATGAATCTGCAAAGTGTAATTAGTACAGGTAAAATCCAAGAATCCAAGGACCATGTGCAGGACATGCATCCAACCTCTCAGGTGAACCAATTTTGACTTCAATCAGCAGGATGGTGATCAATGGGCTCAGCGATTTCAACATCTTACTTTTCACATTTGAGCAATGTCAATGGTGAAGAAGTTAGGCAGCACATGAGGAGTGGATCATTTGTCTTTTGTAATATTAGAAGCAAATTTGGTAGGTCTACCCTACTAGACAAGATTAGATAAATGCAAAAATATTGTGAGGATTTCTGGGAACTAACATACTTCTGTTGGGACAAGTTTCAGCAACAAGGCTAGATGGCAACAAGTGGCCAACTGAATTGTGGGGAAATGGGCAATTTGGGTGCAATGGAGCAGGTTCACATGCTCTTGTTCAAACTCTCTCTCAGAATCAGGATCCCAAGTTTCAGGCTGGTCTTCTAGACACTTTTGTTGTTAAGGAATACACTTGCAGGACCTGATCTTTGTGTCCAATTTGATGTTTTTTTTCCATGTAAGGAGAAACAAAATTAGCGATACCCTTTGATAACCTCAATAGTATGGAAGGCCTGGTTCCTTGCACCAAACACTGTAATGTGTTTCCTTGAAACATAATTCCAAATTTGTACAGTTTGTGTCAAAGATGAGCAGAGGGGAACATAGTGGATGACAACCAGGTGAAGCCTGGTGTTACAAACTCTATTTTTGATAATTGGGTTGATGAATTTCAACAGCAACATCTGGCTCCACAGAAACTTGGGCTGCTGAATTCACAGCTAGAGAAGTTTCATTTTTCTTGTCTACTTAGTGAAATTTACATTGTTTCAGTTTCTAATGCTTATGCTTATGATTGTTGTAGGTGCCAAACAAGTTTTTGGTATCTGAGTTTCACAGTTTGCACTTGACTTCATTGATGGCTCTGGCATTTTGAGTATAGCATCTGGTCTGACTGGTTGTTCAATGAGTGAAAAACTACATGGTTTCCTCTTTGATTCGAACAAAAGGATGTTTATCTTGACTTAGCTTTCCACTTGTGGTTGGTAGGGGTTTTAGGGCATCCTGTTTACAGTATATACCATCTGCAAACCACATGTGTGTTATATAAGAACCTTGGACATCAATGTGGGTATTCAGTTTGTGGATTTTATGGTTAAAACTGTTGAAGCCAATGTGTGTACAATACTGTCTGTTTATTAACTGGGAGGTGGGTTGGAGATTAGATTTTCCCTAGATCCTTGAAGTATTTTGCCAGAAGTGGCATTGCAGGGTTTTGGTTGAACAAGGTACTTTATTTTGCAGAGTGCTAGGGTTTAGGGTACACACTCTCAAATGGTTTTCTGCTTGGAACTTACAGTGCAAATGAGTGGGCATATAAGGCTGCACTAATGTGAGTTAAACCCAAGTCTTCTCAGTTCACAATGTTATGGCTCTCAACTTGCCTCCTTTCACTGATGAACTGTTTAGGACCATATAGCTTTCCTTTTTGTTGCATTGGTGCTTGACAACATGTTTCTTATACATAGACAGTATAAGGTGGGAATTAACAAACTTGTTCATGTGTGTGCAATTTGGAGTTGAGATCAATTTATTGTTTGATTTCTGCTTGTTGTGGATTCCAGGCAATACCCTCAACACATATGGATGGGTTGGGTGGGTTTTGGCACTCAGTCAACAAATCCATGATCTGTTTATGGAATAGTCATGAATTCCACAACCAGTGAGTCAGTTTGGCTGTGCATGACATTATTTAGGGGTACACAAAGCTGGTTGACTCAACTCAATCTACCTTCAACAATAAGGTCCTTCCTGTGCATTTGAACGTTAGCATTCTCCCCTGATCTGTTGAGGTGTATCATCATATGTGCTTACAGCACATGAATGACAATCTTACTGGCTTCCAATTTTTGCAGACCATTACTTTATAAGCTTTATTGCATATTCTTTTGGCAATTCACTTGATTGGGATGTCTTTTGTTGTATGAAGGTCCTTCATAGCTTCTGTAGATTGTGGTAATGGCATGTTTCATGGATGTGGATTTGTTTTGCAGGAAGATGCTTGTGAAAATGTCAAAAGGTAGCATACTGGCCTACTTAAAAAGTTTGGTGTTCCCCAATATGCATGAGCTTTTGCACGTTTCCTCTTGCTTCTGGTTGTGCATAACTCTTCAGAGCAAAGTGTGCATTGATTATGGGTGAAAAGCTTGCAGCGCAGATGATGACCACTGGGCATGGCAAATGAAGAAACCTGGTAGGGCCTTTGTGAACTCACAACAGATCCAGTCTATTGTCACACTGTCATAGTTGTCTTCTGTTGTGGGGAGGTGTGTCATAGTTATAACTTCCTATCTGTACCCAACATTGGCAGCTGATGAACTCATGGGAACTTGTCGCTACTGCCCAGTATTTGTTTTGGTGATGGTCTAATGCAGTGTGATCAACTCTTATAAGGTTGTGACCACACGCATATCCATATAGAATCTGTATTGTTGTGGATATCTCTACAATTTTATTGGGATGGGTCTTCACCCCATGGATTTGCACATAGGTTAAGTGGTTGATGATCTTCAATTAGCTTGATCAATCCAAGTTATGATGATTGATGTTTATGTACTCTGCTTAACAAGCAGGCCACATGTATGGATCTTTGCAAGTCCACATAAACTCTCTTCTGCTCACAGGCCATTAATCTTATAACATGAGCATCATGAATGTCCACACCTGGCAGAAAAAATTATTGCAGATAGCCAAATTTCTACACTAGGTTGTACGTGTGTAGCCAAAATGACAATGTGTAATCAAGACATTTGTACTTCGTATTGGGTTT
>Ga0116228_10001725_pt1 | contig 18330 bp, 7 predicted proteins | sample S1TSphfallax_2_FD_89694 | JGI IMG/M metagenome (GOLD analysis project Ga0116228, IMG submission 89694) | Host-associated microbial communities from peat moss isolated from Minnesota, USA - S1T2_Fc - Sphagnum fallax MG | ecosystem: Host-associated > Plants > Peat moss > Unclassified | place: USA... | reverse complement strand
CCTACTTAAATTAATCTCATATTTTTGATGCTCCAACTATTGAGCTTCATAGTTAGAACACCTCTACCCACATGCATGAAAATGGCTTGTACATTGTAGTTTGGATGGAGTGTTGCAATCAAATAAGTAGTGTGAAATTCAATTTGAACCAATGTTGTTTAGGTATGTTGTTTTGAAGTTTTTTCAAAGATATATGATTTTTTCAATTTATTTATCCATTGAGTAAGCGGGTATATCAACATTCAAACATTTTCATCAGGTTAAGGTGTGATGAAAAGTTAAGGGATGAAACCGTAAGTTGATGGAACATTATCATCAATTGCCAAAAGCATAACAGGACAAGGTTGTCAATAGTTAATGGTGATGGGAAAGAAAAACATAGGTTTCTATGGCTATTTTTTCTTTGTTTATTTGCTTGTAGGTTATGAACATTGTGGGTTTTATTTCTCAATAGTGTTTGTTGTGTCATGGTTCTTTTTTTGGATGCATTTTCAATGGTGTGGTTGTTTTTATGTTAATGTTTTCATGGATGTTAGTTAAGGAGAAGGAGGTCAAGCTGGGGATAAAAGGTGGAGCATTTTAGTTATGAACAAAAACTAAATATCTTGAAAAGTTTTATTGTGACATTGGCGAATGGGTTGTGTTGTCTATTTTATTTCAAATAACATCTTATGTCTATTGGATGGGGAGGAATGCCTTCTATGAAAAATTGTATTATCATTGAGGCTATGAAAATTCCACTACGCCATGAGTTTCATTAGGAAGAATGTAGTTTTATTAACATAAATAAGGGTTGATCACTAAGGACATGATGATGAATTTAATGGATTTTGGAATTGATTACAAGGCATCTCATTATGTTGTTTGTCGTTGTCTTTATAATTAAATTATGTTTAACAATCTTGTGGCTAGGTGAAAACACATTCAATGGATTAAAAACGGCGATTGAAAGTCCATTTTTAGAATCCAAATCTAGTGTATTAGTGCACATGCTTTTACCCAACTAGGGAGAGAGTTCCCTTGCTTGGGAACTCCGAAAAGGTATCTTGTTCTTGTAGAGTTTGGGATGATATGGGGAAACCAATTGAGAAGCATCATAATTTTTTTCAACCTCCCTAAATCAAATTATGTGGAAAGTAATTTGTAAAAATCCTTTGTGTGGGTAAAACCAAGTATAGTGGTGTTTTTGAAGTTAATGGACTCACCAAAGTCTATGATCACTAGAGTTGTTGTGTATGGGGTTAACCCTCTTGTGTTTATCTAAGAGCAAGATTGTTTAATGTGGGAATCTGAGGGTATGTGACAAATGCAAAAGTTACAAGTGACCTATTAAACTCATGAAAATGAAATGATCTACTTTATGGAGACCCATAGAATTGGATGTATTATACAAACAACAAGTTTTTGGACATATAGCCCAGTATGATCTCCATGTTAGTTGTAATAACTCGTTATTATTAAATGTGTGTAATTTTGTTTCATCAATGTTGGATTGAGTAAGAGGGGAATGTATGACCCCACATTTTTCGTTACAAAGGTCCAATTATGCAAAAATTAAGTCTTTTAATAGATGAGATGTAGGGTCTAGATACTTATTCTCATATACCCAATTTGGGGTTTAAAAAAGTATGCATTTAAAAGTTTGTCATTAAAAATGAAAACAAATGCAAATTTTGGAAGTTTGAAGAACTTTTTTAGATATTAAATCCAATGTTAAAATGCAAGAATAAAAATGTTAAAGGGTTTAGGGAGAACAAGTGTTAGTTCACTTGCCTATGACCACCTTTTAGGATCACCCTTGCAACCCTCCCCCTACACATCCTTATATCTCTTGCCTTTACCCATCTTCACTCACTTAAACACTTCCATTTTGAAGAGCTTACAATGTTTTTAGTTTTTATTTGTTTTTTCTTAGTGATGAAACAATCAAAATGGTTCATTGCACTTGACAAAATAAATGGAAGTTATGAGATACCTCCATCTAATTAATAAAACTAACAAAGTTTAAGGTTTAGGTCATACTTACCATAATCTAATATGTTTTTATCTTATATGTCAAAAGATATTTGATTTAAAATATGAATTTTTTTAAATATCTACCAAGGGTTATGAATATAACATGATATTTTAAATCTACATATCCTGAATATGCATTAAATTAAGGTATATTGACTTTCAAAAATAAATTTAAATAAATAATATATTTTATATGTACCCAAGGACATGTATATCCAAATAAAAGATATACTTGCACAACACTAGTTTGAAATTTGAACTTGTACATATGCCCAAGGTACAATGATATTTAAAGATGGCTACTACAAAAAATTGACTATTTTTTATTGGCCAACCATAATGATTGGCCCAAGTAATGACATTTAAATAGGTAATTTAGTTGAATAGTAGGTTTGACAAAAAATAATTTTTTTACCTATGAATTGTTTTTAATTCAAAAAAAAATTCACAAAGGAAAATAAAATAATTTTTTGGAATATTTAAGAATATTTTATTTGTCAAAATAAAATCCTCTAAATAGAATAATTGTTCAATAGAAACCCAACAAACTAATTATTCAACCATGGTAAACTCTCATTTTGTATTTCCATATTTTTCTATTTTTCAAGTTAAAGGGAATTTTTTTTCGTTTTTCAAATTGGAAGGGTGGGGGAGGGAAGGTGGGGAGCTTCCATCAATCACCTATTCACTTTTTTTCCAACTTCGAAGGGTAAGGAAGGCAAGTTTAGGGGCTTCCATCAATCAACTACCCACCTATTTGTTTTTTAAAATGTTGAGTGGTTTTTTCTATTTTCATGAAAATTGTCAATTTTGATTCTTCCCAACATTTGAAATGACCTACATAGTATTTTTTAAAAAATATTTTTTGACTTATAAAAGTTGAATAAGTGTATCATTTTTAAAAATAAATTAAACAAGCCAATTCTCACAAATGTGATAACAATCTTTTTTCATTTCCAATTTTCACAATCTAGACCTCAAATTTATGGGGAAGATATGAGGTGTTAGGTGTAAGAGGTTCCAATGCTCCATGATGGGTGAATTAAAATAGATTAAGATTTTGAGATTAGAATCTAGGATCGTTGTATCTTTCCTTTTAAAATTCAAAGAAGCTTTGTAAAGCTCTAATTGGTGCACCCATCAAGTTTTAAATCATTCAAAACAAATTAAAAATGAAGAAGATATGGGGTTGGAACTAGAGTAAGGTCTCAAGCTATGTTTTCATGATTTTTGAAGCAAACTGTCACTCGTCTTTTTCATGTGTTTAATTTTTGCGTTGCTCCTTTACTTTTGATGTTCCAAGAACATTTGTAGCCCTCCAATTTGCACATCCAATGACAAAAAATCTCTCAATTTGGTCAAGGAATGAGGACAATATTGAAAAATGTTTGTTGGTAAGTTTATCTAAGAAAGCACTACTCTAAAATGTACTTATGTGTATTGCTTTCAACTTTTACTTTCAAAGTAATAATCTATCAAGCTTTCTAATGTAAAAGTATTTTTGAACACATTTTGGCTAGTATGTTTCAAAAAAAAATTCAACGTATTTTATTATACAAAATTTTCTCAAACTTTGTATACAACAAACTATAAACTCATTATTGAGCAACATGATGGTTTGATAATGATTGAAAACTTTTTGACTTTACTTTCTTGCATTTATGTGCAAAAATATGATTGCATGAATGATAATTATTTCTTGTGTCTAATTGATCATGCTTTCACCCTTATCCAAATATGATACAAATTGGTTTTCATTGTGAGAATCCGTTCGAGAATCAAAGGTCCCTATGAAAACCACCCAACATTATTTTTTCCCCTTTTTTTCATTTTTCAAATTGAAAAGGTTTTTTTGTTCATTTTTCAAGTTGGAGGGGTGAGGGAGGTGCTACAACTTGCTACTTACCACTTTCCTTAAACTTTTTGACCTACCATTCTCCCATTTTTGTCCTCACTTTTTTGTCTGACTATATTTTTCATTTGGTATAATTTTTTGCAATTAGTGAGAAGAACAAAACAAGGGTGTGGGTGCAAATCAACTTGACAAAAAAATAAAAGGGGCCTCTTGTGATATGACATATTTTTTTGGAAAAAAAAATGAACCCCTAACATTTGGAACTTTCATTTTTATTTTTTGATTTCTTGTTACATTTTATTACATTTACTTGAAATATTTGAAAAGTACCTAATTTTTTGAAGGTTCAAATTTGGACCTCTACATTTATTATAATGTTAGATTTTAGGAATGGGTCCAAAGAATTTTTTGCATCTTTTTATTCATATTTTATTACTTTATAAAACAGGAATTTTAAAGGTTTTGAAGATTTAACCAAAATAATTATCATTCATACAATTCAAACTTTTAAGGATTTTAGGATTTAACCAAAATAATGATCATTTATAGAAAGATGAAAATACCTAAAATTCATCACAATGTGCTAGCAAAATGGAAGGATGTTTAAGGTTTTATATTTTCATATTTGGAGTATAGTTAAATTTCACTATTATTTTTTATGGATGATTGCCATTTGATACCATCAAAAAAATAATAATAATCTAAAATAGATAAGTCAAACATAACCAAAAGTTTATAAATAAATAAAAACATTCCACAAAAATTTAATTTGGTTATATTTGATATTGATATAATTTGGTATATAACCACATTTTGGTTAAAGCCTTAAATGAGTGAAAGCATGGTAACATATACCAAAAAATTAATTATTTCCAAGGAAATCAAAAAATGGTTCAATTTTTAACACAAGTAGAAGAAAGTAGATTGCAAAAGATTTAAAATAACATAATAAAAGTATGGTGTTTTTTGTTGAGTTTATAATGAGGTGATGACAAAATTTGAAAAACCTTGGCACAATAAAAGTAGATAACAAGTATGTTTGAAAATGACTTGTCAAATTAAGTTTAAACCTATTTTTTTATTAAAAATTTGATGTATTTTACTATAATATTTAAATGTTCAAAACTTACAAGTACATTGTAAAACTACATGGTGTCATAAATGAACACAAATCAATAATACATCTCCTTTCAGCTACTTGTACAAGTTTGGATAGCCTAAAAAAAGACAAAAAATACATTTTAAAAAATCTACTTGAATGCATATAGGGGATGTTATTAATCAACATCATTGTGATAAAATTGTAGATTATTTTCATATTGATCATTAAATTTAAAAAATCTTTTTTTAATCTATTAAAACATATTTATGGTTACTTGTTTTTTTTTTTTGACAAGGAGCAAAAGTTGTCTACTTTACCAGGTTGACACCCAAATCCTTAAATGTTTGAATTATAGAAAGGTTCTAAAAACCTTTAAAAATTCAATTTTTATGAAAGAAATCAAAAGAAAAAAATAAAAGTCCAAAAAGTTAGGATTTCATTTTACTTTTTCAAGGACACCCATTTTGGGTGTTGGCAAGGCAAGGTAGACAAAAAAAGTAATCCGTCCAATGTCCAATTAAAAAATGGAACAATTTTTGATATGGACACAAGAAGGTAGATTCAAAATATTTTGAAATAAAAATATAAAACCATAGGGCCCTACATTTAGTTTATGGGAAGTTGGATACAAAGTTTGAACAAATTTGGTATCATAAAACTAGGTTGAAAGTACGTTTGAAACTAACTAGGTCAAAATGGTGTTCAAACCTACTTCATATTCAAAATTTCATATATTATGATAATGACATTCATAATTTGATAATACATAAGTATTTTCAAGGCTCTACTAAGTTGAAAATTTCAAAGAATCAATATTTCATCTACATGTAGCTCATTTTGTAAAATCAAACATTTTTTGCAAGTAGATTTTTTTTTTTAAATTCTATTTAATTTTACTTTCAAGATCGGGATTTTCAGCATTTTAAACATAAAATGAAATACTATCATCATGTTAATTATTGTACCCAAAAAAATCCTACTTTCAATACATTATAAATGTCTTTCATGGCTACATGTAAATTTTTTTCACAAGGAATAGTGAGTCATCTACTTTACTTTGTTTGCACCCTTTTATCAATGGTGCATTTTTATTTTTATTTTGATAAAGTTGAATTACACCCACACCCCTGCCCCCCTTTTTATTTTCATTAGTAGCAAAAAATATATCAAGTGAAAACAAATGTAAACAAAAACAATGAAAACAAAAAAGGGAAAATGATAAGTGAAAAACATTAGGGAGAGTGATAGTTAGCAAGTTGTAACACTATTTGATAAGAAATACAATGCAATAAAAGTACAAGATGCAAAATGAATTACCTTTGAAATAAAGTTTTAAAAGGTTTAATTTGAGACCCTTCCATAAACTTTGATGGGGAGGTTGTGGGTACAAATCTCCTAGGTAGTGAAAGTTATTTACATTATCAAAAAACAACTTTAACCTTAGTCACATGTTGCTTCAAGGGAGGGGGGATAAAGAAGCCTTCCAAAAAAATAAATAATAATCCTTTTGAAATCTTTGGGATTTTTTCTTTTCTTTTCCTTCATTAACTACAGGTAGGGGTCATACATGATTAAATTTTTATTCAAAACATCTTTCATTAATTTACATTGATAACCTTGATTCCATGTAGTCGAAGTGTGTGTAACCATTCGAACCATTATATTTCAATTCTCCTTCATCTTCTTTTTTTAAAATTTCACTTATTTTATGCTCTAGGCACTGTGAGAAAATTACATTTGCGGAGATTGCACTAAATTACAACTACATATCCAAACCAACTACATTACAACTAGGTTGCAACATTGGAAAATGACTAGTTGCACATGGGCTCTAGGGAAGTTCAAAGTGTATGAAATATTTGAATGTCTTTTGGTCAACTATACAATTCTAGTCAATGTGCATTGACTCATGGACATTGCCATGCCATATGCATGGTCTTTGTGATAACCCCATGTGAAACTACCTTGCAACTTTAATGGGACTACATTGTAATTAAATATAAATTTTAATTTCTAACTAGTTAATTTTTTATTCATAACACCAAAAAGCATGGCTACAATCCTTGATTCCAACATGACTAAATGCCAACTATAATGCATCAATGTTTCATCCACTAACCACTTGCATAATAGCTTGGTGGCATATTGGAATTTGGACATGAATGAAAATTGTCAATGTAGTTCAAGTAACATATATAGTTTAAGATGCATTTGTCTACCTTAATGTCTTCTACTCCTCTTTGGATTGCTTCATCCATAAGAATTGATTCTTTTGTTAATAATTCCTTATCCCATACAAGATTTAGGCCTTTGGGGTTTGTGTGGCATTGTCAAAGACAAGTGCAAGCATAAGCTACCTTAAAAACCCCCTATATGATAAACTCCAAAATAAGACTTTCTTTGATGAAAAGGGGCAACCAACATCAAATCATGACAAGCCAAGAAAATAATTGGGTTGTGTGGCTTGGTATTGTAGTGTGGTTATACAAATATTAAATTATTATTTATGTTGTGACAACCTTAGTAAGGTGGAATCATTTGTTAACTACCATTTAAAGTAATTAGCTATATATATGTTCACTAAGAAGCATAAACCCCACTCACAACAAATCATCTAGAAGTTCAACAAAAAGATATGACAAAGAAGGGCACAAGATTGGCAATGTTTTTTAGTTTGGTTTGAAGGAAATAAGTTTATTTTCAAAGGATTTACTAAGGACGGACCCCTAATAAGTTAGTCATAAATAGGTTTTTTATAAGGTTAAATCAAAATAAAGTACTTTAATAGATTGTCGTATGCGCAATTAAAGCATGCAAATAAAATGATATAGAACACCATGTCTGGCAATTAAAAAATGCTTAAATAACTAGGAAGCATGAACATGAACTTTTGAAGTCTATGGGCCCAAGTATGTTTTCTACTATTATACCCAAAAAGAACATCACGAAACATATTAACAATCAATTGGCTACCTTTTGTCAAAAATTTACACAAGGTTTCTTAGCAATTCATTCGGTTCAAAAAAATTAAACCAAAAAATCAATTTTTTCTAAAATATATTTCTTTCTCAAATATATTATTCAACCTTGGTGCATCATCATTTGTAAAGACATTGCCACATCATTGATATTGGTCTTTGCAATGACCCCACGTGCAACTATTATACAACTATAATAAAATTATGTTGCAACTAAAAATCAACTAGTTTGTGATTAGGTTTTGATTTTTCAATTGAATTTCAAGACAATTATGGGTTGAACATCATCCTAAGGATTCATCCATTTCTATTTGCTCTAAGAAATTTCATAACCTCAAAAACGTCAATCCAATTACAAGTGGATGAACCTTAATATGCAATGAAGTTTGAAATTTGTACCATTACAAGTTTATAAGCTTCCAAGAGAAGCTTCCATTAGAAGTTTCCATGTATTGCATCAATTTTTTTTTTAAAGTTCTTGTTTTCTTTTCAATGAAGTAGATGTTGAAATCATAGGAGAAGAAGACACTCATCTATTACGATTTTTTGGATCCTAGTTTTGTTTTGCTTTTTAATTTGTTCCTATTTTCACAAGCAAAAACGTTAGCAACCTTCAAGACATTAGAATTTTAGATGAGAGATAACATTATTGCCAATTCTAGAAGTATAATATATGTGGCATCCATTGTTGGCAAAACAAGTAAAAATCTAAAGGATGATTAAAATATTTGTCATTAACCACAACTATTAACAAATTGTTGTGGAAAAAAAAAAATTATATGAAGAATCATTACTTTCTAGTTCTTTTTTTTAGGTTTTGTTATCATTGTTATTTTTTTCTTGCTATTGTTATATGTGGGATGCTTGGTTTTTTTATAATGGAATTTATTAAGAAATGATTAAAATTCAACTTGGTGTTGAACTTGTGTGGATGGAGGAGAAGTAATGGTCACCTTAATTGGTAGACATGGCCCTCAATGAGTTGTTCAACTTGAGTGTGGTGAATAACCTTTGTACTTGTCATTTATTTTCATTTAGTTGTTGCATGTTAAGTTGCATAGTGGGGAAGCTAGTTGATTTTTAGTCGATTTGTAGTTGCATACAAATACAAACATTGCAAATTGTAAGGTGCATATATAATGTGATGAAGATAAAATTGTGGCATGCAATTCATGTTGGCACCCATTTGTGATGTGGTATTTAAATATTATTTACACTAAAACATGTGTGAAAACTAAGTCCTTATTTGATGATACAAGTGAACAATTCCATGCTTGTGTTAATTATAATTTAGTCACATTTGCTCATGGTAGTGCAACTTCAAAAAAAAGATGGGCGAATAGGTGGGTGCAAGCTTCATGTGCAATAGGATGGGGGCATTGGAAACCAAACATGACATGACATGACACCTTCGGGCATTAAAATAATAATATGGTGTACATCATTAGTGATGATGTTAATTATAAGATAGTCACAATGTAATATAGTTGCAAGCATTTTCCACAATCATTAAATTGTTAGTTTCAAATTAGCATTCCATCCTTTGGTTGTAAACCAACACCATGTAATGAATTCCAATAATTACAATTGAAAATTGTGTTAAATGCAATCAATTGCACCTTAGTATTAGGCATTTTGACTTAACAATTGCAATATGATGATAGTGCTACCCCTTGTAATCACAAAATCAAATTTATAGATTCATTTAATTGAACAAAATTACTAGAAAAAAACTCATATAATGGCAAACTAGTGGCATTATTACCAACTTTTATAAAATGATATCTCAAATCCTTTATAATTGTATAATAAAACCATGATTGTCACAATAAAGTCTCACATATGAAGCCTTCCAAGGTCACAAAACAATGTTTACACATTATTAGTAGTTACACCATAGTATTCAAATCAATTATCATACAATTGTTTTAGACCCAATAACTGAACTTTTAGTTGCAAGAAAATATCTAATTATGAAAATGTAATTATGGAAAATTATTTAAAAATAAGCATGTCAGTTATTAATGAATTGCTAATGAGTTGCCTCTTAATCACCAAAATCCCTACATTAGTTGCAAGGTAGTTCCATTTTAATTGAATTATTTTCATCCATGTTGGATGAATGAAAATTGATGAACTTACCATGTGCCATGGTGTTTGTTTTCCTACTTAACATTTGGCAATGAGTTGTCCACTTAATGTTCTAATTGCAAAGTAGTTGCACTAAATTGCACATAGTTTTGTTACCATATACAATGAACATATAGAATGAGTTGCATTGTTGCAATTAATGCAACTTGTCCAATGCAACTAATGTTATATTTCTACAATGAATTACAAGTGGTCATTGTAACTAGAAAATGCAATTGCAAGCATAGTAATTGCAAAACCCCCATTTTTTTTCTTAATGAGTGATCATGCAAATTTTATTGCATTTGGTTTATAATTGTTTATCCCCTACTTCTTTTCTCCTTTTTCTACTTTGATATTTTTCATCTTAATTGCCTTGAAGAGTGAGTTGCATTTGATATTCAAGTTTTTTTCTACTACTTACAAACTTTGAGGTAAGGTTTTTTTAAAGTTTGGTCTTTTATAATGTTATCTATTATTGTTATTTAAAAAGGTAAGAAAGCTATTAGTGTTGATATATGATTCAGTTTGTTGTGTTTGTGATGTGGCTTTTTGAAAGTAAGGTCCTTAATCAATATGGCACCTTTGATTGAATAAATAGAAAAATGATAAATGATAATCCAAGTTACACTTACCTTTATTATGAGTTATGCAATTAAACAAATTTGATTATGATCACCATGTGGGTTAAATCTCGCACATTTAGATGCATGAACAATTGTTCAAAAAATAATTGTATGTCAAAATTGAAAATTTTGAAATTGAGGTTAAGGCACAAAGGGGGTTTGAAAATGGGGACATGTTAATTATTCTTATAGTGGAATCTACCACCTTGTGTCTTTCATTCCAACATTTCAACTTGTTTTAATTTGATTCTTATTTTTTTCATTTTAATTATTTCAAGGAATTCAAATTCAAGTGATTGCAATCCAAATTTTCCAATGCTACCATTGTTGTCATTTTTAAGGGTGTGGTGAAAGCAATTTTGAAAAGGAACTCATGATCATTGATGGTGAAAGAAAATTTGATCAAAATGTCCTTACTTTGGCAATGAATTTGGGATTGAATATGACCAATTAACAAATGCCAAAAATGTAAATCAATGTGTTATCATGTTAGTGAAGAACATGATAACATCAACAATATATTATTTTATTTTTTTAACACAACCCCACACTATACTCTCCAAAATTGTTGATGAAAGGGTAAAAGCACAATTACTTCAATTGTACACACCAAATTGAGAAGCAACCAACCTCCACTACAAGAAAACAAGGTTTTTTTTACTATGAAAATTGGTCAAAAGGTACCCCAAATGGCCCTTGTCGACTTGACCAAAAAGCCATCTTGGGACAAGTTATTTTGGACCCAACCATTTTGACTAGGTTTTTTTTGTGGTCTTTTTGACTAATCAACTATATATGATTTAGTTTTTAAGTAATTATATATATTATATAACATAATATACATTATATATTATATAGTACATATTACATATTATATAATAATTATAATCATATATATGATCTATGAATTAATAAATTTAGCTACCTACATTACTTAATAATCAATGTACAAAATAAAATGAAATAATTTACATACCTACCTTATTTAGTTTAAGCCCCCTAAACTAGGTAGCCTAAGTAGCCCCAATGTTCTATGCGAGGACTTGAACTCCTCACTTCCACTTTGAGGAACCAAGTCCTTACCATTGGACTACCACTTCAAAAGATAAAGGCTCTAATCATCACATTGTAATAAATTTGATTGAATTTTTTGTTTTGATGTACATATTGTAACATTCATCAATGAACTTCAATATTTTTGTATTACTTATCTAAGTAGGAGGTTACACCATGTACCAAATATCTACCTAAATAACATGTAGGTATCTACACCTAGTAGGTTACTACATGCTATTAATTCAATTAATAATCAATTCATAAAAATAAATAGCAATTACTCAACAAGGACATCTCACAAATAACCTAAATGTCAATTTGGAAGTAATGGGAACGATGAAACCCATGAATGAATAGATGGAATGTTTAATCTTATTTCATTTTCGGGTAGGATGGTGAAATAAACTGAATTGGTAGTCAATTTTTCCAACGCATTTACAGGTACAACAATCCTCTTCCCAAACTCACTTTGATTAATTATTGTCAATTAAAAATATATAAATAAATAAACATCAATTATTCAAAATTGATTATTTCCTATCAACTATTAAACATTAAATATAATTAACAATTATTTAGTATTAATTAGTAATTACTGAATATAAATGGTTGATTATTGAATATTTCTTATGAAGTATTAAATATTAAACATTAAATAATAATAATTTACTGTTAATTATTTATTTCTAAATTTAAATTATTGGTTATTGATCATTTAATCAATATTGATTATTGAAAACTCATTATTTCCTGTTTATTACTAATTATTGATTATTTACTATGAATTAATAATTATCAATTATTATACAATGAATTATTTTAAACTAAAAAATAGTTCAAAATACTCACTTATCAATAATTATTTTTAATAAATTATTGTGTATTAACTATCAATTATGAAATATCAGCTAATTAATGTACTAAGTTTAAGTACCTACATGTGCTTAAAGGTAACATGTAGGTAGCCTATTAAACTTTATAAATATCTATTAAGTGTAATATGTTTAACTTAGGGCCTACTAGCTATGAACTTAGTTTTGATATGTACCCTCGACAAAATAAACTTGTAAGTTAAGTAGCCAAATTAATATGGTTTATTTGACAAAGTGTCAAATTGAAATGGTGAATTTGATTAATTGTAAATCACAATGGCCATTAAGTATGTCAATTTGATTAAGCCTTGGTCATCTTTATGAACCTCTAGCCTTTTTGACCAAATGTTTGGTTTGTCACATGGTAAAAAAAGTCACTTTAATCAAATTTTTTAGTTAAAACTAACTCGTGTCTTTCATGCCCCAAGCCTTCAATCAAAATTATCATCCTCCTTGGTCAATGTGAACATTTTGGTAAAGTTGGACCTTTTGAAAAATCACGTTTTCTTGTAGGGCTCCCATTAAAGAGGTACTAATCTTACTATTGTTTCTTAATCCATTTCATAGATTGTATATTTATTTGTACCTTGTAATTGATCAATGAATATGAATTATTCTTTCAAGTTGTTGGAATATTATGTATATTCAATCCAATTAGTTTTCTATAAAAATTATGTGCAAGATGTGATGTGTTAGATATTGTTATTGTGCCTACAAATGGCGATGTGCATTATAATGCGTGTCATGTGAAAACAACCATCAAGAAGGTTGGCTATTTACAAATTTCAATTGTGACAATAAAAAACCTCATCATTTTTCTCATTAAAGGCAAATGGTTGGAAATTGTGGTGAGTATGCTAAAAGTTAATTTCCTCATTCAAACCCAAAACAAGTTCATTTTTTAATCAAGACCAAATTATAGGGTAAGTTTCAATTAATTCCTACTTTTCAACTTGTAGGTTTTGGAGAATGTATTGAACAAATGGTTCCTCAATTTGAATCATCTTTTGTTCTCACTATTAATTTTTTGACTCAAATTATACAAATTTTCATGCTCTAGATTTGAATGTATTCCCTATAATTATAACCTTTTCTTTTCATTTCATCATCATAGTGATGTGGAACCTACCAATGCAAAACAAAAACTTAAGTTTGATGGCCAAAAACTTAATCTAAAAGTAGTTAGATTTTAATTTTTAAAAAATTCTAGTAACTTAGTTTTGATTTATATGGAATTTGGACAACTAATTTCGTTTTAAGAAAATTTAATAGTTAAAATTTGAATTTTGTTGAATTTGCTAAAGTTTAATTACTGAAGAACATTGTAAAGTTATACATGTAAACAATACATATACATTTTTTAAAAACTATATATATATATATATTTGATGCTAATGATGTAATATCCAAAATGTTTTGATGCAATATTTGCAAAATCACAAGATTTATTAAATCTTTTAATTTCATTTCCTTGAAAACATCAGTCTTCAACCCTAACTTTAGTTTTAATTTTAAACCTTCTGTGCTCAAACCTTAAACTGCACACCATTTACCTTAACTTTAACATTTGATCTTCAAACGTAACCTTCCTCCTAATTTTAAACATTAAACTTTAAACTTTAAACCTTAGGTTCTACATTTGTTTTGGTTTTTATATTGCAAGTTGGTTTTGCAGGAGTTTTGCTTAGGTTGCAAATACCACTGTACATGTTTTTCATAGACAACTCCTTTGGGACTTGAACCCAAACAGGGCCAAAAATCGCAATAGGAAAGCCCCCCCGCCCTTCCCGCCCCCCCCCCTCCCCCCCCCGCCCCTTTTGTTGTTTTTCACTTTCATTTTTTTCTTTCCCCTCTCTCTCGCTCCCCTCTTTCTCTCCTTCCTCTTGTCTTTCTCTGTTGGTACCCTGTAGGTATAGTAGTGACGGTGGCAGCCAGAGCCACCACCGCCATCGCCAGGAATTTGAGCTCCTGGTTGCCTGGCCGTCGACGCCAGTTTGCAAGGAGAAGCAGGGGCGACAGGTGCCCCTAGTTGATCTTATTATTGGCGGAGTAGTTGCGACGATAGCGTGGGAGCAAGAAAAGGTGGGGGAGAGGAGCTCCTTGCCATGGTTGCCTCGTTTGTTGAAGCTGCAGTAGGAGGCAGCAATTAACAACGAAAAAGGAGGCGGAGTTACAACCCGAGGGAGAAGAAGAAGGAAGGAAGGAGAAGATGAAGAGAAGGAGAAAAAAAATAATAGAGGAAAAAAAAAACAAGTAGAGGTGGCGGTGGAAAGAACTGAGCTCCAGCCACCATCGCTAGGAGCTTGACCTTTCTTCCAAACCTCCGAGGTTCGAGCACGAACGGAGGCTCGCGTGCCTCGGGGGAGGCTCAAGATAAGATGGGTCAGGGGAGTCCAAACCGGACCTCCATTTTATTTTTTTCATTTTTTCCAGATTCCCGAACCTATGTCTCAGGTTCGGCACCGAACCAAACCTGCCAACATTTTTTGGTTTTTTCATCCATTTGAAGTATTTCAGCCAAATTTTAAATGGAAAAGCCATCCATATAGCTAGGGGTAGCTAGTGGGCGAACAAGGGTTAGTGATCGTTTGGGTAGGTTAGCAAGCGAACAGTCCACCTATGAACATACTCTGGATGATGTGACCCCTAAGAACGGACAGAAAATCCTTTTTAATTTTCAATTTGGAATTTTCATTTTGAATTTCTTTGGAAATTCATATCTTTTGCATACAGAGTCAGATTGACAAACTGTTTGCACTGTTGAGTTCTGGGAGAGGAAACTTACATGTGCGTGAAGGTGCAAAAGTTTTGGAGGCCAGAGGTTGATTTGGCAATTGTGGAATTATTTACCATTCAACTTTGGGAATTCAATTCTCACCCATATGCAAATGGAATCAAAAGCTTTTTGTGTCAGTTAATTTTTAGTGAGGAGCATTTCCAACATGGGAGTTTTCAGTTTAGTTGGAGACATGCACTTTGAAGGTTTATTCAAAGACTACTAGGTGGTGTGTGGCCAACTTTTTCGTACCAAATATTTGGCGGTTCAACATTGTGTTAGTGAATCATATTTTTTACACCTCATAGGTGGTGGAGTGTTGTGCCATCAACAAATGCAAAGGATTTGAATTCCTGTTGTGATTCATGTGCCAGGATCACAAAAATGAAGATTTGTGTTGCATGGGTTGTGCATCTCCACTTGTGTTTGTTGGGTTGTGCCTATTACCTATTAGCATGTTGGTCGGGTTGTCAAATGCTTTCAAGGGGTAAGGGGATTACCAAGGTGTGTGCCATTTGGCTACAACCTAGTGGTGAGCACACACTCTCAAGTTGACCTCTTGGTAGTTTGTGCTTACTATTTAATGTGAAACTTCAAGTGAAAGGCTATGTGTTTTCCCACGCATGCCATTATTGTTACAGTGAGCCTAGGGGTTGTGATTGGTGTGGTTAATGGCTAGGCATGGGATAAAACTACCACCCAATCTTGATCATTAAATAGGTCCTACTTGACCCCTAGTTTTCTCGGACATGTTGACTAGGTTTTAGTCATAGTGTAGGTTGTATTGGGAGGCGCAATTGCAAATATGTCTAGATTTCATCACCCATATCTCCCATTGCTTGTTATTGTGGTGAGACTGGGTTGATGACCAATACACCACTTGGTTGTGTTCACAATGTACCCTAGTTTGTTGGCCTTATGAAATGTTTTTGTGGGTGCAAGTGCCTTAGTCATACAAGTACAACAACCTTGGGTTCATGTTATGCATGGGGGTCTGGTTAAGCTGCAATAGGTTTAACATCCTTATAGATTTAGTTTGAGCCATTGCAGGTGTATCACCTTTTTGTGATTGGATTTTAGGGAAAAGACCCAAGTCACGGTTTAGGGTTCATCATGGAGGTGGCACAAGATTTAAGGGACAGAGAAACTATTATTAATGGTTTCACCAAGCAAAGGGGTGCAATTTAAACCACCCACACCACCTACATCATCATTTAGGGGAGATTTTTCAAATTATGAAACAAATATTTCTCCAAGGTTTGTCACCCCACCATTATTGTGGGACATGGAGGAGATGTATGGAACTACCAAAGGGCCCCGTCAATATTTGGGAGTAGTTGGCACCATTGAGTTGGATGATTTCATCCAGGAGTTTGATAGTTGGTGTGATATGTACCAAATGCGTAATCCCCAACTATTCACACCTTTCATGGCATGGAAGGGTTTGTTTCAACATTCTACAATTCTTGTGCTTTAATTTTTGCTAAAGTTTCATCCACCATAACATTCCTTAACTGATGACTATAATATGTCTTGGAATACACCTTATCCTCCAAAGCTACTTCTAGCTTATATCTATTGCCAATTATCTTCTACTCTATGATCTATACTCCTAATTTAATTCTAAATTAGGCTTCACACTAGCATCCATGACCTCCACATCTATGGTTTTCACAAACTAAATTGTGTCAGCTAAACTAATTGTTCATATTAAGAACAACTAGGCTTTGTAATAAAAATGATATTTTCTTCTTCATTTGTGATACCATTTTGATAATCATAACACAGGAACACTTCTAGTCTTCCTATTTCACCTCCCAAATGTTTGGTGACTATAATTGTTCTTATTGTCCCATTCCCTTGTATGGTAATAATGTTACTCCCCCAATCATGTGCCATTTTATCATTCCTCAACTGTGGTCTTTCCAACAATATGGAATAACTAAAATCTACCACATTGTTTTCAAACATAGTAAATGTAATTATGTAAAGAATGTCGTGAACATATATCTTCAAATATTTAATCAAACCCAGTTTTGTGGTTGTTTGATCTGCCATTTGTAGATTATATGGTGCAAGTTTACACTTTAGGAGCCCCACCCTTAATCTCAACTATTTTATGATGATATTAACTCTAAAACCTCCATCCAGCAACACATCCTTTATTGTATTCTTCCCGATCTGTACTTGGATAACTGCCATGTGATTTATCTAGTGATATAATAGTCGTCCCTACCTCTGTTACTGAAAAACTAACTTGTTTATCTATGGTTGTTTTGCTAAGATTATGAGTTTTTTTTGTTTTATTTTCTACCAAATATACCTTTTTAACTTAGGAGCTATTTTAAGTAACTATCCCAAGTTTAAAATATAAGTTGTTTCTAGCATCTACTTACCAATGTCCAAAAAAATCCATTTTACTATAATCAATTTTTCTTGTGAATTCATTAACTCTTGAAATTTCTGTGCTTCCACAAGAATAATATTTGGCATATTGGCTAGGTTGTGTTCCATCCCTCCATGGATGTGGATGGCCTTTCTGTATAGGTCTATGTTTTTTAAATATGTTGAATTGTCTCCAACATTGACTTCTTCAACCATTTTTCTTTCTCCTAATTTGCAGCATTTTTTTTCTTTCCTTGGCTATCTATCCCTAAACACCTATTCTTCAATTACCTTACTTCTTGTTGTAACATTAACATCCACCACATTCACATCAGTAGTGATTATTTGTGTCTCAACAATAGCTTGAACTTCTGCTATTGTTAGAGATTTCTCATGAAACATCTTCTACATTTGAGTAAACTTTGGATAGTTTGTCATTTTATGTTCATTCAAACCATAGATGTGGCATGCATATGAAAATATCTTCTATGGTTTTTAACTCCATTGTGTTACCTTTATGGTTACCACTATGGT
>Ga0116228_10001724_pt1 | contig 18334 bp, 15 predicted proteins | sample S1TSphfallax_2_FD_89694 | JGI IMG/M metagenome (GOLD analysis project Ga0116228, IMG submission 89694) | Host-associated microbial communities from peat moss isolated from Minnesota, USA - S1T2_Fc - Sphagnum fallax MG | ecosystem: Host-associated > Plants > Peat moss > Unclassified | place... | reverse complement strand
TGGTTTCTTGGACAAAAAGAGAACATGATGATGAGGCGGGCTACCTTTAGGGATTCGAGAGATGGAGCCGTGAGGTCACAATCCGCTTGCTAGGTCTCGAACATGGAGAATCCAAGAGCTGCTTGACGAAGACCTTTGTTGACTGGAAGGAGACGATCTAGGTATGTATGTCATGTGATTTTATTTTTCTTTGCACGCCCAAGGCTTGCATGTTTCATCTGATCAGGGAAGGTGTGAGGGGACGGTGTCTCGCTTGTATGCAAAATGTAGGGAGCATGGAGAAGACTTTTAAAGTGTGCAACAAGATTGCCTTGGAATGTGATGCAATCTCTTGGGATGTTATCGGAAACACATTGTGAGATGTGGGCAAAGAGCATAAGGCATTGGTGCAAGGAATGCAACAAGAGAGTGTGCTGCCAAGTTCCCAGCCACTTTTGCAACCTGTCCTGAATGTGTGTGCCAGTATGGTGGTATTGCTCATAAGGAGATTATTCAAGGTGTTTAGACATCAAATGTGTCCATGTGGGGAATTACCTGATTTACATGTATGCAAGATGTGCAAGCATAAAGGAGGAGGTTCAGAGAACATGTTCAACAAGAAGCATGTACATGCTGTGTTCTCTTGGAATGTGATTGTATTTTGGCCAAGTGAAATGTGCACAAGATCATTAAGGCTTTGGATCTGTCCTTACAAATGAAAGGGGAAGGTTTCTGGCCAGACACTCCTTCTCTTTTATGGGAGTGCTGAATGTATGTGCCAATGCAACAGCAATTGAAGAGGGCAGGCATGTTTGTGACCAGATCTTTCAATGTGGTTGGAGTCAGATTTTTTTGTAGGGAGTATGTATGGCAAATGTTGGAGCATGGAGGATGTATGGAGAGTGTTACAATGAGATACCTTCACACAGTGAAGTCTCTTGGACTACCATGCTTCAAGGATTTGCTGATCCATGGGCATGGTAAGGAGGCTCTTGAACATTTTAAACAGATGTAAGAAGAGATGTCAAGGTAAATAATGTCAATTTTATTTGACCTTTCAGCTTGTGGCCAGGCCTGGTGGATGAAGGCCTGGGCCACTTTGATTCCATGGGCTTCATTCACAGTATATGCACAACACCTGAACACAATGCCTGCATAGTTGACCATCCTGGCTGTACTGGCCATCCACATGAGTCAGAGCATGTGATTGAGACAATGAATTGTAAACCAGATGGCTATACTCTGTGATTTCAGACGTTATGGTAACAAGGAGATGAGAGAGCGCATAACAAAACAAGTTCTCGAATTTAACCACAGGTTATGAGCTGTTATCAAACTTTTTTGCTGCTGCTGACACCTGGAGTCTTGGTGCAAGGTTTGGTGGCAGAGATCGAAAGGGGTGTGAAGAATCAGCTTGGTCACACCTGGATTGTGATGAATGACAAGGTGCATTAATTTTACACAATGACCAAGCCCATCCTTAACAAGATTGAAATCCAAGTTGAACCAAAGACATGTAGGGTCACATGCATGGCACGGGTTATGTCCCAGTTATGAAATCTGTGCAGCACAATTAAGGTCTTTCATTTATGCCACCATAGCAAGAAATTGCTTATTGCATTGCAGCTCATGAGCACACCTCCTGGCATTCCTCTCCAAATCTTCAAGGATCTACACGTGTATGGTGAATGCCCCACCTCCATGATGTTCATGGGAACAATAGTCCCCCCCTTCACCACCCTCAGCCTCATCTCTTTCACCAGGAGTATTTGTACCTCCAACATGTAAATTTCCTTGCTCTCCAGTACCAGTGCCAGTGGCAGACCATTTTGTGATGAAATTCACAGTGTTTAGCAGCAAGTTCAATCCCCAGATTCCTATGTCATGGTCAGGATAAACTCCACCATCACCAGCCTCATTTCCTTCACTAGGCATACCTCGCTCTGTGATTTCAGTGCCAGACCACTTCATGATGTTGAGCTTCATAAAGTATTCCCACAAGTTCAATCCCAACATTCCTGTGCCAGGGTCATTACTTTAGCATAGACTTGACCAATATCAAGGTGATGCTCTTCTGGCAGTGTAGTTGCTACACCTTTTGACTACGAAGTTGCATAAATTGCCAACAGTCAAATTTTGCAGGAACTTTTCTATCACAAAAAACAATGCAACTCTCAACAATACAGTGAACTTTGTGCCTTTTCCTGCTCAGGTGGAGAGATTCTCATCTTTTCCATGACAACTGACATTTCCCAATTTTGGACTTTGAAATTGGACTTTCAAACAAATTTTCCTCAAGGTTTTCCCATAATCTTGTCCATTCCCATTGGCCAATAGCCTCTACAACTATCACCTTTTCTCGAGTCAAGAAAACTGTTGTGAAATCAAGTCCTACCCCCACAATTTGGGCCATTTTTTTTGCATCTTGGAAGAGAAACTGTACCCCACCTTCAAATATCCTAGCTGCAACAAATACTCTTCCCAAATGTTGCACCCCTTCGAAAAATTTGGGCTCATTGATACAGTTGATTGAAATATTGTATGCTCCGTGAATGTTGTATGACTTCTCACAAAGGTGTGTTAATAACATTGGATATATATATGCAAGTTGGTGCTGAGGCATGACAAACCCCACTTGTTACCACTTTTGAAATCTCATATACACTCAGAACAGCAAAAACTATGTAGATTTAAATTTGTAGCAAACAAAGACCTAGTTTCACCAACAAAATGAGATGCTTGCAATTACTATTTGTCATAAACTACAGACAATGTTAATGTTGTATACATGAGTTTAAATTTTAAGTTCTTTTATAATCCAAAACAAATGCAACCATGATAGAAGCCCAAAAAAATCAATTATTGGAAAATAATTTCATTATACATGCTTGGCTAATAGTGTAAAGCCTTGCTAATTTGAGTTAAATTACCGATTCCTCTTTCTAGCGTTCGAAAGGTCCGCATTCACACTTTTTGACGTGTACCAAACATCTTGATCATTCTTACAGTTAAAATTTCACATTAGGGGTAACAGCCAGCATAACCTTTTTTGTATGTTCAGTGAGAGATGTTCAGTGACTACTAGACTACCAAAAGTTTGTTTCTATCAATTTTATTCACACTGGAGGTGACCCAGGACATATAGCAACTACAAACAAAGAGTGTGATCGTTAATGAGATTGCAATTGACTCTTCTGTAAGAGCAAAATCAACATTTCTTTATTTGTAGTTGCTTCTATTCAACTAAGAATGTAGAAGTTATTGTAGGTGAGAAGAAGAGGCATTAGAGAACTCACCACCATTTGACACAATTCCAGAAGCAGCCTGTACACTGGACTCTGTTTGCTTCCAGGTATCCACTCAGCTCCAGGATACCAGTCTTTCCTTACATGCTAGTCTTCCCATACATGCTCTTTAATCCACTGCCATTGAATCATTCCCATCACTTATGCACAACTCAAGTTCATCAAAACTTACCCACACCTAGGACCACGTAGTTCTTGAGGTTTACAAGAACGAGAATATCTAGAGTGAGAATACCAGAGACATTAGACCACAAGAGCTTTCCGAATTGGTGCAAGTACAGTATATACGTATATCATGTGTGACATTATTTCCGTAGATGTCACTATCAATGTGTAAGCCCCGAACTGGAGGGATTCAAGATCAGATTGTCACTTTTGATGTCCCGCAACGTCCTCCCCCAGAAAAACTTTTCAATGTCCCGCAACATCCACACCATGAAAAAAAAAACAATATCCTGCAACGGCCTCCCCCGGAAAAAAAATTCAATTTCATAGCTCTTGTCTTTATCTGAATACAAAGCAAAACCTTTCAAATTCCTCACAAATGCCCGTGCCCCAGTGGAGCTGGTCACCACCTCTTTCATGGCCTTGAGAAAAAAGTCATTTAGCACTAGTGCTCCATAGCTAAGGCTAATCAGCGCAAGAGACTGATGATTCTTGCATAGATCCCACTCGTCCCTGCACAGACACACAACAACGTCCCGGTCAAAGGCTCGATGACCTGTGATCTAAATTTCCCGTCCATTTCATCATTGCGGCTTGACGTACTTGACTTACGAGACGGTTTCCAGTCGTTCATTAGCCCAACGGGAATCCAATCAAGCGCAATGCCTGATCTACAATCCCTATGTCCTGACAGATGCATACCTGATGACAAGAGTTTTGAAGAGGTCGTCGACAACATCAGCGACACTGGGTTGACCATGATACGACACGAACAGCAGCCGGACTCAAATCCCAAGTCAGCGGGTAGCCACTTCTCTGGCCACCACACATCAGGGTGGCTGCACTGCGTCCACGCACTCTTCCATTTGCTGGGATCTCGGGAGTAGCCGTCGAAAAACAGAATGTCCATTTCTGTCTCCATCAGGCGGCCAAGCTGATGAACAGCGGTCTGCATTCATGAACATGACTTGTTAACACAAGAAGATCGAAAGTCCAGGAATTTTTCTAAAAGCGAGCTCATAACACGGATCGTGTACAACGAATTCAATCCTATATCAAGAGCTGATGGAAGCAACCCCTACCTGCATGATGAGAAGCTCTGCACATCACATATATGTAAGCAGGAAGCTCGCAGCAAGCAGTATTCCAGATAAAGAGCACTAGAATCAAAGTGCCAAGTTACCTGCTCCCATTAAAAGAAGCTCATCAAATGAAAATGTGAGGAAAAAAATCATATTTCTTTATGTAAGTGAAAGATGAATCTTTAGGCCTTTCATGGATTTTTTCTTAATGTATTGGGACAGCACCTTATATTCAAGAATATCCCTCCTAGGGGGGGGAAAAAGGTGGGTTTATATTACACTACTCCTTTAGAGTGGAAGCTTTATAAAAGTGAGACAAATCTTACACCTATGTTAAAACTTGCTCTAATTTGTATAACATATTTAAATGACCATTGTCAAAATACAAGAACTCGACAAGGATCTTCAGAAATGGAAAAATTCTTCTCGGTGCAAGCTCCTGCCTTATGAAAATTAGGGCAAGCTTTTATGATGGAGAAGGACAGGGCCTCAACCCTTCCTTGATTTTCTATGGTGCCCATCATTTAGGCTACCACCTTCATGTCTAGGCACCTCAAAAAGAGGAAGGGTTATTAGCTCTAACCTTCTCATGTCCAGAGTGGGTTGGCCTAAAACAATACACTAATAATCGAGGCCTTTACAAAGAATAATTTCCCTCCCAGGTCATGGGGATCTCCCTCTTCTTCATCCTGTTTAGCGGGTTATTCCACTTTTTCATTAAGAAATTTCATCCACTCAATTACTTTTTTTCATCCTGAAAAAGGGCTGCGGCTATCACATTACGTTTGGTAACGCCTTGGGAGCACGAAGTTTCTAAAATAACTTCCCTTGAGGCATGTCCTTATGAGAGACATTTCAAGAACTCCCTGCTCCCAGCAGCTACCCTACACCTATAGACCTTCACACTCTTAAGGTAGAGGGGGTGTAATAACTCTCCTCATCCTATGCCTTCTGATTGATGTCTGTTAAGGTTTATGATAACTTTCACCTCAGGGTGTCGAAATGGGTAAAACTGACAGGTGAAAGGTATTCCCAGCATGCCAAATTGAACTCGGTTATCACTTGCCACTTATTTTTAAAAATGCCCTCACAAATGATATATACTTAATTCATACCGAGTTGAGGATCGTGTGAATTGAGCAAACATAAATTTTCAATGTAAAGCTAAACGACCATGCCATGTACTAGTATTCAAGATCATGAAACCCAAGAAGATCTTTAACCGACAGTTATTCGTAGGCAACTTGGAGTGAAGATAACAATAGACTTAGGGCTTTTTCAGGTTTTTAAGCCACCCAAACACAAGATTACAGTTCTCTAGTGCCATCTGTAAATGAGCTTTTGGGTTAACAACTAACGAGACAATTTAGTAAAAAAAATTAGTTATTGTGCACATCGTATGCGTTCTTGCAAAGACACTTACCAACTGGAATTTGTAAGGCCAATCCATGCTACTTCAATACCTTTCCTCTATCTTTAATGCTGAAACAATTTCAGAAATTGAATTTTTCTTCTTCCTGATAGTAAGGGTAATAAACAGCTTGGCAGCTTTACATAGATATGCCAATGTGTATTGACTTTTTCATTTGCCACAATCATGGCAGGTATTGCTTGCTAAAACCAGAATTCTGATCATGCAACTTGATTGCTGAAATATTTTTTCCCCAACAAAAATGCCTATCTAAAATGTTTATGTAAATGAGATATAGAGAAGGTACATTTCTGACTTAGGCCAAAAAGATGCATGAAATTTTACTTGGGCACATTGATCGACAGATATTGTTTACATGAAACGGTCTTTTACATCATGCCATTCAATGTTGGCATAATATTACCTCAACAAAACAGGTACACAAAATGTATAGAAAGAAGATATTTTTCTTTCTCCGTGAATGCAAAAATTATAAGCGTAAAACAAAGCATATAATATACGCTATTTGGAACAACGCATGATCAACGTGCTGAAGACTACTCAAATTTTCCCATCAATCATTTGCTTCAGACAGTACAAAGCAACAATCACTGAGGGCTATAGGATAGTTTCATCAGAAGCAGAATTTTCGGACGCACACCTCACCCCACTTCTTTTTCCTGTGACATGTCTCTATTACTGAGTGCTAGAGGAAGCTTCATGAAAAGTAGAACTACTAGGATGCACATTTAATCCCACCAATTCGTTTCTTGGTTTGTCTTGCCAAAGTAACTCAGACTCTGCAAGTGTTGCAATGTTTGGCATGTTATGGTTAATGAAGAGTGTTACCATGTATGTTTGCAACATTTTGTCACAAGTATACGAGAGTTTTTGTTTCTTTCGTTTTTTGGGAATTAAAACATATTGACCTGTCTTTCTTTTCACTTTCAACTCGTATTTACATACTTTTTCCTCCATCACTCTCCAATCGGCTTTGAAGTTTGGGTAAATTGTGCAGAAGATACCCTTAAACTTCTCCTCATCAAATCCATTTGGTAGCTTGTTTGTTGGAATTTTTCCCAAAAGCTTGAAATTGTAACCTATCGTTGGCGTTGGCCCCCCTCCGTCAACACAGTCGGCACGAAATCTTGTTCCACTTAAGATCTCAGATGCCATTTCAGTCGTGTTCGACTGCAAAGTTGCCGCCAATGGATTGGTCCAAGACGTTGATACACCAGTGCCCTGGTAACCCAGTGTTGCTCCTACTGTGAGTTGAGAAGAAGTGGTTTGTGTTTGATCCAAAATGCTGTTCATCAAATTTTCCGATCCTACTAATTTGCTAGGAGAAGGAAATGCACCATTACGTTCCAAACATTGGAATGATACACCTATCTTCTTTTGGAACCAACCAGAGCGTTCTGAGTTTCGACATGATCCTTCTCTGTTCATGCAACATTTCACCAAAATTTCGGACTGTATGGTCTTTTCTGTTTTTTTAAACAAAAAATTCAAAGTTGGATCTATGTAACATCCCTCCAGCGGTTCAGGTACAGGGTTCCTATTCCAGTCTCCATGTTCAGAACCTGGATGAACTATCACACGAACGTCCCGTCGGTTATTTTGTTGTAGTTTTCTTCCATCTGCTCCTTTTCCTCTGCGATTGTCACCATCCTCCCCGCCGTCACCATCCTCATCCCTCTCTCCTTCACGAGGAATATCTGTACCTCCAAGATGACTACCCCCCTCTCCACTAGTATTTCTTGTGTCACTGCCAAGTCCCAACCTTGAGAAGAAACCCCACAAGTCGAAACCCAAAATTCCGTCATTAGCATGGAACTGCCCAACATCAGACTGATTCTCTTCTGTTACTGCAGTTCCTACACCTCTGACTACTTGGTTGTATACCTTTCCAACATCCAAATTTTGCAGGAATTTTCGTATCATGAAAAATATTGCAACTTTTGACAATGCATCTACATGTGAACCTTGTGACTTTTCATGATCAGCTGGAAAGATTTCCACCTTCTCCATGAAAACTGGGTTTTCAAACTTACTCTTCCCAAGGAACACTTCTCCCCACAACCTGGTCCACTCCAATTCTGTGATACCCCTAACAACTATCACATTTTCGAAAGTCCAGGAAACTGTTGCAAATTCAAGCCCCACCCCCACAATTCGAGCCATGCTACTGCCACTTCCAAAGAGAAACTGAAGCTTCCCTTCAACCACACCCACAGTAACAATTAGTTTTCCCCCATCTAGAGCTTGTGCCATGTGTGACTTCAATTGCTCCTGCACATCTTCTTGTGGCAGATTTTCTCCATGTCGCATGTTACGAGCCAATTGTTGAAGCTGCTTCACACACATAGTACTCTGTTCCCTGGTGCTAGGAAAGTGAATGGGGACAGTGTCATGACCATCTCTACGATAAAATCTCCTGTATGAATGCTCCATACTCTCTCTGTGCATTTTCTCGTTCAAAATATCATCACTGAATGGGGGAATTCCATCCACAACATCATTTAAACCGCTCTTAATTTTTTGTTGCATATCAGATTCCCTCATTTCAGGAACCATATGCCATTCATGATTTTCACAAAACCTTGCAACGGTGAACTTCAAAACATCAAGCTTTCTTTCATTCAGCTGTTCTCCATCATCAGACTTTTCCGCAGCCATGTGCTGCTCAACATCTACACCCATTGTCGCAAGCATTCGTTGGACAATCAAAATCTTGGCCCCTTCAATTCCATTGTGTCGCAAGTATGTGAACTCATTCTCAAACATAGAGTCAGAGTAATTTGAAATATCACATTCCGTAGTAACGTTGTCCAACTTTAGTTGAAGGTTTTCTAAAGTTGTACGTATAGCCTCAAATTGGTACTGAAACAAGACAATTCAACTTATTATTACTTTTGAAATTTCATGTAAACTCTAAAACAAAACAAAATTTGAAGATTTGGATTTGTAGCATACATGGATTTTGTTTTATACAAAAAGAGGTGATTGTAATCAGTATTTTTTTCTCGACACTTAAATATTAAATAACAATTCGCGGAATAAATAATATTGTTGGAAAATGAATTCATGATGTGCTTACAAAGTGTCAAGCCCTCCTAATTTGAACCTCCTAATTTCAGCCCATTTGTTAGACTATTATTCATTCCCGCTTTTCGATATACCAAACAGCATGCTCATTGTTATAGTTAGACTTGGCATTTGGGGCGAAGTCAGCTTTTTCTGTCTACTGAATTTCGATCACAGGCTATAAGACCTAAATTGCTAGCTTTAATTGAATGTTTTTACCACTTTCGACTAAGTGACCAAAAATGTACAGAAACAAACAACAAGATGTCATTAATAACAATATTGTGAACGCATCTTCTATACAGAATGTCTGTCAGAAGTTATTGAGCAAACCAATGCTTTTAACTAGTTATTGTAAATGAGAATAAGACATAGTACGGCACTAACCACCATTTGACATGACTCCAGAAGCACGTTGTAACCTCGACTCTGTTTGTTTTCAGGTTTCCACCGCGATTCATGGTCCGACGCTTCCCATATATGCTCCTTAATCCATTGGCTTGCATCTATTCCCACCACCTACACATAATTTATCAAAATTAGTCACAGTTATAACAATGTAGATGCTATGGTCCATCTACTTATATAAAAGAATTGGGTTTTTTCCGTGCTAAATTTGTGTAACCGTGTGTTTGTGTTCTCGTCCGTCCAATATCCTATTGGCTACAAGTCAGGGTAATGCGTATCATTCAGTTTCAAGCGTATTCTTCAGTGTCATGAGTACCATTCATATCCGGTTTGTTTGTGAGGAAAACAGGGCCTCTCAATGTTATGGGTAAACTCTTGGGTGAGTTGTGAGAATTGTCAGTTGGAGGAAAATTACTCAGGGCATCGGAATTACTCAGTGTAATGAGTTTTCTCATGGGTATGTTTGTAATGGGTAATACTCAGTGTTACGGTTTGCATCAATGTAAGGGCATAACTCAGTGTAATGAGTTTTCTCTTGGATGTGTCCGTCTGTCTATCCATCCGTCCGTCCAATATGCTATTGCCTAGAAGCTTGTCCGGCGTGTGATTGGACGGACAGGCGGAGGAGAAGTGAGCTTTCTTTCACTTACATTTAAGTGAGAACACAAATGAGGTAAATTTTCACTCAAATTTTACACTCAAATTAGAAGGTGAATTCTCACTCCACACTAAAATCGGAAAGACAGCTCACAGTCACACACACACTGAAATCGGGAGGTTAGTTCTCACTCACACAAACGCTAAAATGAGGAGGTAAGTTCTCACTCACTCAAGTACTCAAAGTAGGAGGTGATTTTTCACTCAATCACTCAAATGAGAAGGTGAGTTTCACAGTTACTCAATCACACATGTTCATTTACATGTGTACATGGGTTTACTTACTCGAATAGGAAAGAAAAAATCAGAGACATTACACCACAAGACCTTTCTGAAAATGTGAAAGTGTTGTATACGTACATGTGTGAGATTCTTTCCATAGACTGCAGGATTAATGAGCATGCTCCCTTGCGTAACATGGTGAAAACTACCGGCGTGCCCAAATTTAAATTTGTTGACGTGCTTCATTTCACCCCCAAAAAATTTTTCAATTTCATAGCTCTTGGTGTGGTCCTCGATGTTGTCTTCATATAAGGTAACACCTCTCACATTTCTCACAAATGCCCCTGCCTCTGTGGGTCTGGTCAACAACTCCTCCGTGGCCTTCAGAAACAATTTATCTAGCACTAGTGTTCCAAAGCCACGGCCTACCAGCACAAGAGGCTGATAATTCTTGCATAGATCCCATTCGTCCCTGCAAAGAGACACATCAGTGTCTCGGCCAAAGAACATACGACCTTAGAATTTAAATTCGTAATTAATTTTATCATTGCCGCCTGATGTACTTGACAAACGTTTTGGTTTCCAGTCTTCCAGTATTTCAAAGTGAACCGAAACAGACGGAATGCCCAAGCTGCGTCATGGCAAATGCAAACCTGATAACAAGAGCTTTGAAGAGGTCATCAACAACATCATCGACACGAGATTCACCATACGAGACGAACAGCACCCGAACGTCAAAGCTTAAGTCAGCGGGTAGCCACTCCACCGGCCAGCACAGATTAGGCTGGCTACGCTCGGTCCACGCACTCTTCCATTCGTCCGGATCTCGAGGGAAACTGTGGAAAAACAAAATGTTCATTTCTGTTTTCCGCAGGTCTCCAGGAGGCGGCCATAGCTGATGAACTGAGGTCTGCATTCACGAACAAGACTTTTTAATGCCACAAGATCGAAAGTCCAGTAATTTGCCAACAGCAAGCTCTTAGCGTTGATCGTGTACAACAAATTTAATCCTGTATCACGAGATAATGCAATAACCCACTACCTGCATGGTGGGCAGCGATCCAGACCGCACATGTAGACAGCAAGCTCACGACAAGCGTTACTCCACACTTTTCCGATGATCAGATTTCACGATAGTGCAGCTCCCAAAATCTTCGGTGCTCTTCAACGGATGATTGAATTGCTTCCTACCAACATGTTGAGGAGCTCTACAGAACGTGGTTCACGTAGAAGGCAGCACGCACGCATACATCTGTTACACGTGGCTGAATCTCAAAGTTAAGCCAAAAGACCTCCGAAAAGTAGGAAAGTAACCAATACTGCAAACATCGACATGAAAAATACCCAAAACGAGCTCTGTCCGGTGGTCGTCTCCGGCATGACAGAGCCGCTCTGAGCAGAACTGCGTTGCTCTGCCCCAAGGTTATGAATTTTTTTCCCTCGACTTTATTTTCGCTATGAATCTCAAAAAAATAACCCCCTCATTCAGTGCCTCATGGTATGCATACGGCTCGTGCTTCGTTTCCTGCAGGAGAGGTACACATATCAAAATCTGCACCGCAGATGTACTGCTCCAAAATCATACCTACCAAAAAGCTCTGAAGGAACATTACACCAAGAAACCGTTCAAGGCTATCCAGCTAGTGATGGATCAACTGACATGATTACTAGACGGTTGTTGACTCTTAAAAGTTACCCTCACGAGATAAAAGGAGTTCAAAAATCCATCAGACCCAAGGCAAGACCCACGTTCCGCAAAAAATACCTAAGGACGAGAGTAATGCACCCGAAAATCGTGCATCATCTGGAACAATGAAAATCACTATTACGCACCAGAAGAAATGTCAACAATGAATGAGGAAGCGCTGAGAACTTGCTATAAAATCTCAACAACGCTGAAATTTTCCAAGCAAAACGATGCATAGTACCTCAAAAATTCGGGGCATAGAGAGAAGTTAAATTCAGCCAATCAAAAGAAAATCTCCAGAAGATTGTTCAAAATGGTTCGGGGACCTGGGCAACAAGTTAGACTCCTTTAGAATGGGATTTCATAAACTCACGAAACAACAACTGCAAGTCACATTGGGAAGCAACTCATTTAATTCATCCGTCATCTGATTCCACGCGTTCAGCAAAAGATCAATTCACAAGAAAACATGACTTGGTCGATCTACCAGAACACCACCAGTTCTGTTAGATGATCTAGAAAGTAAATACAGTAGCACCCCAGGAGATGATCATCGGCTACTAATGTAAAGACGCCAAAGTAGCCAGAGATGAAAACTAATAGCAAACCTGCAAGACGCCGAGCGATAGGAGCTACGGACACTGGAGTACACCTTGCATTTCTCACGGCAGACAGGGAAACCATCGAACTTAGCAACATACAGACCGTGAGAATTTTCCTTGAATAATCCCCATCCAGGAATGACACAACACCGACGCACACACGACTGATATTCTGTACTCTCCACACAACATTGGACAGTGTACTTCAGGAAAGCTACATGCTCGACGACTGGCTCTACCAAAATCTCCCACGGGAGTGGTTGGTCGAAATCAGCAAAACGAACAGGACCTCTCTAAACTTCAACTAACAAAAAAAGGCTCTCTCAAAATCATGTCCTATTAAAACAATACCCACGCTAAAGGACATCTCGCATGGGAAACATCGAAAACGCCAGCTTCAGGAATTCTACGCTACAATATTCCACGTCCAGAAACAAGTCAGGACGGAAACACATAACTAATCTCCAGTACATTCCACACGACAATTGATATAAAAGTTCAGTAAACTCCGTGAGACCTGACCAATAGTTTTGCTATAAGCTCCCATGCAAGACAACTAAACCCAAACAGCAAGCGAAACTGAAATAAACCCTAATCTCCGAATTGCAGAAAAAGCTTCATAACACGTGAGAACTCTTCACATATAGAAACTAGCTGCTAACGTGTAAGGCAATCAAGCGATAATAAGCAGGAGAGAACGAACCCGCAGGAAAGAAAAATGTTAGCGATGAAATCGGAAACAAAATAGCCCACAAGCTAAAGACACTACCGACAGAATATCTATCTTACGTTTCAACGGAGGAAAATACATCTAGGAATACATTTTGTGGAAGTGCAAAACCCTGTCAGGCCTTCAAAGATTTAACATAAAACTTTCGGTAGAATTAATCGCAAGTTGTTCAAAATTGATACAAATTCAAAAAATATTCCAAAGCGTAGAATCTCCTTCAAATGGCTCATGCATACGGGGCACAGAGCCTTCTTCGGACAGCACAGTATTGTTTTCAAATGTAGCAAACCTGGACTAAAAAACACAAAGACTAACGACTAACAAAAGGAAATAATTGAAATGACTAGCAGGAGATGACAAATATTCTTAACTTCGAGTGCTACAATTAGAAAAACCACGTTTCGCAAAAACTACCAACCTTTAAAAAATGTGTATGCACTTGAAAGGCATCAGTGGTGAGACTGATCAAATGCGGAGAATCCGTCGGATATATATAGTATCCTAGCCGCCTCCTGATGGTAACCCTAGCCGCCGCCTAACCCGAACATATCTGCTGTCTAGTCCTAACCCGAACATATCTGCTGTCTACTCCTAAACCCTAAACCTGGGGGGGGAGGGCGGGAGGGGGGGGGCATTTTGGATCATATTTTTAAAATATCATGATTGTAGACTTTTTTTCCTTTCATAATGTGTGGCAACTTCCATTATAAAAAAAATAATTTCCCAATCTTTTTGTTAAATTATTTTGTTGCAATCGGTCCATGCAATTTTGTGTTCCAATTTTCATTTAAACCCAATACAGTTGAGGATAGATTCCTCCTGCAGTTATGATGCACCGTTTTTTGTAGAGTTTGGTAGTTATCAATGCTCGAGGTCTACAACCATCCAGCATGACACAATTTTTAGGTTAATTTGGAGATGGCTCCATTCCCTCGGGATCCAGAGCCTATATTTGCTTTTATTCGAGCAAAGAGACAAAGTTATAGTTGATTGCTAGGCCATATATTCATTCATTTCACATCACACATTCTACTTTCATTTGTTTTTGCTTCAGTTTGATTTAATTTGTTGGCCCATTCTCGAGTGTGGCATGAAAAATTTGTCTTTTCACATTTGTTTTTTATTTTATTTTATTTTTCAACACCATATTCAGGAATATACTTCCAATATTTATGCAATCTCCTTTCTTTTCAATATTAAATTCAAGTTGCATTACATTGTTGTTCATGCCTATGATAACTAGAATACAATTTAGAGATAAATAATATGAAGTAATCACAAGGGTTTAGGGTTTATCCATGTAAACTTAATTGTTAGTGTTCTTTGCAACTCTTTTTTAGTCACAAATTGCAATTAAAAAAAATTACGTTTCCTTTTTTCTAGTCCCCCTCTCCCAACTCATTATTTTTGTGTGAAAAAAAACTCCCAAATGCTTTGGAAATTGTACGAACAGAAATTCAGCCTCAGTGCACCCTAGGCCCCACATAAAAAGGCCTTCAAAACCCATACTCAAACAAAAAAAACCAGAAAAGACCCACAACCTACCAACTTGGATTTTCAAAATTCCAACCATTTCCATGACATCTAGGGTGCAATGTAGAGGGATAACCGGCAATTAGTTACATGCTAGCCAAATCATTTGCTCAAAAAGTTGATCCAAATTCTAGCGAAATGAAACAGCAGTTATGGAAAACAAAATCAAGGAACCACCAAATATTGAAATGTTCACCAAGTGTTACTGTGGACAGTGACAACACAACTCAACTGATTTTGTCAGGTATTTGGTGCAGAGCATTACATTTTATGTAAGATTTTATTTTCCTAGTGGAATGGTACAGTACACCCTATTCAGTGTGAAAAAGATTTCCGGTATTTCTTGTTTGGTGGGGCAGTATCCCTAGGGGGTGACTTTAGACGGACAAACGGACAATTAGGGGAAAAAGAAGCAAATTGCCTGCAATGAAGACCTTTTGCTTATTTAAGGTCTTCCCTATTGCATTGCACCTTGGAAAAGCCTGTTTGACAGTACATATGAGCCTAAAACTTCGCAAATCCTCAAGTTGTGTTCAATGTGCAGGCCCACATTTATCATTCTCCACATGTGATACTATGGAAATGAATTGTAGCAACCTTCTTTTATGCCTTCCAATTTTCATGAATGGATCTTGATATGTTTTTACCAGTTTGTGTAAGCACCTTCATCCCCACATCTCCACCATGATCTTCAAAATATGCACATTTGCTTTGATACCCATAGGTTCAATAGAAGTATCCATGTGGTCTTTTTTATGAAACCTATCAAAAAATATTTTTCTTTAAAATTCTACGAGATGCTTCCCATTTGTGTTTTTCTATTCAAAGCCAATCAAGGGGTCATTATCATTCAATCTCCTCAACATGACTTGCTATGTTGAAGCAAGCTTTTGCAACATATTGATGTTATGGATATCCTTCATACAGATGACAAAGTATATTATTTACCACTGGAACAAAATGCTTTTGAAGAAAATATGGCATGACTCACTTGCTCTAACGGCATCAAAATATGTCAATGTTATGCAATTCCTTATCCAAAAATAGTTTAATACTTTCCTCTTTTTTAAATGATGATACAAAGTTAATCTATGAATGTTTTATTGTAAAAACTCAGCACAGATGACCGATGTCAGTGTGTGAGGTTTTTGAAATAATTAGGAGTCGTGGTTATTTCATTCTGTATTTTTTTTCCCCAAAACCCCACTCTAACAGTTATGGGAAAAAATCAAGGACCCACCCAATATTGAAAAGCTCACCAAGTGTTACTGTGGACAGTGAGTTCATTTTTTTTGGGACAAATTGGTCAAACATTTCTCATTACATTTTCAACAACTCAATTGATTTTGTCAGAGCTTTGATGCAAAACATTAACTTTTTGGTAAGTTTTTATTTTGTAGGTGGAACGGTACACCCCATTCAGTGTGAATAACATTTCAACTATTTCTTTCTTGTTTCGTGGGGCAATGTCCTTAGGGAGTGAGTGACTTTAAACGGACAAATGGGCAATTAGGGAAAAATGAAACAAACATTTGTCTTGTACTGTCTGCAATGAAGATCCTGTTCCTATTTAACGTTTTCCCTATGGCATTGCAGCTTGGAAAAGCCTGTTTGACAGTACATATGAGCCTAAAAAGTTGCAAGCCCTCAAGTTGTGTTTGAATGTGCAGGCTTGAGGTGGGTACGCCACAGACATCAATAGCACAGGTGACAAGCGTCACTAACCTGTCACACCTACCTACACTAATATATGCTAGAGGGAAGTCCCTAGGTATGGCCAGTGGGTACTGTCGATTAATATCACTAGGTTAATTTTCTTCCTCAGGCGGTTAGTCTGCAGTTGGAATAGTTTTCTTCTTCAGCACGTCAGTGTGGAGTTGGAATAGTTCACAAAAGCAGCAACTGGCGAAGTATGGAGTTGTGCACTCATAATGTACTAGAGACAACAACCCTTAATGTGGGTCTGGCATATACCTCCGCCGCACAGTCGCCATATAATCGTAGAGTTCTGCAGTATCGTAAACTAGAGGAAAGTCCCGAGATCAATGACCTCTCTTTTTTTTGTGCTGACTGATGCAGTAGTGCACCATACTACAAGGGCCACTTGCATCCTGTATTCTATAACTTAAAATTGGGTTCTCTATAGAACCATGTTGTCCAGTGGGCTCGCATTAACTACAATTTTTGTCAAAGTTGGTGAACCTGGCATTGTTGTCATCAATCCCCTTGTATGCACAATTGGACAGCTTGCGAACCGACTCAACAACAAGAGTACAGCCAGTCATCCAATTGGCAGGTGTCTATCTCAGACTTGTTATGTTGAACTCAAATGAGACTATGGAAGCTACAGAACAATAGAAGGTTTTATTATGAATTGTAGAATTCCTCCCCTTTGGCCCATCTATACAGATCAAAGGAGGACAACATTTGCCAAAGCATATGGGACAAAGGTAGGGTGCTATAGGGAACTCTTTGGGGAATAGGTCAAAAACTTGGGAACTCTTTGCTTTGACCACCCCCCACCCCCGAAACCCAACAAATGGAAAGGCAACTGTGAACCGTCCAAGTGGAAAGTGAATAGTGGCTAGTCCACTCTCCACACCAAACTTCAAACACAACTTCAAAAAACAAAACCCTCCCTCGCACCCACAAGAATAAAAGGGCCAATTAGGGCTTGAGTGACCCAACCCCCACCAGTGCACCATCCATCGAAATTGCTTGAGAAAAACACAAATTTCCCAAATTTATATTAAAAAGGGAACAATTCGCCTGAAAAACGCTCATGCTTAGTGCGCAGGTAGTTTTCCTCGCTCGAGCGCAGTAATGTTGTCAACTGTGTATTTTTGTCAATTTTGTGATATCAAAAATTTGCCGAATTTTTCCAGAAAAAATAGAAAAATTAATCAAAATTACCAATGTTTTTTTGTTCAAATTTGTGAAATAGGTTTCTTGGTAATCATGCACAAGAGGCTTTAGCCAAATTGGGCTAACATCCGGGGGGAGTTCGGGGGGGGAGCTTATTGGATCATATTTTAAAAATATAATGATTATAGACTTTTTTTCCTTTCATAATGTGACAACTTCTAATATAAAAAACACATTTTCCTAATCTTTTTGTTAAATATTTTTTGTTGCAATTGGTCCATGCAATTTTTTGTTCCAATTTTCATTAAAACCCAATGCAATTGGGGATAGACTTCTTCCCACAATTATGGATGCATCTTTTTTTTTAAAGTTTGGCAATTATCCATGTTGGAGGTGTGTAAGTATCTCTCATAACACAACCTTTAGGTCTATTTTGGAAGATGATTCCATTTTCTCAAGATCTAGAGCTCGTATTCATTTTTGTTCAATCAAAGAAACAGGGTTATAGTTGATTGCTAGGCCATGTATTCATTCATTTCACATCACACATTCTACTTTCATTTCATTGTTGTGTTTTTGTTTCAGTTTGATTCAACTTTCA
>Ga0116228_10001723_pt1 | contig 18335 bp, 18 predicted proteins | sample S1TSphfallax_2_FD_89694 | JGI IMG/M metagenome (GOLD analysis project Ga0116228, IMG submission 89694) | Host-associated microbial communities from peat moss isolated from Minnesota, USA - S1T2_Fc - Sphagnum fallax MG | ecosystem: Host-associated > Plants > Peat moss > Unclassified | place... | reverse complement strand
CGGTTCGAGGTTAAACTTCGAACGGAAAGCCGCCTGTGGGAAACCATGGCAAAGGCCGCCATCCGAGGTACTTGATGACCGAGCCGACCGAATCTTTGCTGCCTTACGTGCGCGCCGCGCTCGATCTTCAGGGCTATGCATTTCCCGAAGAGCGCATCGTCGAGATAGCGCTGCAATTCGCGCGTATCGAGTCCATCGCCCGCACCATCCTGCCGCCCGCGATCAACGCACAAGCCGGGCCGGATCTTGGACCTGCGCCGGTGTTTTGCCCGGGCGCCGTGATCAGTCCATGAACGGCACTGCCCTGGATATTGCGCGGCAGATCCGCGGCGGCGAACGCACCGCCGTGTCGGTGCTGGCGGAAACGCGTGCCCGCATCGAGGCGGCCGATGGAAACCTGAACAGCTTCACTGCGACCACCTTCGAACGTGCCGGGCGCGAGGCGGCTGCAATCGATGCGCGCCGCGAGCGCGGCGACTCGCTGCCACCGCTGGCCGGCGTGCCCTATGCGGTGAAGAATTTGTTCGACATCGCCGGTGTAACCACCTTGGCGGGAGCCAGGGTGAACGCCGACAACCCCGCGGCCGCAATCGACGCGCAGCTCGTGGCGCGCATGCACGCGGCCGGCGCCGTGCTGGTGGGCGCCTTGAACATGGACGAGCATGCCTATGGTTTCACCTGCGAGAACACCCATTATGGCGCGACCCATAATCCGCACGATCCGGCGCGCGTCAGCGGCGGCTCTTCGGGAGGCTCCGCAGCGGCCGTGGGCGCGGGCTTGGTACCGTTGTCGCTGGGGTCGGATACCAGCGGTTCGATCCGCGTGCCGGCGTCTTTCTGCGGAGTGTTCGGCCTGAAGCCGACCTATGGGCGTCTATCGCGCACCGGCTGCTTCCCATTCGTCGACAGTCTCGACCACGTCGGGCCCTTGGCCGGCACGGTGGGCGATCTTGCGGTTACCTACGATGCCCTACAGGGCCGGGACGCGCGCGATCATGCGTGCGCGCAGCGCAATGTCGAACCCGTCGGCAGCGCCCCAATGCTGCCGGCGGGAACCCGCGTCGGCATCCTGGGTGGATGGTTTCAGGATTGGGCAGGGCCGGCTGCGCGCCGCGTCGTGCAGACGGCTGCCGCGGCCCTCGGTGCGACACACTGGTGCGAATTCAAGAGCGCTGCGTCCGCGCGCGCGGCGGCTTTCGTCATCACGGGTGCCGAAGGCGGTGCCCTGCATCGGGACAAACTCAAGGCTCGCTATGCCGACTTCGAGCCCGCATCCCGCGATCGTCTGGTGGCCGGCAGCTTGATTCCCGCCGGGTGGCTGATCCAGGCCCAGCGGGTGCGCAAATTGGCGTATGCCGAGGCACTGCAGTTATTTGACCGGTTCGATCTGCTGCTCGCGCCTGCGGCCCCTGATTATGCGCCGCTGATCGGCTCCGAAACCTTCACGATCAACGGCCAGACGGTGCCGACGCGCGCGACACTCGGTGTGTTGACGCAGCCGATATCGTGCATCGGACTGCCGGTGTGCGCCGCGCCCGTGTGGCCGGAACCCGACGGGGTCAACCTGCCGATCGGCGTGCAGTTGATCGCGGCGCCGTGGCGCGAGGATTTGTGTCTGGCGGCAGCCGCGGTGCTCGAGCGGGCGGGGGTTGCGCACGCGCGGACTTAGACTTGGTTCACGCTGCCATCGTTGCGGCGCGCGCCCTTTAGGTGATTCGAACGAGGCGCGCGTAGATCGCGACCAGGCTCAATGAGTCGATCAATCCATGCGCAATGATGAGGGGTACGATATTGCGGCCGTCGCATAGGTATGCGATGCCCAAGACCAGCCCGATGAGAGCTGCCGTGGTGGTTCCCCGTGGCCCGAGGTACCAGTGCGCGATCCCAAAGAGCAGCGCCTGGCCGAACACGGCGAATGCAGTGGCGGCAGCTCCGTCGCCGAACAATAGCTCCAAGCGAGTCAATAGAAAACCGCGAAACACCAGCTCTTCTCCGAAGGCCGCCTGAACCCAGACGAGCAGCAAAGCACCGCAGAACAGTGCGAGATTTCCGGGCAATTTACTGAAGCGGGTTAGATTGAGGGCCGGCCATCCAGCTACCTTGGCTAGCGGGTCGATGACAAGAACTTTCACCAAGCCGGCGACGGCGTAGAGCGCAATCACCCACCGGAATACCCGCCATGCGCCGTCGGGCACGCGAAGGCCGAGATCGTGCCACCGGGCTCCGACGCGATATAGGCGCCAGCTCGCCACAGCAAGGGCGCACAACACCGCCCAGGAGCCTGGGCCCGGAACACCTAGCCGCCGTGCTGCAAAATATGTCAGCAGGAATGACGCGGCGACGATACCAACATCCATCGCATTTCAATCCAACAAGGCATGCCCGGCGGGCAATTGATGCGCATACCACGAAGCGAGCCGATGCCGGATCGTCTTGTCGGCGACTTGGTCTTCCGGCATCGGTGCGATGATCTTATCGTGGACGAGCAGCCGATATATGTAGAGGGCCTTGTCGCTTGCCGAGTCCGTCGGCTCGAACTCGACTGCCTTGCGACCTTCGGCATAGGCAACGCCGGCGATGAGCGCTGCCTTGAACAATTCCGCCTCATGCCTGAACTTTTTCATGACCACTCCTCGCGGCTTGAACGGCAACAGCAGAGTGTAGCTCTCCGGAGGTCTACTCTAGGTTTTCGTTCCGATCTCCTCGTCCAGGCGTAGACCGCAGCTCGGGCAGCCGCCTAAATACTCGAGCTTTCGGCGATGCTCCGCGGGATACTTCGAAGAACGTAATGCGGCAGCCTCAGCAGCCAACCGCCCGAGACGGCCGCGACAGCGAGGGCAGCGCGTCGACAGCGAGTCGCGGCTCGCCTTTATGGCGAAGCCGACAGCGACGATGGGCGCCACCCAGTGGTAGGGCGATGGCACGAGCAACCACACCGACCCCATCGCCAGAAAAACTATCAGCATCCAGCCCGAGCTTCGGGTTCTCTGATCAAGAAATTCCCGCAGCGTCACAAAACGCGCCAGCCTTTGCCCAAGAGTGGCACTGTTGCACAAGCCACGCCGCCATTTCGCCCGGTGCCCGTGAACTGTGCCTCCAGTATGCCCGAGCGTTTTGCCTTCACCTCTGTCAGTAGCTCTTGGCTGATGCCTTGGAGCCCTATCTTCGCGCGCCAGCCCGCGGGGGCGCCTACCTGCCCGGCGTAGGCGCCCATGCGCAGATAGACGAAGCGCCCGCCAGGACGCCCCTGAACTGCTGGACCGCGAAGGCGGAAGCCTGCCGGCAAAGCATCCTCGACTACTTCGACCGTAAAGTCGAAGCAGATACGTTTTTTAGTGCTGACAGTGGGCTTTGCAATCTCTTCCCGCCCGAGCTGCAGCGCCCATAGGATGTTCGGGGGCGGATCGACGACGGTGATGCGGAGCGAGAGCGTTTCGGCCGAGGTCTTCTTAGGCGTTGGCATCGCGTCTCCTGGGGTCTTTTATCTGCTCGCGTGTTCAGGGATGGAAACTTCAGGTTTGGGAATTCTCGCACCCCAGATCAGAAGCCAAAAGATGATCGGCAATTCCCCGAATTCCAGGAATCCGGCGATTGTGTCGACCGTATGCTCGTATTGCGGAAGCAGCAGGGTCGTCAGCGAACTGGTGACGTAACCAGCACCAGCGAGCGTAAGCAGAGGTCCGAGGACTTTTGGAATGAATCCAGATCGAATGACAAGTGCGCCGAACGGGAACAGCCATAGTCCCCAGAAGAACGACGCCACATTCAGCCCTTGACCATGCAAACGAATGAACAGCAATGCGAGGGCATCCAACTGATGGCCATCAAAGACGGTGAGAAAATTGGCCCCGCTGACGAGAATCATCGCGACGATCTCGTTGAGCACATTCATCAAAACGAGGGGCACAGGAAGTAGTGCCCCTACAATCAGCATCTGCCGGGCGCGGTCTTCATTCACCCGCCGAAAAAGCTTGTACAGCGCCAGTACCACGAACACCCACAGCACTTCGTGAAGCAATTCGCTCGTGATGCCGATGCGGAATAGAGAGTCGGAAGATCTGATGTTGTCCGCTGTAGCCGTGGCATTCTCGCGCACGTAGAGCCGTTGCGGAACATACTTGAGACTGATCGGCGCGATAAGGGCGACTATAAAATACAAAACACCTGCGTACCTGGCATCCTTGGTGATCGCAGTAATATCGCTGATGTCTTCTCGCACAAAATATTCCTCCAGGCACGGCCGCGAGGTCCATTAGTACTCTCAAGCGCTCAACCCGGCCAGCGTGAAACGGACGAATCCCGGGTTTTCTGGGACAATCTCGTCAGGAACGAGTCCCAACGCGGGTTTTGGCAGCCAAGGCCGCTGACTCCCAGAAAGTTTACGTTTCATGGCGGGATCTCAGCGCAAGCTCGGTAACCAATGAATACCATGAACACACAAAATCCATTACACGGCATTCGGTCGTCACCTCGCTTCGATCGGCGTCTGTACCTGGGTGCAAGTCTGATTTTCCTTGCATTGGTTTTCTGGACATTCGCGCGTACCTTCTATTTGAAGCCGTTCTTCGGCACACCTCCCTTGTCGGCGTTGCTACACATTCACGGCGCGGTGATGACCGGATGGGTCGTCCTGCTCGTTGTTCAGTCGAGTCTGATCGCTGCCCGTCGTGTCGAGTGGCACAGACAACTCGGTGTATTTGGTGCCGCGTGGGGCGCCTTGGTCGTGCTTTTCGGGTCGATTACCACCCTGTACGCTGCAGCACGCGAAGTGCGCGCTCACAGCAATTTTGCCGCGGGTCAGGTCGTCATCACGAGTCTGGATCTGCTGCAGATGCTTTTTTTCGCAAGCTTCGTCGCCATTGCAGTCTGGCAGCGCCGGCGCCCCGACTACCATAAGCGCTTGATGCTCCTGACCATCGCCTGCATGTTGCCGGACGCACTCGCGCGGCTTCCCGTCAGCTTCATGACCAACCAGCTCATCTTGGTGGGAATGGATGGATTCATCATCCTCTGTGTGGGATTCGACACGCTTTGGCACCGCCGATTGCACCCGGCTTTTGCCTGGGGCGGCTTCCTGTTCGTCGCCGCCTTTCACCTCGCGCTTTACTTCACGCAGACTCGAGCGTGGATCGCGTTCGGCGAGTCGCTGCTCTCTTGAGGGACCCGTCGTCGCGTAAGCTATCTTTGCTCGATTTGTTTGACCGGCGCAGCTCGGGGCGGCGTGACGCGATGGAGTCTCTCAGGGACACCAGGAGCCGGCTTCGTGACGACAGCCGCCGGCCGGTTGGGTTCGACAACGTTTGACGGAGGTGGACGTGTGCGCTGAATCGCCGCCGTCGTGGGTTGGTTGAACGAATGATGGGCGACCGCGGGATTCACATGGTTGATGGCGCTGTTGTAGGCGAATGAATTGCCAATCCAATGGCCGCCGCTATAGCCGTTTCCAAAGTAGCCATGGCCGTAGTTGACCCCGCCGTAGAAACCGACGGTGGGACCCCAATGTCCGGGATGAAAGACGAAGACGCTGCCCGCCGAGGCCCAATAAGGAGGTGTCCAGAGGAGGCCCACCTGGGGCGGGCGCACCCAGGCGCCGGAAATCCAAACGTAACGGGTATTGCGCCAGGACCAGTATCCCGGCGTCCATAGATAGCCGTCTTCAGCCAACGACGGCTGCTCTTCCGCCTGCAAGGGCGGCGGTGTGGTCGCCGTGCTGACGGTGTCGCTGGGCAGTGTGTTGGGTTGTGCGTTGGGTTGTGCGGTACCTGTCGCGTCGCGCTCCGCATTGCTGCCCGGTAGCGTGTTGAGTGCATCGCCCCAGGAGGCGTCGACGCCGCGGGTGGGTTTGCCGTTGACTGTGACACCGATGAGCCGGTCGTTGGCTACCTGGCCCGCGTAGGTGACATCTTGGCTGAATCCGTTCCAATCGGCGGGCGCGTCATGACGGTGTAACACGATGGCTTGGCGGGAGAAGGTCTCCACCGTCCAGCTCTCGTCGGTGCCGTCAGTGCGGCGGTACACGCCCTCGTCGAGAATCAGCGTGAAGCAGTTGGTCCAGCAGAAGTGCAGTTCGTGCGGGGGGAGGCCGGGATCCTCGAGTTGTACCACCGTGGATTGCGACATCGAGGAATCGAGGTGGTCCGAGTAAACGACATTGCCGTTCGCATCGACGGATTTGTAAATCTGGCCCGCCTGAACCCCGCCCGCGGCGGCTGTAAGGCAGAGCATGCCCAAGAACCCGCGCGCCGTCATGGTTGCAGACTTCGTCCTTGCGTAGCGGTGCATGGCGATAATGTAGGCGGGAAGGCCGCCGGTTGGCTCGATCTCGTTCACAATACCCCGTTATCCCGCGTACTCCTTGAGCAGATTTCGTCAAATCCCGTCGCACGGGGCGGCTACAGCAGTTAAACCGCTTCGTCGCGCACGTCGTAGATGCGGAAGCCGGCGCGCTCGTACACCTTGACGGCGGCCGGGTGATCCCAGGTGTCCGTATGCAGCCAGATTCGCGAGGGGTTGGATTTCCAGGTCTCGCTCAACGCCTCGGCCAACAGCCAGGGACCCAAACCGCGCCCTTGTGCTGCCGCTACTAGTCCAAAATATTTCAGTTCGATGATTGGAAATTCGCGCCGGTCAAATTCGCAAAAGCCGAGCGCCTCGCCTTCTCCATCGCGCAGGACATATATATCGAGACAACCGTCGGCAAGCAGGTTCGAAAGCTCGCGTTCCGGCATCAGGAGTCGCTTATCCCAGTGCAAGGGCGCGCCAACCCGCCGATAGAGATGCAGATAGGTCTCGCGGTTCAACTGCTCGCGTGCAATCCGCTCGGGTCGGTCTTGCAGTGCCCCCTGAGACGGCGCCTGCCGAAGCTCCAGGTAGGTGACGCGCAAAGTTGCTGCGCCAATGTCGATATTCGGATATTGGGTCGTCATAGGCATGCGGAATACACCTTGGCGGCATTCGATCTACAGCGGCCGACGGTGACGCGTGAGCGTCGCGGCGATCGATGCCAGCACCGCCATGCGTACGGCGACACCGTTGTTGACCTGTTCGCGAATCACGGAGCGCGGCCCATCGGCGACCTCGGGGGCGATTTCCACGCCGCGGTTCATCGGTCCCGGATGCATGACCAGCACGCTCGGCGAGGCCAGCTTGAGGCGCGGCGGCGTCAGGCCGTAGTCGCGAAAGTAAGCGGCATCGTCCAAGTCCGCCGCCTGCGCCATGCGCTCCTTCTGGATGCGCAGCATCATGACGACATCGGCGCCGGCGATGCCATCCTCGATCCGGGTGAAGCGCTGCGCGCCGCGAAATTCATCCTCGCCCGGCAAGAGTGCCGCGGGCGCCACCAGCCGCAGATCGGTGGTTCCCAGGGTGTTGAGGGCCGTCGCCGCGGAGCGCGCGACCCGCGAATGCTTGATGTCCCCGACGATGGCCACTTTGAGCCCCGCGAAGCGACGCTTGTGGGAGCGGATGGTCAACACGTCCAACAGGCCCTGGGTGGGATGCGATAGATGTGCTTCCCCGGCGCTGATGACCGAGACGTGCGGGGCGACGTGGTCGATCAGGAATTCCGGCATGCCGGCCTCGGAGTCGCGAATCACGAACACATCGGTGTTCATGGCCTCCAGCGTATAAATCGTGTCGAGCATGGTCTCGCCCTTGGCGCGCGAGCTCGAGTGCAGATCCAAGTTGAGCACGTGAGCTCCCAGGCGGCGGCTTGCCAGATCGAACGAGGCACGCGTGCGGGTGCTCGGTTCGAAGAACAGGTTGGCGAGCGTCATGCCTGCGAGTTCGCGGCCCTCATAGGCCGGTTGACCGGGAAGGCGCCGATAGGTTTCGGCACGATCGAGCAGGGATGTCAGCACATCGCGCTGCAGACCATCGAGTGTGATGAAGTGACGCAGGCCACCGGCGCTGTCTTGTTGTGAACGCATGAGCACCTAAATTTTTTCCGTGAACCAGCGCTCCAAGATCACGCAGGCCGCCGCTGCATCGATGTCTGCCTTGCTCACTCTGCGCCGCATCAGACCCGATTCGCGCGCGGACTTGAGCCGTGACTGCGCGTCCATCGAGGAGTAGCGCTCATCCACCAGCGCCACCTCGAGGGAGTAGCGCTCGCTGAATTGCGCGGCGAACCCTCGGGCATCGCCGGTCAAGGCACTCTCGGAGCCGTCGACATTATACGGTAGACCGACAACCGCCAGGTTCGGCATCCAAATTTTCAGCAGCGATTCGACCTGCGGCCAGCGCGGTCCTGCGGCATCGACCGGCACCATACCGACCGGGGAGGCGGTGCGGGTGATCGTATCGCCGCAGGCAACCCCGATGCGGCGACGGCCGAAATCGAAGGCGAGGATCACCCGCGCGGCCGGGGAACCTTCAGCCGGCGTCAAGCATTCCCGCTGAGCGGGCTGATGCGCGCCACTTCGACGCCGAGCAACCGACCCGCGGCCTCCCAGCGGGAGGCGAAAGGCAGCTCGAATATCAGGCCCAAGTCCACGGGGGCACTGAGCCAGGCATTGGCGCGGATCTCTTCCTCCAGCTGTCCGCCGCCCCACCCGGCATAGCCGAGTGCGACGAACGCGTCGTCCGGTCCCTCGCCGCGGGCCATGGCCGCGAGGATATCCCGGGAAGTGGTGACGTGCAGCGCATCCGAAACCTTGATCGTGGAGTCCCATTCGCCGCCGGCACGGTGTACCACGAAGCCGCGATCGGTTTGCATCGGGCCACCGCGCAATACCTGGCGCTGCTGCAGGGGACCTTCAGCAATGTCGATCTCCAGCTGCTCGAAGATCTCCGCCATGCGCATCGGCAGAGGCTTGTTGAGGATCAGTCCGAGTGCACCGTCCGAGTTGTGCTCGCAGATCAGCGTCACGGTTTGCGAGAAATTGGGGTCGCCCATGGCGGGCATGGCGATCAGCAGCTGATTGGTGAGGTAACCTGACTCGCTCACGGGCATGGCAGCTTAGTGTGGCTTGGCCGGCTCTTCATAGAATACGCTGCCGCCCTGGGCGTCGCCGCCCAAGAATTGCCATTCGTAGGCGATGCGAATCTCATCGTGCTTCGCGGTCAGTTCGCTCGGAAAGCGGTCGTAGGGCGCGGCGAGCTTGAGGATGCGCAGCGCGGCCTCGTCGATCTCCGCGTGGCCGCTGGTGCGACGCACAGCCATGTTGAGCAATTTGCCGTCGGCGCCGATGGTGACCTCGATCACGGGAGTGCCCGAGAGATTCTTGCGGCGCGCCACGTCGGGGAAATTCATGGTCCCGACGCGTTCTATCTTGCGGCGCCAGCTGTCGAGGTACACCGCGACGTCCGATTCGCGCGTGTCGGCGGCGATCCACAATTCCTTCTTGGACTCGCCGCGCATGCGCAACTCGACACCGTCGTCATTGGGGGTCATGGCGAGGTCCGGCCGCTTTTCGAGCAACAGGGGCAGTTCCGAGGTGTCCTTGGCCTCGGCGGACGATGCAAAGTAGAGAATTTTCTGCGATGCCCCGTGGGTTGCGACCATCTGCTCGTCGCCGCCATCATCGCCCGCCTGAACAGGTGCCAGACCATCGCCGCTCGGAACGCCGAGGCGCTCGACGGGCATGAGCGAGGATTTGGGGATGAGCGTCCGCTCGCCTTTCAAGAAGTTACCCGAGCCCCGCTGGGTGCGTTCGGAGAGGTAGCGTGCATTCGGGTTTTCCGCGGCGCTCGGGGCGCGATCGTTCACCAGAACGACCTCGAGGCCTGCCGCGGCGTCGTCCGCAGAGGGGCCGCTGCCGGCGCTGAAGGTGATGCCTAAGATCACGATCCCATGCAGCAATGCCGCCAGGAAGCACGTGGTCATCATGCGATCTTGTGCGGGCGGCAGACCGGCGCCCAGCATATTGCCCATGGGGGGCGGTGCGCTCATGGCGCTTGCAACGTTTTGAAGATGGCGTCCACCAACATGCCGCCAATGTCGACACCGTGCTTCTTGTTTAGTTCGCGGATGCCGGTGGGGCTGGTCACGTTGATCTCGGTGACGTAGTCGCCGATCACGTCCAAACCCACGAACAACATGCCTGCGGCGCGCAGCTTCGGTCCGATCTGCGCACACAGCCAACGATCGCGTTCGTTGAGCGGGCGGCTCTCGGCCGTGGCCCCGGCAGCGAGGTTGCCGCGATTGTCCTCCGCGCTCGGCATGCGCTGCAGCGCAAATGGCACGGGCTCACCGTCGACCAAAATGATGCGGCAGTCGCCCGCCGTGACGATTTGCGGCAGGTAACGCTGCACGATGGCATAGCGGGTGCCGTACGCGGTGAGGGTTTCGAACACGACATTGCGGTTCTTATCGCCCTGTTCGAGCACGAAAATGGACTTCCCGCCCATGCCGTCCAGCGGCTTGCAGACCGCCTTGCCGTGTTCGCGCAGGAACTCCCCCATGTCGTGCATGTCGCGGGTGATCAAGGTGGGGGCACAGCATTCGGGAAACCAGGCGGTGTAGACCTTCTCGTTCATGTCGCGCAAACCCTGGGGCCGGTTCAATACCAAGGCGCCCTGCAGCTGCGCGCGCTCCAGAATATAAGTGCTGTAGATATATTCCGTGTCGAAGGGCGGATCCTTGCGCATCAGCACGACGTCGAAATCGCCCAGCCGAGCCTCCTGTGCGGGTCCGCGCTTGAACCATGCGCCCAGGTCGGCGAACACCTCGAGCGGTGCGAGCCTGGCGTACGCGATACCATCGCGCAGCCAAATGTCCTTCAGTTCCGCGTAGAAAAGTTCGCAGCCGCGAGCCTGAGCCGCCAGCAGGATTGCCAGCGTGCTGTCCTTGGCTGGCTTGATCGCCTCGATCGGGTCCATGATGACGACAAGACGCACTCGGGGCGACGCACTCATGGCGGCAGTTTAGCGCAAGCCCGCGCGGAGCCTGACGTCATGAGAAAACTGTGAACCAGGCCACCGTTGTTTCACCCCGCATGCCTCGAAATGTCGACGCCATACCGTGGCTTGCGGGGCCCGGATATGTTAAAAAGCCACAAGATTCCAGCACCTACGCTCAAGTAGCAACAAGGTTCTTTAAGAAATTTCATGGATAGCATGATCACCAGCGGAAAGCCCAAGCTTACGGGCCTCAAGGTTCTCGTGATCGATGACAGCAAGACCATCCGTCGGACCGCCGAAACCCTCCTCACGAAGGAGGGCTGCGAAGTGTTCACGGCGGTGGACGGTTTCGATGCGCTGTCGAAGATCGCGGACCATCAACCGGACATCGTTTTCGTGGATATCATGATGCCGCGGCTCGATGGCTACCAGACCTGTTCCCTGATAAAGCACAACAAAGTGTTCAGGCAGATACCGGTGATCATGCTCTCGAGCAAGGACGGATTGTTCGACCGGGCACGCGGGCGGATCGTGGGCTCGGAGCATTACTTGACCAAGCCCTTCACGAAGGATGAGTTGCTGGGCGCAATTGAAGCGCACGTCGGGAAATGACGGAGATAAACCCCATGGCACTGATTTTGATCGTCGACGATTCACCCACCGAAGTGTTCGTCATGCAGAAAGCGTTGGAGAAGCATGGCTTCAAGACCGCGGCCGCGGAGAACGGCGAAGAGGGTGTGCGCAAGGCCCGCGAGATGAAGCCGGATCTGATCTTCATGGACATCGTGATGCCGGGAGTGAACGGCTACCAAGCCACGCGCATGCTGCTGAATGATCCTGTGACCAGTTTGATTCCCATCATCATGGTCACCACCAAGGGCCAGGAGACGGACCGGGTCTGGGGTTTGCGTCAGGGCGCCGTGGACTATCTGGTCAAACCGGTGACCGCGCAAGCATTGGTCGAAAAGGCTCAAGCTGCGCTGGCTACATGACGAGTACGATGAGCGTACCCGACAACAGCCTGAGGAGCTTGCGGGATCGTCCGTTCGAATTGTTGAAAGAGTTGGAGAAGCGCAGCCGGACCGTGGTCGCCGGCAGCGTGGCCGAAACGGATGCGGCAAAGGAATGGGTGGGGGTGGCATTTCGCATGGGCGGCGAGACATTTCTGGTCGCGCGCGAAGAGACGCGCGAAGTTTTGGGATACCCGGCGGCGGTGACGCGAATACCGGGGGCCAAGAGCTGGGTGAAGGGGCTGGCGAACGTCAGGGGTCAATTGCTGCCGATGCTGGACTTGCGTCAGTTTCTCGGCAGCGGCGCGACGGCATCCGGTCGCAATACGCGCATCATCGTGGTCAATCACCGGGATATTCCCGCCGGATTGATGGTCGATGAAGTATTGGGTTTCAGACGATTCGCCGAGGCTGACTTCAATCCGGATCCGCCGCCGACCGTGATTCGTTGCGACACCTATCTTGCCGGCGCATTTCGCCGTGGCGGCGAGGTGTGGCCGGTGTTGAGTTTGAAAACCCTGGTGGAAAGCCAGAGCTTTCTGCAGGCGGCAAGTTGAAGACAATGACGATGCGCACCGAACCTAAACCCAAGCTTTCGATACTGCCGGTATTGGCCGGTCTGCTGGTGCTGTGCGTGATAGGCGCAGGCGCCCTGACGTTATTGTCGCGCGCGGGCGGTCCCGGTCCCCCGACGGAGCAGCTGTCGCTGGTGCTGCAGCGCATCCCGTTCGAGGCGCAAAACGCGCTGCGCGGCGAGAAGAGCGCCTTCGACGCGCTCGGCAAGAGCGTTGCTCAGTTGCAGACGCTGCGCTCGCAGGTGGGCGGGGCAGCCGGCGATTCGGGTGTCTGGAAGGGTCTGGAGGGAAATGTGACGACCGTTGCCTCGGCGCGCGAGTCCGTCGATGCCATCCAGGCTGCCAATCAGGAAGCCCGCGACATCGCACCCAAATTGTTGTCGGAGCTCGGCGATCTCGGCAGTTCCGTCGGCAGCCAGAAACTCGAGGGCATGAGCCGCTACCTGGAACGCTTCGAACTCATGGTGCAGCGTATTCAGCAGGATTTGAACGGGTTGAGCTCGGGCGTGAGCGACGCGGCCCCGGCCGCGCAGCGCCTGGCCGACAGCCTGGAATTCTTGAACCAGGTGATCAGGGGCTTGAGCGGCGAGGAATCGGGCCTCGCGATCACCAAGGTGTCGGGCGCCGATCCGGAACAGCGTTTGAGGACGGTGTCGCAACGCAATCAGCAGTATACCAACGCGGTCAGGAAGGCGATCGGCGCCGCCGAGATCTTGTCCAAAGCGCAGGCTGCGCTGCGCGAATTGCCGCCGGCCGCGAGCACCCTGGCGACCCAACTGGCCACGGCGCCCGGCCAGCGCAACGATGCGGGGCCGGAATACAAACCGCTGATTCTGGGCCTGCTGGCACTGTCCTTGGTGCTGCTGGGTGGATTGGCCTGGGTCTATTCGAAGACGCTCGGCATGCGCAAGAACAGCGAGTTGCGGGTGCGGGAGAACGAGCGCAACCAGGAGGCCATCATGCGCTTGCTCGATGAGTTGTCGAATCTCGCAGACGGCGATTTGACGGTTCAGGCCACCGTCACCGAGGACATCACCGGCGCAATAGCAGACTCGATCAACTATGCGGTCGAGGCCCTGCGCGAGCTGGTCACCACCATCAACGACAGCGCCATTCAATTGGACAGCGCCGCCAAGCAGACTCAAGGCGTCGCGGCCAACATGGCGAAGGCCAGCAGCGCGCAGTCGCGGCAAATTTCCTCGGCCAGCGAGTCCATGGCCGACATGGCCGCTTCCATCGAGGAGGTGTCCGGCAATTCCGAGCGTTGCGCCGACGTCGCGCGCCATTCGGTGGACGTGGCACACAAGGGCGGCGATGCGGTCCGGCGCACCATCGACGGCATGAACACCATCCGCGAAACGATTCAGGAGACCAGCAAGCGCATCAAGCGTCTGGGCGAGAGTTCGCAGGAAATCGGCAACATCGTCGAACTGATCAATGACATCGCCGAGCAGACCAATATCCTGGCGCTGAACGCGTCGATCCAGGCGTCGATGGCAGGGGAGGCCGGCCGCGGTTTCGCCGTGGTCGCCGATGAGGTACAGCGGCTCGCGGAGCGCGCTGCCAATGCCACCAAGCAGATCGAGGTGCTGGTGCGCACCATTCAAACCGACACCAACGAGGCGGTGGTGTCGATGGAACGCAGCACCACGGACGTCGTGGGCGGCGCACTGCTGGCGGAGAACGCCGGCGCGGCGCTGGAGGAGATCGAGCAGGTATCGAATCAAATTGCGAGCCTGGTGCAAAACATATCGGCCAGTGCGCGCCAACAGGCGGTGGCGTCGGGCAACATCTCGAAGAACATGCAGGTGGTGCGGGAAATTTCCTCGCAAACCGCCGAAGGGTCGACGGCCACGTCGACGTCGATCGCGAAGCTGGCTGCATTGTCCGCGCAGCTGCGCAAGTCCGTGGCGGGGTTCCGGTTGCCGGACTACGGCGGCGGCACCACCACGCTCGGCACCTCGTCTTCATCGACGCGTTTGCCCGGACCCGCGCAGACCGTCAAACCGAAAATACGCAAGGCCAGCGGCATAGGCGCTTGAGCCTGCAGACGATTCCGGAATGACCGACATCAGCTCCCAAACTTTGCACGTCGTCGCCAAGGAACTCAATGCGACCTTGAGCGATGCGCGCGCCTCGCTCGAGGCCTACGCGGAGCGTCCGGACCAGCGTGTCCTGCTGGAGAAGTGCGCAGATCAACTGCATGCCGCGCATGGCGTGCTGCGGCTGGTCGAGGTGTATGGCGCGGCGCTGCTCGCGGAGGAGATGGAGCACGTAACGCGCTATCTTCTGACCTCGGGCAACGATCAGAAGCGGCAGATCGACGGACTGGACGCCCTGATGCGGGCCATGGTGCAGCTGCCCACGTACCTGGAACGGGTGCTGTCCGGCGGCCGCGATCTGGCGTTGGTGCTGCTGCCGTTGCTGAATGATCTGCGCTCGGTGCGCGGTAGCCCGCTGCTGTCCGAAGGCACCTTGCTGTTGCTCAACCTGAAGTCCGATCAGCAGGCGCAGCCGCAAGCGCCCCGTCCCGGCGAACAATTGTCGGTGGTGCAGTGGGCGCGGCGCCTGAGGCCACGATTCCAGCTCGGGCTGCTGGGTTACATTCGCGGCGAGCGCACCGTTCAGAATTTGGAAGTGCTCGCCAAGGTGGCGGAGAAGCTCGAGCAGATAGCGGTCACGCAGCCGGTGTTTCAGCTGTGGTGGGTGGTCGGTGCGATCCTCGAAGCGCTGCGCGCCAACGGCCTGGAAGGCAGCGCCACGCTGAAACGCCTGCTGGGTCAGGCTGACCGCCAGATCAAGCTGCTCTATGAGACGGGTGAAGCCCGCTACTGCGAGGACCCCCCGGTCGATTTGCTGAACAACCTGCTGTACTACGTGGCGCGCGCATCGACCAACAGCGGCCGCATCGCGGCCGTGCGCGCGTCCTTCAAGCTCTCCGAGTTGTTGCCGGTGGACGATTCGATCGAGGAGGAACGTCAGAACCTGTCCGCACCCAGCGTCAAGTTGATGCGCACGGTTGCCGCGGCGATCAAGGAAGACCTGTCAAAGGTCAAGGACGTTCTCGATATTTTCGTGCGCCGAGGCGGTGGCGCGAGCGATGAGCTGGCACCGCAATTGGAGCTGCTCAAGAAGATCAGCGACACGCTGGGCGTGCTGGGTCTCGGCGAGCTGCGGCAGCGCATCCAGCAGGAGATCGGCGAGCTGGCGGAGATCGTCACCGAAGGCAAGACACCGTCGGAAGAGGCGCTGGTGCGTGTCGCCGGCGTGCTGCTGTCCGTCGAGGATAGTCTCGATGATCAGCTGGTCAGCCTGATCCTGCCGAGCACCTCCGAGGATCCGGCCGCGACGCTTCCGGGTGATCACGATGTGGAATTCCGCCAGGTCAGCGAGGCGGTGCTGCGCGAGTGCATCGTCAACCTGGCGCGCATCAAGGAGGCGGTGACGCTGGCAGTGCAAAAGCCGGCTGACTTTTCGCCGCAGGGCCTCGACAACGTACCGCAGTTGCTGCGCGGCATAGCCGCGGGTCTGTTGATGCTCGGCAAGCATCGAGCGGTCGACTTGATGGAGGCCATCGGCACGGAGGTGCGCAAGCTGGTCGAGCCCGGCGCGCCGACGCCGGAGGCGCTGCGGCTGGAACGGGTGGCCGACGCCATCGTCAGCATCGAGTACTACATGGAGACGCTGCAGAACGGGCGCACCGATCCCTGGTACATGCTCGATAATGCCGAGACCTGCCTGAAGGCGCTCGCGGAGGAAGGCGCGCCGCGCGTTCCCGATGTGGCGCTGTCGAGCAGCGAAGCCGCCAAGACCGTCAGATTGGATACCACCGCCGCGGTCACCGTTCTGCTGGATTCGTCCAGCCGCGCACATGCCGCGACCAGCCCGCTCATCGCGATTCCAAAGCCCGAAGTGGTGGATCCGCAATTCGTCGAGCTGTTCATCGAAGAGGCCAAGGAAGAGATCGCCTCGATACACGCGGTATTTCCGCTGTGGGATCAAAATCCCATGGATGTCGAGTCGTTGGGATCCTTGCGCCGCAGTTTCCATACCTTGAAGGGCAGCGGCCGCATGGTCGGTGCGCGTTCGATAGCGGAATTCGGCTGGGCCATCGAGAACCTGCTGAACCGCATCATCGACAAGACCCTGTCGCGCATGCCCGGCATGATGAATTTGTTGCGCGCTGCGGTGGCGGCGATGCCGCAGTTGGTGGAACAACTGGAGACGGGGCGGCAGACTTCCGTGCCGGTCGAACCTCTCATGGCGCGTGCGTTCGCCTATGCCGACGGCCGTGAAGCGGAAGCCGCTGCCAAGCCAAAGGAGCGGTCGACCTCGGACACCTCTGCAACCTGGTCCGGCGCCGCCAGCGCCACCGGCACGGCGATGCACGCCATGGTCAGGAAACCGATGCCGCCGCTCGAGGAGCCGGCGCCCGCGCCGATCATTGCTGCAGCCCCGGTGGCCGCGCCGCAGAGTCCGACGATGGATCCGTCGCTGCACGAGATCTACAGCAAGGAAACCTCGAGCCATCTGAACGAAATCCGCGAATATCTGCGCAAGCGCTCCGCGCAGCCCGCCCCACACGTCGTAACAGAATCCGTGTTTCGTGCGGTACACACATTGAGCGGCAGCTCGAAGATGGCGGAAGCGCGCCACGGCATCCGCATCACCGAGCCGCTGAATCACGTCATGCGCAAGGCGTTCGACAGCGGCGTCGGCTTGTCCGACGACGGACTCGCGACACTGGCCGATGCGGTGAGCGCCATCGACAATGTGGTGTCGCACATCAACGAGTCGACTGGTTTCTTCACGGATCACGCCACTTTGTTGGGGCGCTTGCACCGCGTGGATGTTGAAATCGACGCGCAGATCGCACGGCAGCAGACGATAGATACCAGTTCTTCGACCATCGTCCCCGCGCTGGTCGTGCCCTTGCCGCCAGAGCGCGCCGCGTCGCAGGGCGCGCCTGCGCAGGGCGCATCCGTCCAGGCCGCATCTGTCCGGGCCCCCGCCCCGCCCGCGTCCGCGAGCGAGGCGCCCCGCGTCGAGCGCGTCGCTGCGGAACCCACGCCTGTTGCTGCTGCGCCGGCCGAGGTGGTGGTCCCGGTGGTTCCCGCCGCACCTGTGGAGCCCGCGCCCGAGCCGCTTGGTCCTGGCGTCGAGTTCGACCATGAGATCGCAAACATCTATAGCGAGGAGGCCACGGAGCTGCTCGAGGTCGCGGAATCTACGTTGGGTGCGTGGAACCGCGATCACGCCGACAAGGCGCAATTCGCCGAATTGCAACGCACCTTGCACACGCTGAAGGGCGGTGCGCGCATGGCGGGTATCGTGGCGATGGGCGATTTGAGTCATGAACTCGAAACGCTGGTCATTCAAATCGACAACGCTTCGGTGCCCGCTGATGAGCGCGCGCGCAGCGTGATGCAGACCAGCTTGGATGAACTCGCGCGCATGCGCGATATCGTGAGCAGCGGACAGTTGCCCCCTAAGGCCACAGCGCTGATCGCGCAAATCCGCGCGTTGAGCAGTCCGTCGGCGCCGGCCGCCGCTGCACCTGCCGAGATGCCCGTGGCGGCTGTCGTCGAAGCCGCGCCGCCCGTCGCCGCGCCAGCCGCCGCGCCGCCCGCGGCCCCGCCCGCGGCCCCGCCCGTGGCCGATGCCCCGCCGGCTGTTGCGCCGGCGGCTATAGTCGAAGTACCGCAAGTACCGCAAGTACCGGAAGACGAAACACCCACAGTCGCAGCGGTCCCAGCGGTCGCAGCACCTGCAGTAGCAGCATCCGCAGCAGTTGAAGCACGCGCAGCACCCGCAGCACCCGCAGCAGTCGAAGCAGTCGCAGCAGCCGCGGCAGCCGCGGCAGTGGAAGCACCTGCAGTCGCAGCACCGGCGGCAGCGGCAACGCCCG
>Ga0116228_10001722_pt1 | contig 18335 bp, 14 predicted proteins | sample S1TSphfallax_2_FD_89694 | JGI IMG/M metagenome (GOLD analysis project Ga0116228, IMG submission 89694) | Host-associated microbial communities from peat moss isolated from Minnesota, USA - S1T2_Fc - Sphagnum fallax MG | ecosystem: Host-associated > Plants > Peat moss > Unclassified | place... | reverse complement strand
AGCCAGGGGTCTGTGTCTGTTCCTGTTTCTGATAACCGCTCAACATTACTCCAAAACTTGCTTATATATTAAAAGTCGATGCAACACACAATTTTATACCTCGGCATTTATTTTCTTTTTCCACATTTTTAAGAACTATGGTTTCATATTTGAACTAAAATTTGAGAACAGCTGCAGTTATGAGCCTTATCAACCATCCTATAACCGCTGAAGGTACGTTTATGTTTGTGATAACCGCCCAACATGGATCCAAATTCCAAACCAGTGTTGTGCTCTTATTTGAATTTGTGAAGAAGTTTTGCCCATTCCAGTTTTTCTAATATTTCCAAATCACTAGTTCTGGTTCTCTGAAAAAAATCAGAATCAAAGAATTGCTAGTCCTGGTAATTCCAAAAACCTTAAAGAACCAGTGGCTTTCATGAAAGAACTCAATTGAGAGAGAGACGCTCGAAACTTAATTAGATTGAGAGGGACGCTGATGATCGACAGATGTGAGTTATAATCAAGAGTTAAAGAACACGGCAAAAACACATCAAGACCATGGAGAGTGCAGCGTACGTTCTTATGTGGCTCGAGCAGTTTATATTGTTCCCTACAGAGGTCATGAGGTTCCATACAGCGGCAGGTCTGCTTGCTGTTACTTGTCTTGCAGTTATGCTAAGTTTGAAGGGACATTGAACTAAAGTGTACTTATACTTTTCTCTAAGGCTTCATCTATCTGTAACCAGGAGCCTGAGCACGCTGCACGACCATTTGTGGTGGCTCTTCAACCCCATTAATTTCTGCAATTCATCCTATAACACAATTGTTTTTCTCAGGGAGACTAATTTTAGCATTTTTTAGAGCTCAGAAATATGATTTCCACACACAAAGGATTTTTCTGGAAAAAAAGGCCAGGTAGAAATCCGCCAGATTTCGATTTTCTTTTTAATCGCCAGATTTCTACAACAGGTTCTAACAGGTAGTCATATTTAAAAGGATTTATGGAAATTTCAACTTTTGTTTTGGTCTATAGCCAAATTTGGCTAAATTTTCTTGTTGATGATCACCAATTTGGCTACATCACAAAATTGAAAAATGAAAACACTTTATTCATGTGATATCTAATTTGAGGTAATTTTTGGATCCTTTTCTCTTAATTAGGCGAAACTTGCATGCTAAAGTCTAAAATCCATGCTCAATTCTGGTTCAGTGAACTTGTGGGTTTCATTCTAAAGAATGCTATATATATAGCTTGAAGGTCACACGTCCTACTGGCCTATCAAAGCCTAGGTGGGGTGAAGGTTCTAGTGAAGCTGGTTTTAAGTACCTATATCTAAATAACAATTTGTTGCCTGAACCAAAGATGGGAACTAATTCAGGTTGAAATAATTGTACAGGTTTCTCAAGGAACCAAATTAGAGTGCATGGAAACCATATATATTATAAAATTAAACCAACCTTAGGCCTACAGTGAGAATTCTTAGAGACTATAGAGTACGTGATCTGCGTGAGAAATTGTCGACTATAGATGACATGATATTGGACCTTAAAAAGAACTACTGAAAAATTTGCACATCCCAAAAAAATTGTGGCATGGAAGTATATGTTGAAAGTATTCTTTTACTCCACCCTGAGAAGCCCATTCACTATACTGAAATGCCAAGCCAAAATTTATCAGATGACTGCCATGAAATTATGTCGTTCTGGTCTGGTTGTTTCTTTCGTCTTTGACACTAAATTTTTCTTTTCTGATTTAAAAAAAAGGAAAGAGTTGTGTACTTCTACCCAAAAATTTCTCAAACGAGAGGTATTAACGTCCTGGCTACTAGAGCACCATCGTCAAGAGGTTCGAAAGCTCTGATGGTTGACATATTTATAATAAGTACTTATATTGTACCATTTGTGACTTCTTTTGTGCGAAGAAATCAAAACCTTTCACAAGATAAAGGATATGATAAGGATTATGACCACTGACTACAACAGCATGCGATTATTTTGGTATGTGAGCTTAGTCATTTAGTGAGCTGCTATCACACACTTTCTATTTCTAGGTTGACCATGCAGCTAATTAGCAGAATTTGAATTTGCACTCGCCCTAATTCTGCTCATGCTCGAACTCCTAGAATTCTCCCTGGCTACAATATATTCTAGAAGAGATGCTAGGAAACTTTTCCTTTCTTGAATGAGCTAAGCATTCTAGCAGGACTAATGTAGTTCATCTGCCAGGGAAGTTCAGACCAGATGCTGGACCATTGTGCGTCCGAATGGGCACGCTGCCGATCATTGTGCATGCGAATGCGTACAATGCCGTTTCAGATCATGCTACAGGCCGCGGTGTATGCCTCTAGGCGTCCGAATCATACACTGAAGTTGGGGTAATGGCGAAATTACTGCAGTAGGTGTAAAAATAGTACCGATGACTGACTCTAGAGTCAGCATTGCACCATGGAGCGCGCATGATACAGTCAGCATTGCGCTAGCTGATGGAAGCGCTGTACATGATTGAAGCAATGTGGAATTAATCCAGCGTTGTAACGAGTGCAACCTGGAGGACAAAACAAGATTATGCCGGCCCATTGCTGGGTCCATGCCAGAACTAGGCACTTCTCCAGATTGAGAGAGGCCAAACCTAATAATTCCTGCAGTTAACTCAGAACCATCAATGCATGTGTACCCAAATGGGAATGCTGTTGCAACTGTATCAAGTCACCGCAGCATCTCTCAATGAAAATTCCTTTGAATACAGGCAATTTCGAATCACTTTTATGTTTCTTTTGTGTGTCTTAGCCAAGAGCCTAAACCTCAAGCTGAAATTTTACAAACCATTTTCTTATAGTTGAAGATACTTTGCACCTCCAAGATTTTGAAAAAGAATCCTTTTTTCATATTTTTATGAAAAATTGCCAGGTCATAATTAAGAGAAAATGAAACAAGAGAAATCGTGAATGTTTCAACCTTGACATTTTTGTGGGATGCACATGTAGCTGATAATACTGAAGTTTGTGTAGAGTTCAGATGTATTATCCACCATCAAGAATTTCGTTCAAATTATTGCAGTTAATTATGGTCATGAAGGTCACGATGTATTAATTCTCACTAAGTATAGTTACCTTATTGCATCCTTCGTTGCAGCTTTGCATTCAATATCGACATTGAACAGTTTAATTGTTTAGCAAATTATATGGTCCATATTATTTTTCTTAATTGGATCTAGAATATTTTGGCAAGACTTAACATCATAGGGACATACCTCCGTAGCTCAACCTTGATTGATCTGAAAGAGAAGTGGTTGAAACTGCATTAAAGCTTCAGACAATAGCTACAGACGTACAGGTAGGTGGCTAGCAACTACAAATAGACAGGAGCACACAAGCTATCGTCACAAGTTGGATCTACTCCAGTACAACATGCTACTATGCTTTGTTGAAAATAATGTCAATCTTGAAGAACAGTTTGACATTGGGGTTTGCCCATGCTTAGCTGATTTTCAAATCTCCAGATCTCTTCCCATTTCATTGACCATATAGGAAAGTAGTGTTTAATTTTCTTTCACTCAAAAAAAGGAAATATTCTTCTGCCAAAAACTTGGAGCACCTAAGTTCATATACTTTGAAGGTCATAAATAGTTAGTTTCCAAAAGGATCCAGCCAAAATATATCATAACTTTTTTTGAGATCATTAGAGAACAGGTATTAGATATGTGCCTTTTAATGCACAGTTCAGTGATTAATCGATATTGATATAGGGCATAAAAACCTGTGTGATTTTTGCTGGCATTTTGCTTTTGAAAATGCGTCCTTTAGTCTTTTATTTTTTTTCCCATGATACCTGGCTGGTTATGCTGGACAACACCTTTGAGGTGGGGTGGTTCTCAATAATGGGTCCTCAGCCTCCAGCCTTGGGGCCATGCCGGGAACACCTCAGCCCTAGGGTTGGCAGGCCAGCTTGTCAAACAAGTACCACCGGCACACCATGCAAGATGGATGGTGTATGGACAGGAAAATTATTACTGTCCCATAGCTAACTACAATACACCTACCGGCGCACCATGCAGGATGGATGGTGTATGGATGGTCCAAAGCACTTTTTCGGTATATTTCTGTTGCATAGCTAACTTGCTACTTCATGGGTAGCTATGTACTAATCATCAACATGTATCTAGTAGCCACCAACTACCTGATCGCCTACTTACCTACTGGAACATGTAGTTAGTACCACTTAAATTCCCTACCTTCTTATGTATTGATGTTCATATACTTACATAGGTAGTTACCTAAGTAGTGTGAGATGGAAGTATCTAGAGGGTTTACAGGATGGGTTACCAAGGTGGTACAACTCAGTCATGGTTCATCCACAGCTGAGTCATAACAGCTTCCAACGGATGGCACACTGGTGGGTGATGGATCACAAAATCCTTACTGGCTTTGCTAAACTGGCTTGTTTGGATCAAATTGTCAATGTGTCAAGTTAATGTGACTCCAATTAGTGGAATAATGTAATGCCCAGTTTTGGAGGTGAACAGCTACACATGCTACACAATAGATACGAGACATATATTGCATATACAAACCTACCAGAAAAGTGGAAAATTCAAGAACATGTTTGTTATGAAAATGGTTTGGTAAGCGAGTTGAATTCAAATATAAAGTAGTTGCCCTATAAAATTTTGAAAATTCTATGAATTGTCTATATTTCTTTCAAGGGAGGAAAGTGTTCAGGCATGGCCCATCTTGCATGATATTGATTACATGATATTAACACAAAAGTTAGTGTTCATGAACTAAAGACATGGAGGTCAAAAGAGACCTTAGTGTTAGCTTCTATGAGTGGTACAACACTTGGGCGCCTTTAGCAGGCTTTATATTCCATTCAAGTGTGATTCATGCAGGAATTTTAATTTCAAGGTCTGATGAAAAAATCCATAAGCTTTGGGGCTTTCACCATCCTACCCTTCAATAGGATAATACCTTGAAAAAAGAATCTTTAAGCTCTTGTCTCTTTGACACTCAGAACTGTATATCCAGCTGCAACACATCCTATTATGGTCTCATAAATTGGCTCATGTTGGAGGAAGTGGGTACATGTGGCGGTCCCTTCCTCCGTTCCTTATATGCTAACCTTCTAAATGCATTTATAGCTACTCTACAATTCACAATGACAACTCACGTATACATACTAGATGCAAGAGTTTTTGGACACAAATTAGTTTGCCACTAACCAATTTATACTATGAAAGTAACATTTCCAGTGTGAGAAAATGTGAAATAGCACACTAGTGCCACAGCCCAATAAAGCCTGTACTTCAAAATCTTTAATACTTGTTGCAAAGATGCAATATGTAATATATATGTGTGTGTGTATACAGTATGACTTGCAGTGATATTGGTTCTTTGCTATAGTCCTGAATTTTTATTGAAAGAAATGTGTCTTAATATTAATTTATTTTTAAAAGAAAAGTCCAATTCATTGTACAACTCAAAATGCAATTCAATGTGATTTTAGAGTAGTGCATTGATCCATAAAGTGAAATGTTTGATGATCTGTTGATGTGATAGCTCACCCATGGCTTATAAGGTATATACTCATTTGACAATGAGCATAAGAGTAGTGGTCTTCATGAACAAGTTATTAAATATCCATGTTAAACATGCGTTGGTGATAAACCTTAATTACCATTGTAAAGCTAGCCTATGGTAGACTTAGTGTATCTTGCCTGTGCTAAGGTGATGGCCCATCTCTCTATCATGGATCTCACAAAAGAATCACCCAAGTTAACTCTAAATGTTTTAACTCAGAAAAATATCCACAACCTCTGGAGATGGTTCAGGAGGGAGCTCAACACCAAAAAACTAACAACTGGGCCCAGAGCCTAATAACAAACAATACCAAACCATACTTTTTCAATGTCCCTGCATTGCTTCATATTCAATGTTGCACATCTTGTGCACAGGGCTTCCAATCTTTCTTAAGCATGTAAAATTTTCACAATGGGTTTGCAGTTACTTGAACAACGTGTGACCTGATATTTGAACAGCTACAATTGCTTCATATTCACTGCCATACATCCACACAGCTTTTGGAATCTCACTTGTATGTCAAATTATCATTGGGTCAAATCTAGTTACTTGAACTAGATTGTGTGTTGATATTTGAACAGCTAATTACATTTCCAAACATTAAAAAGAACTTGGAGTAGGATAAAGAAGGTAATGCATGAATTCACATGAATTTAGCAACTTCAATCCATTTAAGCTAAACTGTTTCATCAGGAATTGTGGAAATGGAAAATATATGTATTCTATATGTCAGAAAGCTTACATGCTTCCAAGCCTAGAAGAACTCAAGTCTATAAAAAATCAATGTGAAACTGATTTCACTATTCATGGGCTACCACTAGTCATGAATTAAACAAAAAATAGAGGCAAACATACTTGAACTAGCTAGCTAGAATTTGTAGTGAAGCAAAAAAATTCAAACATGGTGCACAGTAAATTGCTTTATTTAATTTCAGCCAGTACTTAACACATTTGCGTTTTGCATTGCTTTATTTCACTTCAGCCAAGACTTAACACAGTTGCATTTGCAAAACTGAAAATGATATAAGCAATAGAACTTCTCCTGCAACTTGACTGGTGAGAAGCTCTAAAGAGAAAAACTAAACATGAAATTTTACGATGACCTGCACAAATAAATGGCAACAAATTACCTCAACATAAGTTTGATGGCATCGTGAGCTAGAATCCATTTATTTATGGAGGCTTATAAGGAACTCCTCACGAGGCATTGAGGCTTGATCCAGGACATGTCCTTATGCAAGCGGCTTGAGATTGAGCTTCTTTAGAAGGGTGTTGAGAGCCCGACAGAGGATGTTATTTGGACCCGGCAGGATCTGATTCTCCACCTCCATCTGCACTGGCCCATCTTGATTCTCGTCAGAACCAGCAGAATTCAGAGCAATATTAATCCCCTGCTGCAAGTCGTTGAGGAAGTCTTCCTCATTAACGCTGCTGTTTCTGTGACCAGTGTCTTTGTTATCGTCAGAGTCACTGTCAAGAAAAGCACCACTGTAGAATTCGTCTGCTCCAAATCCCCCTTCAAAGTCATCTTCTGAGCTGCTGCTGCTGATAGATAGTTCAGTGCTTCGAGGTGTCATGCAGTTGCTGCCCCCTAATTTGTTGCGAGGAGAAATCTTGGGGTCAGCAGGACGCATGAACTTTTCGCATGGCAATTCAGCGAGGTTGGACAAGGGGGATGATGTGGCCATCTTCATTTTTTTTGCCTTGAGATAGATATGGTTGCTGTAAGAGGTGGAATAATCCTTTGCAACCGGAGTAATCAGGCCAGTGTAAGGATTCCTGCTCCGTTTCAAAAAACGGGGCTCATTTACCAAGATACCTTTAGCTTTCAGAGACTGAACCCGCGGCTTCATTTTCTCCAGCAGAGATGCTGAAGTTCGTTCAACTGTTGCAACTGTTGCGCAATGTTTGAAAGAAAGGCAAACGTCTTTACCTTTGTTCAAGCACCCAGAAGGGGAAGAGGTGTCAGAAAGTTTGATCAGCTGGACCCTGGCTGCGGCATCCTCCACCAGGTGTGAAGCGAATTGGTGGATGCTTGTTGGATCCTGCTCGCAGATAACTGGCGAGACCTTAGCAGGCAGCTGTGTCAGCTCCTGGTTGGGTTCATCTCTTTCCACCATTGGATACTCCTCGCAGATCATAACGGGCAAGGTCGAAGGGTGTGTCATGATCAGCTCCAGCTGGTTGGTTTCATCTCTTCCTGCCATTGTCACAGAAACTGCAACAGCAGTGCCGTCCCACCACAAATTACAACAAGTCACTAGCTGACCATCTCATAGCTAATTTGCACTACTGTGAAATTTCTTTCCAGTCATGATATCTGGGTGAGTTGCAGGTCTGACATGTGGCGCCACACCAATGCCCCTCGCCCCGCTCACTATGCAAACACACTCTAGACATGTCTCTAATTGTTTCTCGAGACTTTTGTCCATTGCCCCTACCCAACTTAGTTCCACCTACACACCCAAGGATCTGCCAAATAATACAACCAAACGAAGAAATAAACGAGCAGTTATGCAGCGTCCCATGAGATCTCAAACGGCGCATATGCAGTTCATGCAATAACACATGTGGTAGGAAAATAAAAACTTTGATGGCTCGTGACATCGCAAATGTAGAGCTTATAGTTCATGCAATAACTTGGTGCGCAAAAGAAAACTTCGATGTACCTGCGAACGACAGCTTGGGGCAAATGCAGAGAGAATCGACTGAAGTACTTATCCCAAACTGAAAACAAATGCAGCTGTAAGACACCACAGGGCACGAGTTATCAGAAGGGATGAAACATGCACAGCTTTTCAGATCCTAAACATGTGACATTACAGAGAATCGCATGACATCGCTCTAAGACTCTCCTTCAAATGCAATAAAAAAACCAAAGCGCCAATGTGCACCTCTACTTTACAATAGCGAATAAAACTCACTTTCAGATGCAAACCACCAGAGGGCGCACGCAAAACTCATTAAACCTCAACTCGCCAGAGCGCTCACGCGCGCTCTAGTTTACAATACAGGGGACTTATGACAGACAAAATGGATATTAAAAGTATGCAATGTGCAAAACGCACCGGTTATAGACTGCAGTAGACGTTTGGATCGAATTCGCTGCTCTCCTCAGCCCTGCTTCACGACTACTTTGACGCCTCCGGCAACTTTCGCTTCCTTCTACAGACAAGCTGCTTCTCGACCTTCATGTATGTCTACACTGGACACTTAGGTCCAATCATTCCAGATGCTCTGTTTCCCATTGGATTATCATTGGAATAAATTCCATGGATCTATAAGGTCGGAGGTCACTCTCACTTGCTAATTTCCCCCAGAGTCATTCTATGTTTGATCGAATTTCCCCATCAAACTTGCCGTTCCCCAACTTCCCTATCTACAACACTTTTCGATCCCCATCACACTTGCCGTTCCCCAGCTTCACTATCTAGAACACTTTTGAATCCACCTGATGGTGAGACGATCAGTTGCTTGCCGGACATGACCGCCTGACTGGCAACCACCACCCATTGTTGTGTCGGGTTTGAACGAGCCGCTTAGTCGGGTGGCCGGTCTCTGACAAACTCTTTGGGCAAAACCCATTGGACTAGGTAACCGGCGGGAAGCTCTGGTGGTCGTTACGCGACATAACTCATCGTATTGCAGCGCTAATTTACGGGTTTTGGGGGCATAGAAGAGGGTGAGTTATGAGAGTCAGCCAACCAGCTATCAGGAACGTGCAAAAGGGCATTAGGTAGGTCTGGAACTGTCAGGTAACGTGATATAACCGGGGGGCTCCTGTGCAATGGCCTGCTTGCCACTGTGCCCAGATGCTCCTTACAATCGGTTATAAATTAGTTTTCTCGCTAGGGTTAAAGTTTTTGATTACCCAAGAGCTACATTTTCCATGTCTATCAGGGAGGGAACTGTGAATATTTATCCTGAGGTGAAAGAACAGCTGCAAGTTTCATGGTTACCTACTAATTAGATACCCGGGAAACTCTCCAGGGCTGCAGCATTATTTACATGAGCTTGAAGGGAGACAACTTGTTGGAAAAAAGCTTCTTAGTCATTAAGGTATAATGTACTGTACAAGATTAACACTACTCATTCACCAAGAGAGTTCCTAAAAGGCCTTAATGCAAATGAGATCTGGCCAGCTGCACATTGATGTTAAATTCACTAATCAGCTGTTTTTTTTTGTGTGCCTTCTTAGGTACCTGCCCACCAGCTTGTTGGAACGGTAGTCTCTCACGAACCCAGCCAAGGCCTAATTTTCCGTGGTTTATGACCTTTTCCATTTGGAGCTTAATTACAGGTGCTGATTAGTAGGTGCAGCAACAACTACTGGCTTCTACAAGCTTATAACTGCAATGAGACTGGATTAGCTAGGCAGGTTGCTATTCTGATCACTTTTAGAGCTGGGCCAATAGATAGAGCTCCTTTACTCTTTGAAACATGACTTGCAAATATGGGGTGTTTGTATTGTCACGTATCAATGTGGGGTGGGTCTTTGCAACCTGGACCTCTCTTTCATGGTCAAGCCTCCTTGAAGAGGTGTACTTCAAAAATTAAACCAAAAGAATTTGTTCTGAGCTTCTAATCTAGAGTGCATGTGCAACTCTCTCTCTCTTGGAAGTTGGTGACCCATCTTCATTTGACCCTTTACTTACATACCTGAAAATAATGTGCATTTAATTTCCCAGAGAGAAGAAAAGTGACATTTGTGGTTTGCCAAAGTATTATTTTATTTTTGTATACATCCAGGATCACTTTAACGCTTTAAAATCTCTTAGGTTGTATTCAACTTAAGGCTCCAGTCACATCTTACCCACCATTACATCTTGAACATCAGCTATCATCTACATCTAAGGCAATTTATGTACACACTGTTGCAGAGTTGTATCAATAGTAGGTAGGAACAAATCTGGTTAATATCTTCTCATCCAGGTGGGCTTCAAATGTCGTAACTCACATATCCTTGAGCACCTCGGTAGTAGCAGTAGTAACCTCTGGCAACTGTTTTCCAGCAATGGCCTCACTAAGACTTGTTCTGAAATGGTAAAAGACTCAACATGGAGGTGAGCATCTGTATGAAGGCAACTTGACAAAGTGTAACAGAATAGTATTGATGGGCTATTGGTTACTGTCTTCTCAGCAGCTTCATATCTCCTCAACCAGAGTGGTTAGAATACATCCGTCTTCTATCTTCTCTTTGGTGAAGTATCATATCTCATTATCATCACCGGTATTACACTGTTTCGTATAACTCTGGTTTGCTAATACATGGGCTCTCAGCACCAAGAACATCATCTCTCTTCTTGCCTTAAACTATTGTATCAGCTCATGATTCTCATCACATAAAGATAGTCTTGTTTGTGCATTAATAATGACCATTAATAAATTTCAACAGTAATACTACCAGTAATACGAGTGCTAGTTATTATTATAGTTGCATCAGGAGTTGATGAACTATCAGTTAGCCATATTAACAGAAAATTGTATACTGCGAATTAGAGCTGAACAATTTTGTTTTTGGGTGAATTTTTGCAATTGCCAAGAAAAAAGAGGAAGGTGGGAAAGGTGTAAAGGGTTCCTTTTTTCTTTTTTTTTGAGAAAATGGGCCCAAGTCACCACACTATGAAGGAAAAAAAATCTAAAATTGCCATATTCAAAGAATAGGTTCCTTGATAAGATCCCAACTATAGGAGGAATCCTAAATTTTTCTACTCCCCCCATGACCTCTAGCAAATTTTCTTAAGTCCTTTTTTGCATGATTGCCAACCCTCCTACTTCACAAATTTGAAAAAAACACACTGATGCTGAACTGCTAATTGGTAATTTCCTTAATGATAATATATCATCTTTTGCAATTATAATTTGCTGAGCTATTCATTGTAGTGCATTGAAGTCCAATTCCTATTCTTGATTTACAAAAACTAATTGAAATAAGAGAATGCGCTCTAGCCATTGTTGGCCACAGTGAACCAGTACCCACCAGCACACCATGAAGGATGAATGGTAAGCAGGAAACAGTTTTCTGTTGGGTTCCAGTTCCCTAGCTAACCACGGTGGTTAGCTCAGTTGCCTTTTTTTTTACCTACCCACTAACAATCCACAAGTGTGTTGTTAGTAGGTAGGTAGTAAAAACAGCCCTTACCTATGTATAAACCATCTACTTATCTAGTAAGTAGTAAGTAGCTATTTTTCTATCAGTCTACCTATATATATGAGACCTATTTCTTACATAATTGGTTACCAAGGTGAAACCAAATACTAACTAAGTTGAGGTTCATCCACAACTCAGTTATAACAGGCATCCAGTTGATGGTCATTTGAATTGTGAAATCAAACTTTTGGAACAAGCACAAACTTATATATATGTTTGGATGTGACTATGCTGTTACCCTCCCACACAGTGGGGCCCTAGGTCCATAGTTCACTTGTTCAATTTCCTTTTTGTTTTGTTTGTTTGGATGTGATGGTTGACCCTGTTGTAATCCTCCCACACCATGGGGTGGGGCCCCACTCCACTTTTGGTATGTGCAGTTGGAAAGCCCTCAATGGGGTGGAGTACACATTAATCATTTCACAATAAATTTAAAACCAATGGAGGAAAAAATTATAGAATTTACAATGATTGTTTAAAAAATAATTTAGCAATGTTCCATGATGTTTTTGAAGTCAAGCCCAAATTGATCAGAATAGTATTGGGATGGGCAAGCTTAAAGGAGGTTCAATATACTAGGGTCACCTGCACATGGGCCTGTTACTATCACATGAAGAGCTTAAGTAGAATAGGGCCTTCTATTTAATAGATGAATTTAAACTCTTATTGAATAGTACACTGCATGGTGAAAATTAGTTTCCATCCACGACCTATCAAGGAATTGATTCATATGGTAAGGCTTTTTCAATTATGATGAGTCCTTTGATTCCAAAGTTGTCCTCCTGATATGGTAACAATAGTGGCCACAGTGAACCAGCATCCACCAGCGGTCTTAAAATCGAATTTTAACACATGTACCTATCTATTAAGGAAAGTAGTTTGTTTAAATTTGTTTGTTTTGTTTGTTAGGTTGAGATCTCCAAAATCACAGAACTCTCTTTGTGCTTTTGTTATAACCATTGGAAAGTTGTCATGAATACAGGTGCACCAAGGTCGTTTGCCATTGTTTAGAACTCTGGACAATGAAAGAGAATTTATTGAAATTGAACAATGTTTTCAAAGAAAAATGTTTAAATTCAAATTTTATTTTATTTTAGGGAAATTGAAGCCCTAGTTGAAAAGTCCATTATGAGGGGGTTTCTTCGAGGTGATTTTGTAATTTTTAGACCTAAAGCTGGGGGAGATACTGAATTTGGAGTATTTTTGTGAAATTGAATTTTTTTCAAGACATTATAATAAATTCATGATTGAGGTGGGTGAAAGCACAGTCCAGTAGATCACAAAAACAGTTTTCTAGGGTAAAAAACTGGGGGCTTATCAAAAAATGATGTAAAAATGCATTAAAAAATATTTTCATTTTATTTTTTTGGCACAAATGTATGAAAGACTTGTATGGCTAGATTTTCATATCTTCAAATGAAGAAAAATATATATATGAACCTATTTTCAAGTCAACATGCAAACCTATCATAATGTTCTATGTATAATCAAGTAGGGATAAAGTAAAGTTTTTTAAACTAAAATTTATGGAGTTTCACTAGATATTCATGTGGCCCATATTGTGCAATAAAAAAATTGGTGAACATATAAATGATTTTTTAAAAATACGTCCAGAAGACAAATCTACTAAAATGTTGAAATTTATTTTCAATTTATTTCCAATGTATTTTTACATGTCCAAATGTTCTAAAACAAATTTTATTAAAAGTTTTTTAATGTGAAGAAGGGCCTAGAATTTTTTTAATCCCATAATTCATAACTTCATATTTGGTGTCGAAATATGGCAAGCATAATAGAAAAGTAGATACAAGGATCAACTGATATTAAACAAATAACTATTGACACAACAAAGTGGAATTAAATTTTTAGTTCCTACCCAAACAAAGATGTTTCAACTCCTTCCCCCATGAAAACCTATTTTTCATCTAGCTTGATGTTTCTTGTGTTTTTTTTAAATTTCTATGTACCAATGCCATTTGACAAATTAGATGCAAGATTGTAGATGATCAATGACTAGTGTGGATTGACCATTGATATCAAAACAACCTAAATCACTTTGTAAAAATTCTAAGGTTGCAAAATCCATTGCATTGTTTATGTTTCCGCATGTTGTCTCCTTAATCTTACAACAAAGAAAAAAAAATTCAAGTGTTGTTGCTAATTCTTGTGAATGTGGAAAAATAACTCTTTTTGTTATTTATGTGTGCATGTTCTATTGGGATAGTTTAAATTCCAAGTTTTTTCAAATAACTATCAAACTATGAACATGGGCAATATAAGAAACAAGAAACTCATGCTTACAAAAAAGAAACACTTGTAGCTAAAAGGAAAAATGGGAAGCAATGTGCTTTGGAAGCAAAGGAATTAGTAAAATCACTAGTAGAAAAACCCCCTTTTTTAACCAAAATTTTTTCAACTAAACTTGATTTACAACTATGTTACAACTAGAATTTTTTTATTTTAAAATATAATAATGGAAATTACCAATTAAGCCAACTCATCAACTAAATTGGTGTATAGTTGAAAGTAGTTTTCAACTAGGTGATATTTCGTTGAATATTCCACTAAATATTTTAAGCATCAACAACGTCTCCAAATTGAAACGTCTATTATGTTGGTAAATAGTGAAAAACATGTCTTGACCAAATGACACACCCCCAAGTTCCTTGATGGACTCAATTATGAATCCAAAGGTGAAAACAATGGAAGGAAAAGGAGTTGTGGCACGTTCCCTAACTCGTAGCACTTTGGGGGTAGAGGGGCATGCTGGAGCTCTAAGATGGGACTAGGAAGATTGATAAGCACTTCACTTACTCACATGAACCTGCACAAACCAAACAACAAATTGGTTAGTGCGTAATTGCAACACTTTAGTACACGAACGAGCCACGGGCAAACAAAGACTCACAAGACTCACCACAACTCAAACTTGGGGGAAGCCAGCACCTTCCCCCTTATAATATACTTTGTGCTTAGGCATGGGACCAGCACCCAAATGTCATTTTGTCCTGGGACTCCCAAGTGGGAATGTTGAAATTCCCACAACTTGGACTCCTGCGACTTTAAAGGTCCATAACTTTGCATGCAGACCTCCGATTGAGATGAAGTCTAAAACAAAGTTATAGTCGTTGTTGAGAACTTTTCAACAATATGTTGCATGTCACCTGCACACAAATAAAGTGTCCAAATGGGTCATGCGAACCATAGTGGCTAGGATGAATATCTCTTAAACATCTATGTTTTAAAAGTTTTCCAATGATATAAGGAACTCCTCAATCCAATGGGTTTTGACCCCTGCAATTACTCTCTAAAGATTCAGGAATCCACCAGGACCCCAACTCCCAAAGTGGGAACTCACTTGGGAATGTGAAGGTTCATTCCCTCACACTTTTTTGCACTCACAGAATGTGCAAGTTGCAAATATGTAGCACATAGATGAGGGAAATGGTAGAACATCATGAGATCCTGTAAAGGTGATTTTAGAAACCTCCACATTTTCTACCTCCAATTCAAGAGCTTGGAAAATATATTTTCTTAATGCTTGCCCAACCAAATAACCAATTTAGTTTCACATTATTAACATACATGTAAATGCAAATGTGAACAAAATTGTATAACTAGACAAACACTCATTAATGGAAGTATGCCGCTTACATGCTAGTTTAAGTGATAAGGATCACCTAATCCTAAATCTAGTCATGAAAGTTTGCCATCACTCAATGGTGTCTTATGGATTTGTGATACATATTCCACATCAAACATTCTAATTTTTGCAAGGAATACACCATTGGATCTCCAAGTTGTTTCAAACAAACTTGGAATAATGGACAACAACAAAGTTTTAGGCACCTCAAGGTGAATATTTGCAAATCCCAAAACTTTTGAGATTGTTGACATTTATAATGTTATAAGCCTTGTAACTACAAAAAAAAAAAAGTACATTCACAAAAGATCATATGATTTTTTTGTAGCCTATCATCTGAACATTAGTAGCAAATTGACACCATTTTTTATTGATCATGCATTAGAAGAATACCACAACATGTCATGACTTAACAAGTTTTTCATTACCTTCAGTTGGATGGTTTCACAATATGCAACATGTATTCCCTATCATATGCAAAGTGTGGAAGTTGATGTGAAATTCATTTCATGATAAAAGAAAAGGATTAATATTTTAATACTATATCTTTTTACTTTGTAGAAGCCAAGGCATGGAACTTCCAAGATCTCATAGTTTAGTGTTGACTAAGTAATACCATGTTAAGTAAGCCTCGCATCTTGAAGGTATTTTGCTATCCTTATGTTGAGTTCCCTATTTATTCTAGCTAGTCCCCTCTAAGATCACTATGAGAAAAATGGGTGTTTTGCAAATGGCCTTGCAACTCACTGTATTTTTACGTCATGAGTTTTAATTGACAAGTTGCATGAGTTGCAAAGTTGCAATTCATCATATATACGATGCAACTCATTGCAATTCAATTATTATTCAGTCAAAACAACTCATTTTCAACTATTATTCAATTCCATTATAACTACACCCATGATGTCATGTTGGTGTCATTAATTGTCATTCATCTAGGGTAAAAACATGGTAAAGTATATTAAAAAAATAGTGTAAGTAACAAAAGACTAAAGTCCCTAAAGAAAAGGACTAATAAGTAGATGATTTTATGGGGATAATAATAAAAAAATTGGGTACATTATTTATTAACTTTTGTTTGCATGGACTTCAAAAGTTAAATTGTTATAATCATGTTTTTTTAAGTTGCTTGCAAGTACTTGAATTGGACCTAAAATTGATGATAGTTTGAAAAATAAAGTTTAAGTATTTGAAAGTAGGTGAAATGTTTTTGCAAGTATTTGGTTTTTTTCCCAAACATTTCAATATTGATGTGGTGAACATTCTAATATATTATTTTTGGTTAATTGAGTTTGTTTTCATAATTAAAATCATCCCCAACCCCTAAAAAATGGGGGATATTTTTGGGGATATTTTTGGGGGTACTTTTTATAGTCCAAATCATATGACACAAATTGCTTTAAAAAGCTACAAGGAGGCTAAAGATGCCCATGAAAAAAAAATTCATTTGTTTTGAAATGCTAAAGGAAGGTTAGAGGTTTGAAAAATTGGTTTTTTCATGTTTTGAAATAAAAAAATGTAATATGTATAAAATATCTTGCTTGCACCCTTTATTAAAATATGACACGTGGCATTATGAAAAAAATTTAAACATAAAAAAATTCAAAATATTGATCTCCATCGTCCATTATGATTACTAATGACAATTTGAGATTGCAACATGTGGCATAATAAAAATTGCCACATGGCATATTAATTGTATTTTGGAAATATATATATATATATATTACTAACTAGGTAGGTCATACATAACCATAGGTAGGTGGGTTCGTAGGTCTTAAGACCTACATACCTATGTATTTACCTACCTACCTACTTACATAATTAGGTAGGAAAGCACAAAACTAAGTGCATTAAAGAATAGGCATGAATTTTTTTTTTAATTTTATGTTTTGCCTTTCGATTAAGCTTTTTGTGGGATTCAAAGAAAAAACATATGGGTTAAATCTTTTAGTTGTTCGTTAGTTGCAATTGAGTTACAACTATAACACTTAAGTGTTAAAGGGGGGCTAGATCCAAAGGGGAAGGTTCCATTGTTTTTAACATCTAAACAAAACTTGAACCCCTTTTATTGGCATGTCTAATGCATTAAAAATTATAAAAAATGGAATAGAATTGAAAAAATTATGACCCCTCAAAATAGAGGGGTCAAAAACTCAAAAAACAAAACACTAAATGTTATAAAGGCTGGTTCCCAAACACCCACAAAATTCCTTGTATGCTGCTTTGTTGTTGTTAGAGTTTAAGAAATTTGTAGAACTTCAAGTGGTGTTCTTATAACACTTTAAATCATTAAAAATGAATAAGAAATAAGAAAGTTATAAAGTTTGAAAATAGGAGGGGTCTAAAGAAAAAATGAATAAATAATTGTTTTGTAGGTTGGAAAGTTTATTTATTTTCTTGTTATTTTTTCATTACTCATTTTCCTTTGCACTTCAAAGATGATTTCTAAAACTTGAAGTAGCTTTCACATAACATTTTAAATCATTCAAAATGAAACACATATGATGAAGATATAAATAACTGATGAATATGTATCCTTATTAAATTATAAGTAGTTGTTTTATAGTCATAACATAGTTGAATAATAATAATTTAGTAGTGGCACACTAGTGGCCATACTAATCATATTAATGGGAATCATAATTGAAAACTAGTTGGAAATGTATCCCATAATGGGTGGTGGAGATGTGGCATAATCGCATGTATGCACATTGTACACTAGTTGCAACATAGTTGTTGCTTTAATCACACATTTATAATAATTCTAAAATAATTGTTATATGTAATTATGATGCAACTATTTAAAAAGTCAAACATGGTTGATTACATATGTATGTAAAATGTGTATAAATTATTGTCCTAGTGATGACATTCTTCATTTTGCAACTTAAAATTCTTTAAAATTCTTCATTTAGCACCTTGTCATAACATTCTTTACCCACGAATGTTTACCAAATTACACTGTTTACCAATTAAAATT
>Ga0116228_10001721_pt1 | contig 18343 bp, 15 predicted proteins | sample S1TSphfallax_2_FD_89694 | JGI IMG/M metagenome (GOLD analysis project Ga0116228, IMG submission 89694) | Host-associated microbial communities from peat moss isolated from Minnesota, USA - S1T2_Fc - Sphagnum fallax MG | ecosystem: Host-associated > Plants > Peat moss > Unclassified | place... | reverse complement strand
GCCAGCTGCGTGCGCGTGCTGGTTCGCGGCAACTCGCTGGCCGCCTCCATGTCGTGTTATCTATCCAGCCGGCTCGAGGCCGATCCGCGGATCAGCATCGAATACGGTGTCGAGGTCAGCGCTCTGCAAGGTGGCGATCACCTCGAAGCGCTGACCATTCGTGACACCAAGACCGGCGCCACCCGCGTCATCGAGACACGCGCGCTTTTCATCATGGTGGGTGCGGCACCCAACACCGAGTGGCTGTCGGGCTTGGTGACGCTCGACAAGAATGGATATGTGGTGACCGGTTCGGGCGCCGGCTCCGCCGCTTCACCCTTTGCCACGTCGCTGCCGGGAGTGTTCGCGGTCGGCGATGTTCGCGCAGGATCGGTCAAGCGGGTCGCCTCCTCGGTCGGTGAGGGTTCGGTCGTCATCTCCAAGGTATGGGAGTTCGTGAACGGCTGAATCAGTGCGGTGCAAACGCCACGCCGAAGAAATCCCCGGGTTTCCAACTCGGCGCGCTCGCATCGTCGGCGGTGTACAGCCCGGTTAGGAACGCCGTCCTCGCATACAACGCCGCGGCTTCGAAGTTAAGTCCCGGCTGCTGCATGTCGTCCTGCGGGTGATGGTAGATCTTGTGTTCCCACTCCTCCATGATCTTGGCGGGCGCAATTCCGGGATCGTCCGATTTGAAACCCGCGCTCAACGAGAGGGACGGTATGCCCTGGCGCACGAACGAATACTGATCGCTGCGGATGAAGGCCACCTGCTCGGGCTCGGGATCCGGACTCGACACCAGGTGCAGCCGCTTGGTCGCCCGTTCCACGTCGCCCTCGAGTGTGGAATGCTCGGCGCCCAGCGCCACCACATCCTCGAGCGGCCACAGCATCACATCCTCGTCCATGTTGATGTTCGCGATCATGCTGGACTTGGGAATCGTGGGATTGTTTGCGAAATAATCGGATCCCAGCAGACCCGCTTCCTCGCCCGTGACGGCGATGAACAGCAACGAGCGCTTCGGTTTGACCGGCATGCTCGAAAACGCGCGTGCCACTTCCGTGAGCACCGCGACGCCCGAAGCATTGTCGAGCGCACCGTTGTAGATGGCGTCCCCGTCCACCGGTGTGCTGATGCCAAGATGATCGAGATGTGCCGAATAGACCACGTACTGCGCGGACAGCGCGGGATCGCTGCCCTCGAGTCGCGCGACCACATTCGGACTCTTGCTGTCGCTCCAATGGGTGGCGGTGTGGAAATGCGCGATCTGCGCGAGCGGGAAGGCCGGCGGTTTATGTTTCTGGGCGCCGGCATACACCTGTCCCAGAGTTTGGCGAGTGCCGGCAAAAAGCTGCTGCGCGCCCGCCGCACTGAATACGCCCACCACTTTCAACGCTGGGTAGTACGCATTTGGATGCCCTTCGCGATCCAACCAGTTACGCTTCGGCAGGGCGAGATCGCGCACCTGCATCTTGAAGGGATAAATATTCTCGAGCGCAGGGTCGTAGATCAAGAGATACCCCACGGCGCCATGCGCGACGGCATTCTGGCGTTTCAACCAGCTGGCCGAATAATGCGCTTTGACGGCGGTCGGAAAGTTCGGCGCGCCGAACAACACGGCAACGATCTTGCCCTTGGCGTCGATGTGCTTGTAGTCGTCATAGCCCTGGCTCGGCGCGGTGATGCCGTAGCCGGCAAACACCACCGGCGCCTCGACATCCACTTCCCGGCGGCCGGGATCGCCCGCGAGCAGATAGTCCTCTCGGGCATTCAGCGTCACCGTGCTGTCCTTGTAGCTCAAGGTGGCGCTCGAGAGTGCCTCATCCACGGTCAGGGAGCGGATCGGCACCTCCTGCAAATAGCCGCCATTCTCGCCGGCAGGCTTCAATCCCATGGCTTCGAGCTGGCTCGCCACATAGCGCGCCGCTATTTCGTGCCCGCGCGAACCGGTGCCACGCCCCTCCAACAAATCGTCCGCCAGAAAGCGCATCTCCGCGCGAATCGCGTCGGGTTTGATGACCTTCAAGGCCGCATCCGCCTCATCGGCGCGGGCGCCGCGCAGCGGTGCGCAAACCGCCAGCGCTGCGATCAGGATCAACTCACCCGCCGCTCGTAATTTGAAGCGTGAAAGACCATCATCCCGGCGTACCGCCATGCGCAACACTCCCCCTAAATGAAAGCGGCATTGTACGCACGCGCCACGTATATTTCCGCCCCACCGCATCAGGAAAACAGCGCGGACACCCCGGCATTGATGGCGCCGCCGCCGATCATCAACCACGCAAACAGCAGCGCCGCCAGCGCGAGCGGCTTGACGCCCGCCGTGCGCAGCGCGGACACGTGGGTGGTCAGCCCCAGCGCCGCCATCGCCATGGCCAGCACCACCGTGTCCAACTCGATCGCGGTCGCCACCATCGCGTGCGGCAGCACGCCGGTCGAGTTGATGCCCGCCACGGCGACGAATCCCAGCGCAAACCACGGCACGGTGATACGGCGCACACGCATGCCCTCAGCACCGCGTGACAGGCAGGCTGACAGCACCATCAGGAAGGGCGCCAGCATCATCACGCGCACCATCTTGGCGATCACGGCCGTATTGCCGGCAGCATCGTTCACCGCCCTGCCCGCCGCCAGCACCTGCGCCACCTCGTGAATCGTCGAGCCGGCGAACATGCCGTATGCAGTGGGAGATACGGAGAGTACAGGGAATCTTTCGTTCAGGTGATACAGCGCGGGATACAGGAACATCGCCAGCGTGCCGAACACCACCACCGTGGACACGGCCACCGTCACCTGCTCCGTGCGACCTCGAATCACGGGATCCGCCGCCATCACCGCGGCCGCACCGCAAATGGAACTGCCTGCGCCAATCAACATCGCGGTCTGTCGATCGAGGCCAAACCAGCGGGTGCCCGCCCACCACGCAAGCCCGAAGGTGCTGCTGAGGACGACAGCATCGATCAGCACTCCGCCCATCCCCACGTGGGCGATATCCTGAAACGTCAAGCGCAACCCGTAGGCGATGATTCCGAGACGCAGCAACCTCTGCTTGGCAAATGTGACGCCGGCTGCGCTCAGCGGCGCCAGGCGCGGATACACCGTGTTGCCGACCATCATGCCGAAGACGATTGCCAGCGTGAGCGCACCGATGCCGTTGCGCTGCAGCCAGCCGAACCGCGCGCCCTCGATGGCGCAGATGGCAAGGAGCGCCGCCAACGCAGTCCCGGGCAAGCCTTGCGCAGCATCCTTCGAGCGGTGCGGCAGGCGTGCAGCAGCGAGGATGATGGAAGCGGGCGCAAACCGAGGGATCATGACCGACACTCTGGGCCGCATGAGTATATTCGTAAAGTGAATCATTTATCTATGATCTATCGATCCAATCGATTAATCTCCTCGAATGCAAAGCACTCTTAGGCAGCTGCAGATCTTCCGCGCCATCTCCTTGAGTGGCAGCACCAGCGCCGGCGCCGCCAGCATTCCGATTTCGCAATCCGCCGCCAGTGCGGCGCTCAGCGAATTGGAGGTTGCCCTCGGGGTTCAGTTGTTCGATCGCGTCGGCAAGCGCTTGCTGCTCAACGACAATGGGCGCGCGTTGCTCCCCGCCGCACTGGCCGTCTTGGACGGCGCGCGCAGCATCGACACCATGTTCCGTTCCGGAGAGAGTGGAGTCGCCGACCTGAAGGTTTTCGCCAGCACCACCATCGGCAACTACTGGATGCCGCGTTTGTTGGCCGGCTATCTCGAGCAATACCCACAGTCGCGCATCGAGCTGCGGATCGGCAACACCCACGATGTCGCCACCGCGGTGCGGGACTTTGCGGCCGACTTAGGTTTCATCGAAGGACCCTGCCACGAATCCGAACTCTCGATCATTCCCTGGCTGATCGATGAGCTTGTCATCGTCGCCGCGCCTACCCACCCCCTGGCGAAAGCGGCCAAGCGCCGCAAGCTCACGATCAGCCAGCTACGCCAAGGCCGGTGGTTGTTGCGCGAGCCCGGATCCGGTACGCGCGAAGCCGTCGAAGCCGCCATCTTGCCGCACCTCACGCTGCTCGAATCGGTGATGCTGCTAGGCAGCTCGGAGGCCATCAAGTACTCGACGGTCGAAGGGCTGGGAATCAGCTGCCTGTCGCGCAGCGTCGTTCAAGATCTGATCGCCGCACGGCGCCTCACCGTGTTGGCCACCCAACTGCCGCCGCTGAACCGGCATCTGAGCCTCATTCATCATCGAAAAAAGGTATTGTCTGCATCCTTGAGGAATTTCATCGCCCATTGCCGCGCGCGAGGCAAGTAAGGTATGCACACGAACAACCGGATCACCGCCGTCATCGGCAACGGTATCATCGGCCACGGCATTGCCGAGGTGATGGCAAAGGCGGGCTGGACCGTGCGCCTGATCGGCAGAAGTGCGGCCAGTCTGGCGGACTCGCAGGAGCGCATCCGCCTGAGCCTCGCCGAGTTCGTCGAGGCCGCACTGCTCGACGCCGGCAGCGCAGCCGCCGCACAAGCAAGGATCGTCCCTACGACCGACTTGGCCGATGCCGCGCCGGCTGAGCTCGTTTTCGAGGCGGTTCCCGAAGACATGGATCTCAAGCGCGACATTTTTGCGCAGCTCGACCGGACGTGCGCGCCTGCGGCAATTCTTGCATCTTCGAGCGGCCATCCCGCCAGCGAACTCGACACCGGGGTTACCCGCAAGGAGCGGATGGTCGCGGCCCATTTCTGGTATCCGCCGCAATTGCTGCCGCTGGTGGAAGTCTGCGGGAGCCCTCGCACTGCGCCGTCGGTGATTGAACGGATTTGCCTCGACTTGAAGGCGGCCGGCAAAGAGCCAGTCGTCATCAATCACGAACTTCCCGGCTTCATCGGCAACCGCATACAGTTCGCCGCCTTGCGTGAAGCATGGTCGCTGTGGGCGGCAGGCTACGCGTCGGCGGAAGCGATCGACGCCATCGTTCGCAATTCGATTGGCCGCCGCCTGGCCGTGACCGGCCCCATCGAATCCGCCGACCTGGGCGGACTCGACACCATGTATCACTTCGCCCGCTTCTTAAATCCGCATCTCGATACATCGACCGAGCCGCCGTCCGCCATCAAGACGCTGGTGGACGCCGGCCATCGCGGCGTTACAACCGGCGTTGGAGTTCGAGTCTGGGACCGGGCTCAGGGCAACGCGCTCCTGTCACAACGTCGACAAGAATTGCTGCGGTGGCTGAAGGCAGACCAAGATTCAAAGAACAGCGTTGCAGACTAGCGCCCGGTCAACGTGATGTTGAAGCCAAACGACGTGAGCCATATCGGCTCGCGTCGTCAGTTGATCTCGCCGAGCACGGTTCCAACCGGATACACCGCTCCGGGCTGCACCAGAATCTTCAAGACCCCGGAACCCGGTGCCTCGATCTCCTCCACGGATTTGTCGCTTTCGAGCGAGTACAGCGGCTGGCCTTGCTGTACTGTCGCTCCATCGGGCACGAGCCACTCCGAGAGGCTTCCTTCGTTCATCGCAAATCCCAATTTCGGCAGCAAGATTTCCACGTTCACTCCCATGGCCGGCGTTTACCGGCGCCCGCAGCCGGCAAAACCAAAAGCAATAATCGTCCGCGCGGCCACGCTTTCAGTATTTGGTAAGCTAGCATACTATAAGCACCGCCTTCGCTCAATGCCGGGGGCTCTGTCGCCAGAGGTGGGGGTCGGTGCAGCAATTGTCCATTCCTGAGTTGGCCGCGTCCTTCGAGACGGGTGAGAGCGTGTATCTCGCCGGCGCCTCCGGCGAAGCGAACGAACTCACCTCGATGCTCGCCGATCCGCGAGCGTCGCTCGCCGACGCGCACTTCGCCTCGAGCTTCATACCGGGCATCAATACTCGCTGTCTCGCGCGGCCGGGGCACCGGTCCCGATTGACGGTGTTCTTCATGCAGCCGGTGCTGCGCGCAGCGCTCGCCGAGGGTCGCGTCGACTTCCGGCCGATGAACTACTTCGGCATTCAACGCCACCTGAGCGACGCCGCCACCCCCTTCGATACCGCCGTCGTGCAGATCACGCCGCCGGACGCGGCGGGCCGCTGCTCGTTGGGACCCGCCGTCGAATTCATGCCCGGCGTCATCGCGCATGCCGCGCGCGTGATCGGCATCGTCAACTCCGCGCTGCCGCGCCTGCCCGGCGCGGCGAGCATTCCGATGGACTGCTTGAGCGCCGTTGCGTACTCCGATGCACCGCCATCGCTCTATGAGGTCGGACGGCCATCGGCGGTGGCGACGCAAATCGTGGCGCACCTGGCGCCCTTGATTCCGAACGGCGCCACGGTGCAGGTCGGCTTGGGCAAGGTTCCTGCGCAATTGCTCGAGGCGCTCGCCGGGCACCGCAACCTCGCCCTGCACACCGGCTTGATCAGCGATGCCGCGCTCGGGCTTGCCGGTGCGGGAGCGCTGCGCCGGGAGCGCGCCATCGTCACGGCCGTCGCCGTCGGCAGCGCCGAACTGTACTCGCGTCTGCCGGAGTTGCACGGTCTGGAGATTACCGATGTCGGCGTGACACATTCCCCGCAGACCTTGGGCGGGCTGCGCCGTTTCCATGCCGTTAATTCCGCGCTCGAAGTCGATCTGCTCGGCCAGGTCAACGCCGAAGTCATCGACGGACGGTATGTCAGCGGTCCCGGGGGCCTGCCGGACTTCGCCCACGCAGCACATGCGGCCGACGACGGCCTGAGCATCATCGCGCTGAATTCAACCGATGCAGGCGGTTCGGTATCGCGAATCGTGACCCGGCTCGGCAACGGCGCGCCGGTAACTCTGCCCCAGCATGAGGTGGATGCGGTGGTCACCGAATACGGCGTGGCGATGCTGCGGGGACAGTCGGTGGAAGAGCGCGCCAGGCGCCTGTGTGCCATCGCTCATCCGCAGCATCGACCCGCGCTGCGACGCTCTATGGAAAATCTTGCCGGCTAGAACACCATGCACGCAGCTCATCATTCCATCCTGTACAGTTCATTTTCTTAACCATATGCCAAGTCACGTCATGAAACCCGCAGGCCCGCTCGCCGGAATCAAGGTTTTGGAAATCGAGAGCATCGGTCCGGGACCATTTGCGGCCATGGTATTGGCGGACATGGGCGCCAACGTGCTGCGCATCGCGCGGGCCTCCGGCAGCGAAGCTAAACGCCGCAATCCCGTATTGGATCGCGGCAGATCGGGCACCGTGACGCTGAACCTCAAGAATCATGAACACATCGAGCGAGTGATGCGGCTCATCGGCAACGCCGACGCGATGATCGAGGGGTTTCGCCCCGGCGTCATGGAGCGGCTGGGTTTGGGGCCGGAAACTTGCTTGCAAACCAATCCGCGCATCGTCTACGGCCGCATGACAGGCTGGGGACGTACCGGTCCATTGGCTCAAACCGCAGGCCACGACATCAACTACATTGGACTGACCGGCGCGTTATACGCGTGTGGCACGGCAGAATCCGGGCCGGTTCCGCCACTGAATCTGGTGGGCGATTTCGGCGGTGGCGGCCTGATGCTGGCATTCGGAATGGTCTGTGCGCTGCTCGAAGCCCGCACATCCGGCCGCGGACAGATCGTGGATGCGGCGATGATCGATGGGGCGTCTCTCCTCATGTCCATGATGTACGGCATGCGTGGCATGGGGCTCTGGCCGGCCAGTCGAGCCGGCAACCTGCTCGACGGCAGCGCTTATTTTTACACGTGTTATGAGTGCCGGGACCGCGGTTGGATGGCGGTGGGTGCGATCGAACCTCAATTCCGCCGACTGATGTTGCAATTACTGGGTCTCGGCGACGACGCTGAACGCATGCTGGCGGCGCCCGATGATGACAGGGAGGTCCGCACGCGGATTGCGGAGGTGTTCAAGACCCGCACGCGGGCCGAGTGGCAGGGTGTGTTCGAGGGAACGGACGCCTGCGTATCGCCGGTGCTCGATCTGGAGGAAGCCGCTCTGCACGCGCAGAACGGCGCCTGGGGGACCTTCAGCCAGGTGGACGGCGTCACTCATCCCAACCCCGCGCCCCGATTCAGCCGCTCATCGCCCGCCCGACCTGATGAGCCGGATGACGGGACACGCAATGCATTCAATTTGCAGGCGTGGGGTCTGAGCGCCCTCGACGTAGAATGCTCGAACTCTTCTTTGACATGAGGATTCGCGATGCCCGGACTGTATTTTGAAGAATTCAGCGTTGGTCAGAAGTTCGTTCATGCCATCCGGCGCACCGTGACCGAAATGGACAACGTGCTCTTTACCGCGCTGACACACAACCCGGCGGCGCTGCACCTGGACGAAGAGTACTGCCGGACGCACACTGAATTCGGACGCCGCATCGTCAACAGCACCTTCACCTTGGGGTTGATGGTCGGCATTTCGGTGCACGACACCACGCTCGGCACCACGGTGGGCAATCTAGGGTGGGACGAGGTGCGCTTTCCACTGCCGGTGTTTCATGGCGACACCCTGCGTGCGGAAAGCGAGGTGCATGAAATCCGCGCCAGCAAGAGCCGGCCTGACAATGGCATCGTGATCTTCATTCACCGCGCCTTCAATCAAAATGATGCGCTGGTGGCGAGCTGCAAGCGCTCCGCGCTGATGCTGCGCAAAACAAGTAACGTCAGATGAACAGTTCCCTGCCGATGATTTCCCGCATGATTTCGGACGTACCGCCGGCGATGCGGCGGATCCGCGAATCGATGTAGGCCCGGGCGATCGGATACTCGAGCATGTAGCCGTATCCGCCGAAGAACTGCAGGCACTCATCGACAACTTTGCATTGCAGCTCGGTGCACAGAAGCTTGGCGGCGGCGGCATCCACGGCGGTCAATTTCTTTTGCAGCAGCAATTCGATGCAACGGTCCACGAACACGCGCTTCGCCAAGATATCGGCGTGAAGTTCCGCCAGCTTGAAACGCGTATTTTGAAAATCGCCGATGGCTTTGCCGAATGCCTTGCGCTGCTTGGTGTATTCCACCGTCCACCCCAGCGCGGTTTCCGCCACGGTGATCGCGGAGACGGCAATCGACAACCGCTCCTCGGCCAGCTTGGCAACCGCCATGGAAAAGGCCGCGCCTTCGGTTCCCAGCAGGTTCGAGGCCGGCACGCGCACCTGGTCGAAAAACAACTCTGACGTGTCCTGAGCTTTCAGTCCGATCTTCTTCAGGTTTCGGCCGCGGCGAAAGCCGGGCCGGTCCGTCTCGACCAGAATGAAACTCATGCCCTTCGAGCCGGCCTCCGGATCGGTCTTGCACGCCAGCACGATCACATCGCAAAGCTGACCGTTGGAGATGTAGACCTTCTGTCCGCTGATCACGAAATCATCGCCGTCCCGGACCGCGCGGGTGCGTATTCCCTTCAGATCACTACCCGCCGACGGCTCGGTGAGGCCGAGCGCGCCGATCACTTCACCACTCACCATCTTCGGCAACCAGCGCTGCTTCTGCTGCTCGCTGCCGAAGGTATGGATGTAGGTGGCGACCATGTCGGAATGCACCGAAAACCCCGGGCCCGTTGCGCCGGCGCGTGCCAACTCCTCGATGATGACGACATTGAACAAGTAATCGGCGCCGAAACCGCCGTAGGTCTCGGGCAGACTGGGGCACAGCAGGCCGGCGGCTCCTGCCTTGGTCCAAAGTTCCCGGTCGACCATGCCCGCCTCCTCCCATCGCTCATGGTGGGGCGTGATCTCCTCGCCGATGAAGCGGCGCACCGAATCACGGAATTGTTCGTGTTCGGAGGCAAATATGCTGCGCGGAATCATGCGCGCATCATACCTTTATAGTACGCTTGCGTACATCTTTTCACGAGGACCCTGTCAATCCCGGGCCGCTGCCTTCCGCGCAAGATTCGGCGTAGGCTTGAGCCTCCGGTATTCGTCGTCGAGGGCGCGGCAGCGGCCCGCGGGAGCAGGACTGAAAGTGCAAGACCAATTACTGATACGTGAGCAGGAAAATGTGCTCGAGGTGACGTTCAATCGTCCGGAGAAATACAATGCCATCTCGGATGGGATGCTGGACGGACTGCGCGTGGCCATCGATACGTTTGCGACGCGCCGCGAACTGCGGGTGTTGCTGTTGCGTGCGGTGGGCAAGTATTTCACGGCCGGCGTCGAGTTGAATCCGGACATCTCTCCCGACGTCGAGAGTACGCTCGACGGCAGAGCATGGTATCGCCGCAAATTTCACAGTCTGTTCGATGAATTCGAGGCCGTCGAAAAGCCCATCGTCGCGGCTCACCAAGGGCCCTGTCTTGGCGGCGGCCTCGAGCTGTCGTTGTCGTGCGATTTTCGACTGGCCGCCAAGAGCGCGCGCTACAGCCTGCCGGAAATTGACATCGGTGCGCTGCCGGGTTCCGGCGGCGTCAGCCGCCTGACGCGAATCGCGGGACCGCATTGGGCAAGGTGGCTGGTCATGGCGGGCGAAACGGTCGACAGTGACCAGGCGGTACAGATGGGCTTCGTGCATGCCGTCTATCCGGACGCGGAATTCGAGACGCGCGTGCAGGCTTTCTGCGCCAAACTCGCCCGACAACCATATGAAGTGCTGGGATTGGCCAAGCTCTCCATCGAATTGGCCGTGGATCTGGACCGCGCCCAGTCACGCAACGTCGAGCGGATCAGCAATAGCATCTTGTTCACCGGCGCGGAGCATAAGGCTTTGGTCGCGGCTTTCATGGAGCGCCAGGCCGCGAAGCGCAAGGCCCGCGGCGAGGGCTGAGAGATAATGGTAAGTTAGCGTATTATCGATGCATCACCCGGAAGGAACGGCATGGCGCAAAGCAACAAGGTCATCATCACCTGTGCCGTCACGGGTTCGATCCACACACCCTCGATGTCCCCGCATCTGCCGGTCTCGGCGCGGGAGATTGCCGAAGCCGCCGTCGGAGCGGCGGAGGCCGGCGCAGCCATCGTTCATCTGCATGCCCGCAACCCCGAGGACGGCCGGCCCGACCAGACGCCGGAGGCGTTTGCGCCGTTCCTGCGCGAAATCAAGCGGCGCTCCAATGTGGTCGTGAATCTCACCACGGGCGGTTCGCCCTTCATGTCGGTCGCAGAGCGGGTTGCCCCTGCGGCGGTGTGGAAGCCGGAGATCGCGAGCCTCAACATGGGTTCGATGAATTTCGGCTTGTTTCCGATGCTGAAGCGATTCAAGGACTTCCGCTTCGAGTGGGAGCCGCAGATGCTGGAGAATTCGCGCGATCTGGTATTTCGGAACTCTTTCAAGGATATCGCCTATGCCTTGAATACGCTCAATGAAACCGGCGCACGCTACGAATTTGAGTGTTATGACACGAGCCATCTCTACAACCTGCGTTATTTTCTTGACGAGCGCCTGGTCAAACCGCCGTTGTTCATCCAGACCGTGTTCGGATTGCTGGGGGGCATCGGACCGCATCCCGAGGATGTGCAGCACATGAAGCGCACGGCCGACCGGCTGTTTGGTGCCGACTATCGCTGGTCGGTGCTGGGTGCCGGGCGCTCGCAAATGCCCATCGCTGCCATGGCCGCGGCCATGGGCGGCAATGTCAGGGTCGGACTCGAGGATTCTCTGTGGATCGGCGCCGGCAAGCTTGCTGCCTCGAACGCGGAGCAAGTCCGGCAGATTCGTCAAGTCATCGAAGGCCTGAGCCTGCAGATCGCAACGCCCGAGGAGGCACGCGAGATACTGCAGTTGAAGGGTGCCGACAAAGTCGCTTTTTGAAGGATTCGCCGGTGCGCATTCCTGACCTCGAGAGGTCGCTGAACTTTCGTGATTTGGGCGGCTATCCGGCCGTCGACGGCCGCGCAGTGAAGTGGCGCACGCTGTTCAGGTCGGGCACCACCCACGACATGACCGAGCGGGATCTCGAACGACTGCATTACCTGCGTTTTGCCTACGATCTTCGCTCCAACCGGGAGCGGCGGGCGCAGCCCACCCGGCTGAGCGAGATACCTGGTCTTTCCTACCACTATCGTGACCACGAGCACATCGGCGGCGACATCCAGCGCCTCTTCGATTCGCCTGACGCCATGCCCGAACATGCGCACGAGCTGATGGTCAACGTCTACCGTGAATTGCCGTATGACTTCGCGGAGTCCTTCCGGACCCTGTTCGCCATGCTCGCTCGAGGCGACCTGCCTCTGGTGTTCAATTGTGCGGCCGGCAAGGACCGCACCGGCGTCGCCGCAGCGTTGGTATTGGCCGCGCTCGGCGTGCCGCGCCCGATCATTCTCGAGGACTATCTGCTGACAGGACAGTTCTTCGACCGCAGTTGCGAATTGCTGCTGAACGACCACTACAGCGAAATGTTCGCCAAGGTGGGGCGCGAGGTGTGGGAGCCGTTGATGCGCGTGCACCCGGACTATCTACAAGCGACGTTCGACCGCCTTGACCAGACGCATGGTTCGGTGGAAGGTTATCTTCGCGAGCGGGTCGGACTCGAGCAGGAAGATATCGCGAACTTGCGCGACCGCTTGCTCGAGTAGCACCGTCCAAAAGCGGAGCGATCGTAAGATTCCGCTGCTTCAATCCGCGGCGCGATCTTTCCCCTGACGTCGCACGATGTCCGATGCGCGCCGCTGCAAATCCATTGCCAAACCAGCCAGGTCCGTCATCTGCTGCCACTCGGCCATGGTAGCGTTGTGGTGTGTGATCAATTCCACCAAGCGCGTCAGGGGAAAGTTCGGATTGGGTCGCTCGAGTAACACCGCGTGATCCTCTGGGGAGATCACACCGCCATCGATGACCCGGTAGTACCAGCCGGAACGTCCGTTGCGGATCATCGCCTTCGGCATGCGCGTATCGTTGAAACGCAGCGCGAATTTGAAGCAAGGCTGTCGCGGCTGGCAGACTTGCAATCGAGCGGCGCCGATACCATGGACGTCGCCGACACAGATGTCAGCTTCCGTCATGCCGTCGATCGCAAGATTCTCGCCCAGTCCGCCCGCAACGAGCAGATCCGCGTGTTGCGGATACTCACGCCGCCATGCAGCGTAATGAGACAGTCCATAGGCATAGACAGCCTTGTCCGCACCACCATGAACAGTGAGATCCGCTTGTTCATCGCCGATGATGCCCGACGAGGTGACGGTCACCCCGCCGGAGACCTTGTGCTTTACAAAACCGCTGGGTACCCCGTCGGGTCCCAGCGGAGCGATTTTTCCCACGTGAATGGATGCAACGTACGGATCCATCATGGGCACATGATCCATGACACGACGCGCAGAATCAATTCGTAACGATATAAACTGCTGCGCGGTCCGGGCTGGAGTAAGTCGATGAATGCAGGTCCAGTTTCACTCAAGACTGCCATGCTTCTGCTTGCCACGACTGCTGCGGCAGCACAAGGCATCCCCGCGGTCAGCGGCGATGCACGCGTCGATCGCTTGCTCAACGAAATGACCCTCGCCGAAAAACTCACCTTGCTGCACGATGCACGCGAAGATCCGCGCAGCTACCAAGGTCAGGCGGGTTACATCGCGGGAGTGCCGCGCCTCGGGATTCCAGGTTTGCGCCTGGCCGATGGCCCGCCGGGGGTTCTCACGCGCGTGCCTTCCCAGGCGGAAACGGCGACCATGGGAGTGGCGGCCAGCTTCGACGTCGAGCTTGCGCGGCTGAACGGGGTGGTGATCGGGCGGGAGGCCCGCGCGCTCGGCATCGACGTGTCGCTGCAACCCTTCATCAATATTGACCGCGACCTGCAGATGCACCGGCTCTACAACACCTTTGGCGAAGACCCGCTGCTGACGGGGGCAATGGGTTCGGCGACGATCCGCGGCATCCAATCACAGGGAGTGATGGCGATGGCGAAGCATTTCATCGCCTTCGATACCGCTGCCACCGACGTCTCGGTCGATGCTCAGACACTGCATGAGGTGTACGCGGCGCCGTTCGCAGCGGCCGTAAAGGCAGGAGTGGCGTCGATCATGTGCTCGTACAATCATGTCAACGGACCGTATGCCTGCGGCAATGCGGCCACGCTGACGTCGTTATTGCGGGATCAGCTCGGCTTCCGCGGCTTCGTCACGTCGGACTGGGGCGCAACACACTCGGCACAATTCCTCAATGCAGGGCTCGATGTCGAGATGATCGACGGCCCCGACGCAACGGGCTACCAGGAGCCCGCCTATCTCGGCGCCGTGGCCGCGGCATTGCCGCCGCGGGCCGCAACGGATGAGCAGACTTTAGGCGACATCTACGGCGGCAGCATACCCGAAGAACCTTTGCCCGCGGCAACGGACGAGACCGACTACGGCGCCAAGGTGACCGGAGAGACGATTGCCGAGGCGCTCGAGCATGGGGAGGTCACGGAGGCCACGGTGACGCAGGCCGCCGGTCGCGTGCTGTTGCAGATGCAACGCTTCGGATTCTTGAACGGTCGGTCAAAGCATGCCGTGACCCGGCAATCGACCCTCGCCAACGCCAGGATCATCGAACGCATGGCCGAAGAGGCCGCCGTGCTATTGAAGAACGAGCATGGCGAGTTGCCGTTGAAGGCGGCTGACCTGCATTCCGTCGTCTTGATCGGCCCCACCGCAGCTCAGGTGGATGCCATCGGCATCAGCGGTGAACGCTCCCTGGGATTGCCCACCCGTCAAGTTGGCCCGCTCGATGCTCTGCGACAAATGTCCGGAAATTCTCGAATTCAATTTGCGGTGAATGACGACATGACCGGCACACCCATCCCCGCCGGCGCATTCAGCCACGACGGAAAGCCCGGTCTGGAACGCCACGGTGCGAATGGTGTACTCATCGATCCGGTTGCGAATTTCACCGTGAAGGGAGGAACCGCGCTGCCACCCGACACTCAGGCGACGTGGATCGGAACACTGCAGATTGAGCGACGAGGCCGCTATTGGCTGTATCTTCAGGCATTGGGTACCAACGCACGGCTTTATATCGACGGAAAACGAGTCGCCATCACCGGCGTCTACCAGGGAGATGTCCACGGCGACATCCTTCAAGCGAACCAGGACAATCTCATCCCGACGACCGATGGGCTTGATAACGTCCGCCAAGAGGTAGATCTCGAGAGCGGCGCTCATTCGATCAGCATTCAAGTCAGCCCCGACACCTCGCATTCACCGGTGCAGCTCCGATTGAACTGGTACACACCGGAGCAACGTCAATCCGATCACCAGGCAGCAATCGACGCGGCCCGCCATGCCAAGGTCGCCGTGGTATTCGCCTGGGCACGGCGCGATCCCGCATTCGAACTCGTAGGTGATCAGAACCAGCTCATCGAAGAGGTTGCGACGGTAAACCCCAACACGGTGGTTGTGCTCAACACCAGTCAACCGGTGGCGCTGCCCTGGGCTAGCCAAGTCAAAGCCATTCTCGAAATGTGGTGGCCGGGGGATGAGGGAGGTTGGGCGACAGCAAAGCTGCTGCTCGGCAAGACGAACCCCGCAGGGCGGCTGCCGTTCACGTGGGGTCGCCGCCTTCAGGACTATCCTGCCGATGACCCCCGCTTTCCGGAGCGTTCCGCAAAAGGCGTGGATCACAAAACGACCTATAGCGAGGGCGTATTCGTCGGTTATCGTTGGTTCGATCATGAGGGCATCGAGCCCCTGTTCCCGTTTGGTTACGGACTCAGTTATACCCACTTCGAGTACTCCGGATTGCGGGTGGATCGGTCCGCGGACGGGGATCTCCGTGTCACCATGAGCGTCAAGAATATGGGTGCTCGCACCGGCGATGATGTTCCCCAGATCTATCTCGGTGCTCCGCGGGTCTTTCCCTCGGGAGTTGAATTTCCGATTCGCAAACTGGTGGCGTTCGATCGTATCAGCCTGGCCGCAGGGCAATCGAAGACCTTGCAGCTCACGGTACCGTTACGCCAGCTTCAGTACTGGTCCGCGAACGAAGGCATCTGGAAGCTTGCGGTCGGCGAACGCACCTTGAGCGCGGGTGCCTCTTCACGCGACCTGCGCCTGGAAAAGATTTTTCGTATCGACCCCGTGGTAGGCGACGAGGCAGGCGATCCGCGATCGCGATGATCTCACTGCAAATCAGCGCCGTGTCGCTTGGTCGCGATTCGAAATTTCTTGACACGTTGTTAATTTCGCGTAGATTTCGCGCCCCTATGAATCATCAAGCAACAATTTATTGGAAGCGGCAGCGCTCGGCGCTGAAAGTCTTCGCAGGGACACTCGTAGCTCCCTGCGGCGCACATCCGCACGCCTTGGAAATCGGAATGCGTTAGCCCTGCTTGCATGAGTTGCGGGGCTGACTTAGTGGCAGTCCCCGGAACAATCTCTCCTCGAGACCCCGGAAGGCGCTGCCGACCGGGGTTTTCGCGTTTTGGGCGGTGAGAAGTCCGTTCATGAAACGAGCAGAGGAGGATTTGGGACCACGGATTGCCGCGGTCCCGTGACGAGGTCGAAACATCGATCGTGCAGCGACAGTGGGTTCGGAAGCCCACCTGGCGCGCTCATGCCCCGATTCGGGTTGTGCGGGTGCGTACCGCACGGACGCTCTGTTTCATGCCACCACAAGTTAGCTCAGATGGGTAGAGCAACGGTTTGATAAACCGTGTGTCGCGGGTTCGACTCCTGCACTTGTACCAGTCTGCAAAACTGGGACTTGATGGTGTTGAGGCGAGGCTTGGCGCCCTTGGCCAAGCCCTCGCATCGAGGTGAGCTTCGGTGGGGAATGATGTGCATCTGGGCATCGCTCCCCACGACGCAGGCAACGCTTTGAGCGGTGGGACGCGCGGTGTTCGCTCCGGTGGTCGCTGGGTCGGATCGATGAAGCCAGGCTTCGATCGACGACGGCAGCGAATCGGTTCGTGGATACCGCGGCCCCCACCTGCCCGCGCGGCATGCGGAGGTGAACCTCGACTTGTTGGATGGCCGCCGTACATGGGGTACGGCGGCCCGGGTGAGGAGAAGAGAGATGGACGCCAGGATGGGAATGAAGCGAATCACGATTGCGCAGCACGAGCGCGGCCTTCTGTTTCGCAACCGCAGCTTCGAGGCGGTCGTGGAGCCGGGAGTGCACTGGATATTCGATCCGCTGAACCGGACCGAGATCAAGGTGTATGACCTTGGCGTGGCAGAGTTCGAGCACCCGCGCATCGACGTGTTGATCACGGAGGCGCGCGCGCTGATCGAGCGGCACCTGATGATCGTGGACTTGAGCGACCGCGAAGTCGGACTGGTCTACAAGAATGATCGACTGGTGTCGGTGCTGCCGCCGGGTAAGCGCCAGTTGTATTGGCGCGGACCTATCGCGGTTCGGGTCGATGTGAAGGATATCTCGCGCGACTTCGCGCTTGACGCCGACACGGCTCGGATCCTGTCGCGGGCGGGTTCCTCCGCGGCCGTAAACGCGGCCGTCGGCTCGGTGGAGGTACCGGATACTTCGGTGGGCCTGCTGATCGCGGACGGCGAACTTCGCGAGGTGCTCAAGCCGGGGTTGACCGCGTTCTGGAAGTTCCAACGCAACGTCAAAGTGGACTTGGTGGATCTTCGATTGCAGACGATGGAGGTGGCGGGTCAGGAAATCCTGACGCGCGACAAGGTGAGCTTGCGCGTCAATCTGACGGCGCTCTGGCAGGTGCTGGACGCCGTTCAGGCCCGGACGCGACTCGTGAACTTCGTCGAGTACGTCTACAAGGAACTACAGTTCGCACTGCGTGAAGCGGTGGGTGCTCGAACCTTGGATGAATTGCTGGGCGACAAGGGAGCGTTCGATCGCGACATCAGCGCCATCGTGGCCGGCAAGCTCGAAGGTAACGGTGTGGTGGTTCGTTCGGTGGGTGTGAAGGATGTCATCTTGCCGGGCGAGATGAAGGTGATCCTCAACCAGGTGGTGGAGGCGGAGAAGATCGCGCAGGCGAACTTGATCCGACGGCGCGAGGAGACGGCGGCGACGCGCTCCTTGCTCAACACCGCTCGCTTGATGGACGACAACCCGACGCTGCTGCGGTTGAAGGAGTTGGAAACGCTGGAGAAGGTGACCGAGAAGATCGACAAGCTGACGGTCTTCGGAGGCCTGGAAGGCGTGTTGAAGGATGTCGTACGAATTCAGGTGCCGGGAGCCTGAACGCGCGACAAGCGGGTGCCCGGCGGTCGCAAGGCCGCCGGGCTTTTTTTCGCACGATGCGAATACGCTGCGGGTCGCGACAAGGATCTGCTCTTTGACTCGCGAGCTGGCAACTCGAGGTCAATATCGGAGATCCTGATCGGAGTGCTCGCCGGTGTTCATTGTCGATCGCGGTTCGCCGCCGTGATGAGTGTGAGACCGAGCGCAGTGGCCGAAACGGTGAGATTTGACTCCGGCGGCATCGTCACCGCGGCTCCCGGCAGCAATGCGCACAGCAGCACAAATGCGCCGATCCACAGTATGAGTGTCCAGCCAAACGGCCAGTCTTTACGCATGATTGT
>Ga0116228_10001719_pt1 | contig 18354 bp, 15 predicted proteins | sample S1TSphfallax_2_FD_89694 | JGI IMG/M metagenome (GOLD analysis project Ga0116228, IMG submission 89694) | Host-associated microbial communities from peat moss isolated from Minnesota, USA - S1T2_Fc - Sphagnum fallax MG | ecosystem: Host-associated > Plants > Peat moss > Unclassified | place... | reverse complement strand
CCCCCCAAACTTAAAAGGAATAAAAGCAAGGCCCCCCGCGCCCAAATAAAACTTGCATGAAAATGGTCCACTGCCCCCCCAAACTTAAAAGGAATAAAAGCAAGGCCCCCCGCGCCCAAATAAAACTTGCCTGAAAATGGTCCAGTGTCCAAGTGGACATGGACTGTTCACTCTCCACACCAAATACAGCTTGAAAAAAAAAACCTCCCCCTCCAACCTCGAGATTTCAACTCCCTACAAAAGCGAGTTGACAACAAAATATAAAGCTCCTGTCACGGTTGGCTACAAAGCGTGCAGAGCTATATTTATAGCTCCTGTCACGGTTGGCTACAAAGCGTGCAGAGCTATATTTATAGCTCCTGTCATGGTTGGCTATATTTATAGCTCCTCCATGGCGACTGTGTGAGCGGAGTTAAGGGCGGCTTCATTTGGTCGGCTAGGGTTTCTGTCGGGTTCTTTTTTCTTTCACAGAAACAGCAACGAATAAACCCTATCCACATTTTCTGAGAAGTTTCGAGCACGCGCCTTGTTTCTCATTGGTCAGTTTCGTGCTGTTCGCGACACGGAAAGTTCTACCGCCTCTTTCTTTTTCTCTCTCTCTTTTTCTTTTGCTCTCTCCTTCTTTTCTCTTGTTTTTGATTTTTTAAAAAAACTTTTATCTTTTCAAACAACCATTGGTCCCCCCCCCCTTGCCTCGGTCTTTCGCATTTCTCACTCTGGTTCTTTACCCCGTCGTCCAAATTCAAAAACCTCCAAACTTAGCTTTTGAATCGGGTCCAGTTCCATGTACATACTACTTTTTCCCCAATGCTAAAGATTATGTGAGTACAAAGTTTTATGACAAATTAAAATAGGGGTCTATGTAAATGTAGAGTTAAACAACTAATTATAATTAATAATTAATTATAAAATTTAACCTACTTATTAACTTTTGTAAAATGTCAACTTTTTTACATGTATATACTTACCCTATTTTCAAAGAAATTATTTCATAGTTTCGGTTTTGGTTCCAGATTTAGCAAAACATTTTTTCCATGGTTTAGTTCTTGTGCCTGGTCTAACAATTTGATGTCAACTCCAGTCTGGGTTACAAGATCCTGACCCTAAACAGCCGATTTTGACCAACTGGATACCTTCACAACACTGGTTGTTACCATTATTTGGCCTTAGATAATAGACCTTATACAAAGCACACCCATACCTATTCAATTGACCTATCTCTATTTCTATTCAGTAGCTGCCTCCCAACTCCATATTTTTATTTGTTGGCTCAAACATCACACACAAAAAAAACTGGAATTGAAAGGTTTCTCAAAATAACTATTTATATTTGGAACTGGAGTCCATTACCTTCAACCTCTTTATCCTCAAGTTGTTTCATCAAGAGCTTTTTGAAGATACCAAGAATTAGGCATGAAACATTGTGGTTTGGGAGATCTCAATATGACAAAACAAAACAAACTACCTAGGTTCATAGATAAATGGTTGAGCCCAAGGGGAGGAACTCTATACTTCAAAATAAAACCTTCTATCTTGAGGAGCTTCTATAGTTCCAATTTATTTTTGGTGATGGGCCAATCAAATTGGCTCATTTGCAAAAAGAAAGAAACTTGAACTTGGGAAGCACCCCCATCTAATTAATAGTAATCACACTAATACCACATGATTAATTATCCATTCACCATGCAGTGTTCAGGTTGAATTAGTGTTCAAAAAACTAAAGAGCTAAAGCTAGCTATTTCTGTTTTTTTTATTGGAAAACTTTTGCCAAATTTTGATTTGAAAAATATGATTTCTACTTATATAAAGGATTTTTCATGGAATAAATAATTCAACTTTGCATATTTCAAAGAATTATTTTTTCGAATCATCAAAAATTTATGATAAGTTGCAATAAGTAGACAAGAATATAAAAGAATTATGTTTTTTCTTTTTCTTTTTAGGATGATCACCACTTTGCTTACATCACAAAACCCTTTTTTTAAAGCTTTGATACTTTGTTGTTAAAATATATATGTGTGTGCCCACACACCCCTGGGGGCGTGAGGGCTTGATGACCCATCCTCCCAATAATTATATGTGCCTCAACATATTCACCTCTCCTCTCCTATTCATTAGATGGGCTGTCTTTCAAGTTTCAATTTTTTTTAAATAGCAGTTTTTATGTGTAGGAACACCCTTGGGTGGGGCATTCCCAAAATAACAATAGCCTTGTTATTATGGGAATGACCTTGCACGAGGGTGTTACCTAGTGTGAAAACTGTTGCAGTGGTTTTTTTAAAAGCATTATTGTGTTGCCTAGTGAGTACCACTTGGATATCACAATAAAAATAAAAAATTTATGAACCCCCATCTAAAATGGGCCTTAGCCAAATTTGGCTATTCAAAAATTATGTTCATTGATTGTCAGCCAAGGCCATGATGGAGCCTTCTTATTACTTCTGGGATCACGAGACAAATTCAAGATTGCCCTAAATTTGAGCAAAATAGGGTAAGCTGGCATTTCACCAAACAAATGCATGTGTTTGTGAGGTTTTGATTCTACTTGCACATGCCTATCTCAATATGCTTGTTTTTTGTGTTTGTGAGGTCCACTTTTCATTGTGATCTAAGTGATAAAAGTGATCCTGCCTTGATTGCAGACCATTTTGTTCATCTACTTCGCCATATGACATCACAAAAATAAGTGTTTTATTGGAGTAATTTGCTAGGCTACATTTGAGATATTCATTAGGTGAGTTTAAACTTTTAGGGTTGCCAGACTAGGATCATAATGCATAGTACTATTTTAAAATGTGTAAGCAAGGTAGGATCAGCCTATTTTCAACAATAGGGTTTTGAGTAATTTCATGCAATGGGTTTTAAGTTTATTTGATCTAGCTCTTGTAATATTATTAGGCTTTTCTATCACTTTGATATGCATGACAAGGGAGCATCAAAAATTGTTGTGAAGGTAGTTAGGCAATTAACAAGATTATCACAATTGCATATTATCAAGGTTTTTTTATTCTGACACTTAACCCTTTAAGGAGATGTAATGTTCAAGTTTGGATTTCAATGTTGCATTTCTCAAACATGGGCTTGGTTTACAAATTCATAGCATTAGCTACTACCCTTCAAAGGTATTGTCAATTTTTGTGGCTATGGATGTCTATATAACTTAGGGTATAGGGCCAAGGTGGTGGAGACATGTTGATAGGATAAAGCATGTTTTGGAGTCTATGCATAGGAAGATTACTAACCTGCACAAATATACAACTATTGGATCAAGTGAGATCACTTGAAGATGTCATCCGTCCATAACCACTTTGTTGCTAACCATAACATTTAGGTTATTTTCATTTTTTCTTAATTTTAAGTTGCAACTTAGTCAACTACAAAGAAAAAACAATATTGATGCCTCCTCTCTTGGTAGGGTTTGTTATAGCTAAATTTTTAAAAATTCGATTGTTGATAGCTTGGAAATAATAGAATATGTTTTTATGATTGCAATTAGCTTATGAACAAAGGAGCTGGACAAGACATCAATTAGGTACATATCATGGATTAGCCTCTATTCTTTTAATCTGCCAATATTGATGATATGTTTTTGACTCATGGACAATTTATTTACTCACATCCAGCTGAAAAAGGTTGTCAAGAGAAATGTCCTTTACTAGTGAAATTAGCAAGTAACCTTTATTGGACCCAATGAGTGTTAGAAACCATAGGGTTGGCTAATTGTTTATTCCATTCCACTTCTCCAATGACTGTTATATGTGTCCATTTTGTTTTGTTTGGTAGGAATTAACATAATGGCTACCTTCAAAGTGTTCTAGATCAGTTAGCCCAACGTATTATGGTAGCCCCCTGTGAGTTGGGATGGTGATGCCATATAACAATTCACCCCTTACCGGCCCTATGCTACCAGGTTCACCTATTGGAACAGGAAGTTTGTTTACAAGATGGGATGATCGTAGCTTGCATCCCTCTTCAAGAACTAGCAGATCTAGTGTTGTTGTTGCTAGGACAAGTTACTCTAGGTGGCAATCTTAGAGAAGCTAAGAGAAATTTGTGGAGATCCAGGGATTCATTCTTCTTGAAGAATATAAAAACAATAAGACCCAATGTTTTGAATTGTATGATATTACAGGTCATGTTGTTGAGTTCAGGTATGTCTTTATGTGTTCAACCTGAGCCTCTGTGTGAAAACTTTTTTATAGGATTATGCAAATTTTTGAAGGTGTTGGCTTCAAGCACTAGAAGTTGTAGTCATCACCTTCGATGATATGAGCATTTCACAACATCTAAAACATATGGTAGTTCTGTTATGAGTGCACAATGTTGATTAGCATGGGAGCCACTTCATCCAATAAAAATTGGAGAATGCTAGCCCAAATGAGAAGGGCATGGTTTTCCAAGAAGTGTTTCCTCATGCCTTGACACTCATGACTAATGTTTTTGGCAATTATGTGATCCAAAAGGTTGTTACCATAGACTGAAAGAAGCCTTGTGACAAAGTGCAAAAAATTCTTAGCTTTTGAAAACCCTTGGTTTGAAGATCTCGATAAACTCATAGCAGAGACATTTGGAAATGCCATCTAATGCTCTGAAGAAGTTGCAACTTGATAGGTTAACATTATGGCATTTGAATTACTAGAAAATTGAATTAAATTATCATATGATGAAGATCACTATTTCATTGCAAAATTGGAGGATTCGACACCTAATTAGATCCATATACAACAATAGAACCATGAGGAATGCCAAGGTTGTGCCCTTGGACACACAATGAGTGTTTGAGAGCTTCAATGTGGTGTCTAAAGAAAAATTTTCCCTTTCAAAAGGAGACATCTTTATCATAAATTTAAGGATTGAGGAATGAGGACTATGATGGAAAATGAAGATTGGAAGATGGAAATTGCACTTCTGATTATGGAGTTTTTCATCACAATTGCTAGAAATGTAGGTACTAGACTCTTCTACTGTAGGCTAAATCCAATTATGAAGGTGTATCAATAACTTGTTCTTCTCATTAGTGTAGCATAATGGTCATATGTTTTCTTATAGTTATATGATGATTGTGAGGAGTCTAACAATCCCTTCTTTTTGTACAAGTGTGTTTGATGGACAAGTGCTACAACAACAATAGTTTCACTTTGACACTAGCTAACAAATGTTATGGTGTTGGAAATGAAGTAAGGATTCAACTTTAAAAAATCATTTGCAAAATTATAATGACAACAATGTAGGTGGGCTAATGTTCCTCAAGTTTGTTGTGATAGAAGTACTTTTAGATATGGTTATTGGGCACAAGTGTTGCCATGGCTAGCAGCAAGTGCCACTGGAGCATTCATACCAACTCCTTTTTGCTCCACATTATATTATTTGTCGCAGCCAATAACAACATTTGGATTCACAACAAACACATCCACATCCATATGTAAGGTGGTGATGGGGCCTTACATATTGTCTTAACCAACTTTATGTCTCTCTCCATGTCTTAGTTTCCATGTTTTTGTCTCTTTTCTCTCTCTAGTTCCATGTATTTTAGAGTTTGTAAATCAAACAAAACTTATAATAGGTTATCAAAACAATGAAACCAAAATCCCTTCTGCCAAAAAATTGTGCGAATCCTTTGCCCAAAAAGTCCCATGCTCTTTTAGGTACAATTACAATTGATTTTCTAAGTACCCATTAGAAATCCCCCTTTCCATCATCATCAATTTGTTGCCAAATAATCTCTACGAAGGTTTACACTCTATTGAAGGTTACACTTCATGTTGCTAATTATTTAACCTAAAGTCCTAAGTTTTTTTTTGTTCTTATGAGTGAGACGGGGGGAATTTATCTTTCTTTAATCAATATTTCTTCTAGTCCTCTCTACAAGTCTTTGTAAAATTCTCCATTTGGTGTTTTTTGTTAATTTATATACCTAAAGTGTCCAAAAGACACCCAAAAGAGGAAAAGGAAGTTGATGGAAGTGAATGGTAGTGTCCTAATAAATCATTGGTTAATTTGGGCAATTTTTGGTTGATTGTTGGGAGATGCAATAGGAAGTATCACTCAATGCACATTGTCGATCAATCAAATAGATCCAAATGGTCAACAATTGCATTACCCTTTGTACCTTTTTCTGAACCACTTCCAAGCAAAAATATACTTCCATTTACAACATTGCCTATTTACCCCTAATTTTGCAACAAATTCATAATTGAGATCTAATTAGTATTCACTTCCTTTTTCTAAAAATAATTTTGCTATTTGATCAATTCTTTATGTAGGGGTTCTTGATTTGAAAATCAAAAATATCACATGGCGTTTACATTAAACAAAGTTCAATTTGGCAAGTATTATGTAAACATTATGTCAAAGACAACTTGAAATGCATATTTATGAATAGATCAACCTTTTGAATGATTTCATAAATTAAATTTTGGGTTTCTGATGTGCTTTAGGTTTGCAATAGAATGGATGGGTTTACTAAACTATGAGGTAATTGTTGTTCTTGTTTTTTGGTTTTATAAGTTCCCTGCTTTCTTTTTTTGGACAAATTTCATTGCTTTTTGAAAAACAACTTGGGGAATTTCAAAAGTTCTTGAAATTTAGTGCACTTGAGAACTAATGACTACACCTAAGAGTGGAAGTTTGCATCTCCAAACAATGCATCAACAAATATCAATGCAAGCTTTGATTATCACCACCATTGAAAGGGGCAAATAGTTGAAAAACCTCCCACTGCAAGTGTGAATTTTTAATAGGTTTTCTGAATTTAAGAAATGTTGCATGAATGACCTACAATATCATCAAGAATGTGGATGTGCTTATCATTGGGTTTCCATGTCAAACATAAGCAATATTGCCAAAACACAAGGCCAAGGGGAAGGTCAAATTAAGTAGCCAATAAGACATGGCTCCTATATGAAATTGAGGTATCAATGCACACACCATTTCAAGTTGGTCAATTACATTCTTCAATTGGACAAGAGTGAATTTTTACCATTAAAACCTCATATTTTGGTATTGATGTAGGAGCATCCACGATGGACCATTAGTAAAACTTGAATTGTTTTGACCCAACATTGTTCTGAACACTTTCTTTTTTGAATGTTGTCCATAGATGTCAAATGTGATATGTTATGAACTCATGTTGCAAACTTTTGACACATTTATTTAATGTTTTTGATTTCTTTATGTAATAAAAACTTGTTATTGTTTATAAGAGAATTGGGGACAAACAAACTTGTACAATTGGACAAAGGAATTTATAAGCCTCATTGTATCACACAATCTTTAATACCTTCTTTCTTGGCTAGCAAATCTTCATTGAAGGAGAAAACACAAATACATGATTGGAACATGCATTAAATCAATGGGTCAGAGAAAGACCAAGTCATGGTAACATTGATGAACAAGAGAATGCATGATATACCAAGCCAATTAGCCAATCCATTCTACAATCTTGTTTTTTGTCAAGTCCTCCAACCTCATTATGCTCATTCTATGAGGTAGATGGTTTTGAATCTTTTGCCCATGTAATTGAAATGTTTGTAATTTAGAGACAATGTATTTAAGCCTCCTTTAGAAGACATATATTATATTCAATTTGATTGGGATCTCTTTCTTTTCTAACTTTCAATTTTTTCATGTATGGTCAAAGTGGGTTGTGTACATCCAATGTACACAACCCATGTGTACATGCACATGTGTAAACCCTCAAGAATTACATGAAGGTCATGACAACCCACTAGTACATCCAATGTGCCTTGTCCATGGACCCCCCACATGTGTAGCAACCTATGATGATGGTAGTCATCAAATTGCCCTAAGTTAAAAAGTTCTTAGACCAAGACAAATGTGCCCTATTCTAATTTGGTAGGCTTGTAGATTTTAAGTTCATTTTTCCTACCAAAACATATTTTTACTTGTTCATGACCTGCAAATTGTTTTCTATCAACATTTATACAATGACAAAGATTACTATTGTAACAATGTTTTTCTAGGTCCATATTGATGAGGTATATGGCGCTTGTCACATCACCAATATTGTCCTAGCCCCATATTAGTTAAACATGGCCACCAACCATCAACAATAACAGTTGGATCTATGAGACCCTTGGAGAATTCAGGTAAGAGACATAAAGTTATGGTGTAGAAATGAAGCACGAGCCAACGTTGCAGGCTTGCATCGATATCAATGCCCATGCCCGATTTGCCTTGGTGCACATCCTTTGAAGAAGGAAATAATTTTCAAACATTTAAGGAGGCATCCATGCAATCGAACGTGGGTTGAGGTATAAACAATTTAATTTAAGTTCCCCTTAATTTGGTTTTTGGACCAACTTTGCAAAAAAAAACATTAGTCTATGGTTACAAGGAAAAATGTGATGTCCATAATGTCATTCTTGAGCTACAAACACTTGTTTGTCCAAAGCTGGAAGTTCACCTTTGGTAGTTATGTGGGCAATTGGTGGGGGGATCCTTATGATTCAAGTGATGAAAAGTGGTGCACTAGTTTGAATGTGCCTATAGCTACATGGAGAGCTAGAAAGTCAAGTTTCCATGTGGAAGACATGCATATGTGGATATTGGTAACCTCATCCATGATTCTTTTACTATTGGGGACATGGTGCATGATGAACATAGAAGAGAGGTTGAAGAAATAGAATAGATGAAGGACCAATGCCAAGGACACAAGAAGGTCTAGAAACCCATGGGAATAAAAACAAGGATGATGTAAGAGGGACTTTAGGTGTTGGGCTAGATGGAGAGACTGGATCAGAAAAATTTGAAGAAGATATTGAAATCATGGGGGAGGCACCAAAGGAACCACCATTTGAATTAGACCATTCAATGTTTGATGAAAAATTATGAGTGTTGTTATATGAAGGAGTAATTCTCTTAAGTTTAAGTACTACTTTGCTTATTTTGAATTGTTGTCGCACTCATGGCACAAGCAACACGTTCATCAATGAAATGTTACATTTGTTGAAGATGAACATTCTCCCCCAACCCAATACTCTTCTTGAAAATGAGTACCAAGCATCATCCACTTAAAAAAAGCTTGGGCTAGCCTATGATGTTATCCATGTTTGCCCAAAAGGGCACATGTTATATTGTGGGCAATATGAATTTGAACAAAGTTGTCAAAAATGTGGGGCAACACGATTCAACATGGTGGGGAAGTCACTTGTCCCCCAAAAGGTCTTAAGGCATTTCCCCCTTATCCCAAGGCTTAGAAGGATGTACAACACACCAATGCAAACATCATCAATGACTTGGCATGTGAGTAACAAAAGTGGTGACGGGTTGGTTCAACATGTTATAGATTCAATGCAATGGTAATTCATTGATGAAAAGTGGCCAAACTTTGCATAGGAGCCACATAACATACACTTGGGACTTGCAACAGATGGCATTAACCCATTTGCTGAAAAATGTTCCAGTTGGAGCACTTAGCTTGTGGTGCTATTGAATTACAACCTCCCCCATGGTTGACCACAAAAAAACATTTTGTGATGTTATCACTAATTATACCAGGTGAAAAGTCAGTGACGGGTGAGAATATGGACACCTTCCTAGAGCCTTTATTATAGGAACTTCAATTACTATGGCACAATGGGGTGGAGGTTCAGGATGCTGCCAATTATAATGGAAGTTCTCACTTCACGTTGAAAGCCATTTTAATGTGGTGCATTCATGATTTTCCCACTTATGGCATCATGGTAGGTTGTGTCACAAAAGGCTACCATGCATGCCCAATTTGTGGCCCAGCTACCTTGTCTCATCAATTTAGTGCTTTATCAATACATGTATGCAATCAACATCGTCAATGGTTGCCCATGGACCATCCATTTAGAGAAAATGTTGTTGCATTTTATGGTGTTCATGAGATGCAATTGGCACCACCAAAGATAAAGGTGGATGACATTATTCAATGGGGAGCTATGAGGCAACAATTTTTACATGAGGGAAGGCATCCTCGTTCCAATGACTCGACTAAAAGATATGGAATTAAACAAGTGCCTAATTTTTTTGAGTTGGAGTATTGGAAGGTACATACGAGGGAAACCCAAATTCTATTAGAATAGGATGGTTAGATCAAAAGTATGGCAAGCTAGTGACAACCTTAATTATGATGACCCAACTACATAAGAACTCCTAATTGAAAAGTCTACCAAATTTGGTTATAATGTTATGCGATGTTTGCCCACTTTGTCAAATGGAATTACCATAATACAACCCAAGGAATGAAGGCTAAAATCTTATAAATGCACTTGGGTAAATAACATCCAAGGATATAACTTGAGTTGGGAAACATGTGTTTGGTGCACAATTGGCACGATTCACTACTTACCTTACATTGAAATTGTGCAAAATTATAAGCCCAAAAGTTAAGGTCTTTAAATGCACATGATGGAACAAGTGATGATGAGGATGAGGTATTTTTCACCTAATGCAAAACCAATTGGAGACATTTACAATAATATATTGTTAAGGGGAATTGAAAGTGGTGGATTAATGTGTGTTGGTTCTAGGAACTCCCAACCATGTACACTTTAGATGTCATGCACATTGAGTGCAACATATGTGACAATTTGCTCAAACACCTTTTTGGTGAAAAGGACACCTTAAGCACTAGACGAGATATGGAGGAGGTTGGCATCCGCCCATGGTTGTGGCTAAAGAAGGGGGTCAAACTTTGTGAAGCCCATAGCCCCATTTGTGTTTAACCCACATGAAATACATGAAATCCTAGAGGTTGTTGCATCCATCAAGGCCCCAATTGGGTATGTTGTAGCATTTAAAAAACATTTTGCAAAGCGGAACTATTTGCCATGAAGAGTCATGACCACCACATCATGATACAACAAATTTTGCTTGCTTGTGTGAGAAATATGTTATTGCCGAGTGTGCGTCAAACAATTATAAAGTTGAACAAATGTTTCCAAAAAATATGCATGAAAGTTGTTGATCCACATGACATACCTTCTCTCAAGGTATATGTTGCAAAAACATTATTTATGCTTGAAATATATTTCCTTCTTGGATTTTTTGATATATCAACACACTTACTCATCCACCTAGTAGATGATTTGGAAATATGTGGCCCAGTTGGGACCCGATGGTGTTACCCCATCGAGAGATATTTGGCCATATTAAAGCATTATGTGCGTAATAGAGCTAAACCCGAAGGTTGCATGGCCATGGGCTATATGTATGATGAGGCCCTTGGATTTTGCACCAAATACCTTTCATTATATGAACACACAAGAAGGAGGATGTGGGACCCATATGAAGAACTAACAAATGTAGGTGAAGTTCTTGAAGGGAAACCAAAACCAAGAATATTGAAGGACATGGAATTACATATTGTCCATGAATATGTGCTCATGAATTTTGTGGCAACCCGAGACCTAATTTAGTGAGCCCCAACACCCATATGTTGTCAAAGTTGTAAATTCAAGTGCTTTGAGGGATATGTAAATGTGGACATTAAGGCAGTAGTGGAACATGGGTGCAAAACACCACCACTCCAAGGTAGACCAAGTTATGAACTACTTATTTTTAGCTTATTTCCAAGTTACAATGTAGGCATATTAAAGGAAGCTGATGTGAACTAACCCACCTTAAAAACAAGGGTTTTCATAAATTGGATGATTGCATGGCAATGTTTGTTGGGTTTTCAACCTAGTCTAATGCCATGGTGCATTGAAATTAAAAATCAAGCTAAATATTTATGCTAGGTTTGTTGCAGTATAGTTTATATATTCCATCAATATTTTAATGTTATAGTGAACCTTAATACCTTGATAGCTTTGGCAGTAATTATTTTATTTTTAAAAGTGTTGAATTATTTTCAAATGAATATTTGAAACATTTTTTTTTGTGAAGGAAAATTAAAAATATTAAAAATATTTAGGGATACTTTAATTTTTGAAATGGAATTTTTAAAATAATAAACTATTTGGTAGATATTTATTACAGATGCCAATGTAATACTATATTTTGTTAATACAATCTATTGCATTCACATTTTATTTATTGTTACAAAACAATATGTATATATATTTACACATCCATAACTTCATAATATAATGATAATTTCATTTAATTAAGGGTACATTTTGACATAACCATCAAAATGGGGCCAAGAAAAACTAGGAAAGTAGGATTACAACATAAAAGGTGGCTAGATTTTATTTTTGGTGGGTCCATTTTTGAGTGACTAGTTATTTCAAATGACAACTAAAGATTTTGGTTAGGCATTCATTTGTCACTATCTTTTGATCCTAGGGAACATGAGGCATGTTGAATTCATTTAGAGGAAGCCAAAAAATAATATTGCAATCAAAGGAGAGGTGGTAGAAGAGGTAGAACAGTCCACACATTTCCACCACACTTGGCCATGGAGGTTCCCCCATTTGCTCAGTGGTTGCAGGAGTATGTCCAAGGGGCCCTAGATCGTAATGAGGCCATTAATGAAGACATCACATGTTTGTCCTAACCTCCATTTAAAACTGCTTTGTCATATGTGTCAATGTGAGCGTATGGCAATCATTATCGTGTGGAACATGAAATAGGCGATTGCCACACAACCTATGATAGTGGAATTGCTTGTGTTTTCATCCAAGGGAGCCACTCCTCTACACGAGATCGTAATGTAGTTATGGCCACCTTAAAATATGTGGGAGTCTTGAAGGATGATTTGGTTGTTTCCTATGCCACCATGAAGTGGATTTTGTTTTGAGCATCTTGGATCCCATCTAATTTGCGGGGGGGTGCAAACCATTTGACAAGACCAATATGGATTTTGGCTCGTTAATTATGCAAGGAGGCTACTAGAAAATTCACAACCATATGTTTTCCCATCAACAATGTCTCAGGTAAAATAATTTAATCTCTTAAGTCTTAATTCAGATTATTTATCTTGCAACATTTCCAAATCCAAGACTTTTTTGGGAGTCAAACAACTATAATCAATATGAAAATGTAAAAAAATGTGACCAACTAAAAAAAAATTAACAATTTTTACGGCTATAAACTAGATATGGAATATAAATCTTTAATTAACCTTTATATATGGAATTACACAATGATGGTTAAATATATAAATGAAATAATTTTTACAAAATCTTTAACCTTGCACCTAGCAACTGAAAACCTTTAACAACATTGCATTTTTAGACTTTTGATTGTAGGTTTTTTCTAAAAAAATAAATTAAACTTTTGTTTATTGAAATGCAATGAATCATTATAAGCCAATTTTTACATTTACATGTTGCGAGTGTAGGTGTTTTTTATACCTAACACAATGAATCCATAATGGAAAGTCATCATTCAAAAAGAACCTTGAGCTCATAAAGTGATACATGAAATTGAAGAGCCTCTTCTAGGGTTGCATGCTTTGGAAGAAAAATTGGTTACACAACAATCCACAAGCGACCAAGTGTTCCATGTAAATGGCCAAGTCCAAGGTGATGAGGTTGGTGTAACAGCAATGGAACAAGTAGTTGCCCAAGTAGCCCAAGCTAAAGAAACCTACAATTTTGATGATGACCTGGAAGAAATGACAAATATGTTCACTGACCTGTAAGCCTAGGTACTTATGCAAGTGCCTTTAATGTACTCAAATTTCTTTTGTTGGTCATAAACAATGGGATGTGATAACAAGAGACGTTGGTAATTAATAGTAATGGATTCAAAGTTTGGTGGGATCCTTGTGAAATAATAATTGGCCCAATATGACACATTTTGCAAAAGCTGTTGGTATCTGATTGAAAGAGAATTTGGAAGTACATCACATAACTATGGAATGAATGTGATTATATGCAAGTTATACATCATGTGGACTTACAAAATTGCTTCGAAATCATATTTGCCATGGATTTTGTTGCTTTTGGGCCTATTGTCATCTTTTGTATAGTTCTTCCCCATTATTGTCATGAAAAAAACCTATTACATTGGATTATGTTTGATATTGACACATATTAACAATCCTAATTGATCAATGTTAAGATCTAATAAAATAATAGTGGGTTTTAGGATTGTTTCAAAAATTGGTAAGTTTGGAGAAGATTATGTACTTATGAAAATGTTTTTTAGCACATGAACTAATAGTAAAAGGACTAATTTTTGCTCAAGAATGCTAAAGCATTGCTATTAAGTTTTGTTGGATGATTTGTTAGATGATGTGCAATAAAACTTTTTTTTTGTGGGAATTAGCTAATGTGATGGTTATTTTTTTTATGTTGGTACTAGCAAAAAGTTATGGGCATTTTTAATCTCAAACCAAGGATCAACAACTCATGCTTCTATCCACTTTTACTTTCAAAACATTCCCAAGTCCCAAGTTGTTTTGGTTCTTATATAAAATTAATATTTGTTTTCATGTTTAAACATGAGACTAAGGATCCAATGTCTTGTTTTTTGTCTTGACTTTTCCTAATGGTGAAGTTAAGCAATTTGGTTTTGTATTTGTCTCCCCTTCCCACAAAGGCTATCACTTCATTAACAAGAAAAGATGCACCTACTATATCATCAAACAATCCATGGTAGGTTGTAGTGGGTCACAAGTGTGTGGTGAACATTATTGCTTTCTTTTTGGAGTCTAACATTCATCCATTGTTATTGACAAAGGTTTGATCATTTTTTTCCTTCCCTTTTTTTCATTTGTTCCTTTCTTAGTTTTCCTATTACTCTCAAATTTGAATGGAATTTCATATCTAATTTTTTTTGCAATTGAGTTCAATGGACATTAATCCAATAACTAAATATGGTGGTCATTGGAAATAATCATGTCTTTTGCCCCATTGTGGTTGACTTTGTGATCCTTTTCTTTTTATATTAGGACAACAATTTCCAAATAAAATATGGAGAATCCTTAGTTCATTATAGAGTTTCTTTGAAGTGCCCAAGGATGTGGTAATGGAATAATTCAAGTGTTGCAATTGTAATCTTCTAGAGGAAATTTTTGAGGGGAATAGAAGCCTAGTTGCAACCTTCACATATGTGTTTATTGGATCCAAATGAATGAACACCTGTATGTAAGATGGTCATTTACAAGGTCATGGGTTGTGGTCTTAATAGATTTCTAGGTTTGTCAAAAGGTCAGCACCATTAGTTTGAATGTGAGGGTCTTCACATATGAAGGTGTGCAATGTGCATTATTCCAATGTTGTGTTAGAAGAGATTTTAAAGTCAGAATACCTTGTTGAAACTGATTTCCCAATATATATGTTTAATAAGTTTGGAATGTTTAGAAAAACACATGGAAAATAGTCCAAAATGAATTGAATTCAATGAATAAGGCATGTGAGTAAAAACACCAAAAAATGAATCCATTACATGGTTGTCCAATTCCATTATGAATGGTTTGGATGCACCATTAAGTGAAATGGGTTCGTTACATACTAACATAATTCGGTCATGGTGGATTCCATGCATTACGAAGTGAAATGAGTGCACTAAATGCTGATCCAATTCACTTATGGTGCATTAGGTATTAGGCATGGGTGAACTTGTTTCACTTTCAAGGCCCCAATAATGATTTCAACTAGTGAATTACACCTCATTTTTGTATTAGTGACACCTTTCACCCATTTTGCCTTGCTGCCATGTTGCATGATCCAAATAGGTGTTTTGTATGCAAATAAAAATTGCACCTAAATTAATGGAGTTATTGGGGCTTCTGAAAACAAGATGAAAATTTGAAACAACTGGCTAGGGAAATGAACCTTGATGAAATGTGGGAAGATATGTTTATGAAAATCAAGGAAGTTGGAAAATGTGGCTTGTAGATCATGACTGATGGTAAGCTTTGCCAAAATGCTCCTAATTTAATGTATTTTTCCCCTTCAACAACACTTAGTGGCTAAATGTTTTGTGTTATGTACTTTGCAAATGATACTACAAAGGTAGTAAAAGATGAATATGGATCAACTAATGTGGTTTATATAACATTAAGTGAAAACACCAATTCTCAAGCCCCATGAATGCATTGTTATGTTCAAATGGAAAAATCCATACTCTATTAGCCTTCCCAACAAAGTCTTTTGCAAGGTTCCACTTGATGATGATCAATTCACTTCAACTTTGCCTATGTCAACTCACCAACTAAAACATCAAGGGTATTAGTTGGATTATCCACCATAAAAAAAGTTGAAGCCTTTAAAACTTGAAACAAACCAAGATGCCCATGGGATAGAAAAGTTTTTGGATGTAAAGCCACCCAAAACTTATTCAAGTAATTACACAAACCTAACTTTTTTTGTGCCATTTGTCACTTTATTCATGTAGTTTCATTTACAATTAGTATGGATTACATGGTTTGTTTATTGAATGATTTGTTGCACTTGTGTTTGTAAGTGTTATGATCAAGGTCAATGATTAGGTTGTTAATTGTCTAGGTATTAGTCCAAGATTTGCAACCATTGTAATATCACCATTGGTAATTGAGACAAAGGTAGGATCACCATTTTCAATATAAAAGGTAGTGGCAAAAAACAAAACAAATGTTTTAGTTAGATCTAAGATGATGAGTGCATGGGTCTAAAGCTAGACAAGCTTATAAACCCCACTAATTCGACACCTAGCTTGATAGTGGAAGTAGCATAACACATTGAGTTGAGTAAGTTGTTGCCTTTACATGTAGGTAGTATGTCAAAAGACCAAACTATTACCATCCCTACTAATATGTTGGCCAAACTAATTAGTGGAAAGAACTTCATACAAGGGGAACCTTGCAATATAGATGATAAAGGTGAGAAAGAACAAACCACCAAAGGCATTTACTTCTAACCTTGGTGTGAAAACAAGAGGGCAAATGATTGTAGATAATGCCTCTAAGTCATTTGTTATACGAACTATAACTACAAGAAGTAGGGACAAGCAATAGAATTTCTTACTATTGTCAATGTTCACATCTCTAATTAGACATGTGAATATCTTAAATTTCCATAGTTCATAGTGCTAGGTTAAAAACATTGTAGTCCTTATTTTTAGCTACATGGTTTTTGTTTTTTCACTTGTATGTGTTGAAGTTAGACTTCTAACATTTTTCTTTTGTTCAAGGGTAAAATCACAATAAAAAATGCCACCCAAGTGAGTGGACACTCCTTAAAATTGCATTTTTGTATGTTTGAAAGATCATAAATGAAGCATAATAGTTTGGATTGTCATAATGTTTTTGAAATATTTTCCATCAATTACAAAGTTTACATGCTCAAAGCTTGACATAAATCAAAAATGTTTTTGCATGTTCAAAGCACTCAAACTTCAAGAGTGGACAATCCTTGTTTTTTTCAAACATCTTTTTTTTCTACCAAATGTGCACCATTCCTTTGAAAATTGGAGAGGATTTTAACATTGATGATTAGAAGGGCAAAAGGACTTGAATTGATGAAAATTGTTTTCATAACCAATTTGAACACATTTGATTCAAAAATGTTTTTAACCTTGAAAATTATGGATTTTGAAAGTGTGGCTTTAACAAAAGTTGTTCATATATATGTGATAGAGGGCATGAATGCATAATATACATGATATAAAATTAATTTTTAATCAATATATATTTATATCTAAAATGCAATGTTAAATGGGGTATCTGAAATACATTATTTTAAGTTATAAACCAATGCAGGAATGACACATGTCATGTGCAGTCCTTGGAAAGGACTTTTACCTTGGCGCCCTTGGCTCCTTGGACCGTGATTTCACCTTCAATCCATAATTTGAATTGTTTTGAACATTGGAAAAACACATCAATTATAACAATTGCTTTAACTTTCTTTAGTTTTAATGGGCATCATATGTGTAAGTAGGGTAGCCATTCCTGGTCAATTTGGAAACTCTTGATCTATTGGCCATTATTGCTTCATTCCACATGTATTTCTTGCTATGTGGTCCATCTGCACTGCAAACACGTCAATTAGAAAAGGCAATGCTGCAATTTGAACCAATTTTGAGGAGATCTGATCACTATGTGAAGCAAAATTTTCAAATGTAGTCTAACGTAGTCATAGAGCATCTGAGGAGATAGTTTAGACAGAGCAAGATTCTGGGCTGTGCCCTGACATGTGAACAGTGGTAAGTATATAAGAATGGGTTCTTTGATAGATAAAGAGTGTTTAGGAGCTCAATTCACAAGATGAAGAGTTGGTCAGAATTTGAGAGTTGTCCAAATTGACTTTGAGCTTCTTATATTGCCCAGTTTGCAAGTATTTGTGAAAATATCTGTAGGTAGGCTGGTTTGTTGTCTACAAATAAGTTCCAGATTTTGTCTAAACTTGTCCAAGTGATCTCCATAGGCATTTGTCTCACACCTATGTTGTCTGATGGTAGAAGATTGATATGTTCATTGCAGATTGCAGTCAT
>Ga0116228_10001718_pt1 | contig 18360 bp, 15 predicted proteins | sample S1TSphfallax_2_FD_89694 | JGI IMG/M metagenome (GOLD analysis project Ga0116228, IMG submission 89694) | Host-associated microbial communities from peat moss isolated from Minnesota, USA - S1T2_Fc - Sphagnum fallax MG | ecosystem: Host-associated > Plants > Peat moss > Unclassified | place... | reverse complement strand
TGCCGGATTTTATCCACGACGCCCCGCAGTTCGCTCACCAGCGCGCCCATTGCTGCCGCGTTGGCGGCAAACCCAGCAGCCGCCGTATCAATCGCGCTCTCCAGCACCGTCATGCGGCCGTCCTTGTGAAGAAGGCCAGGGGCTCTGCTCCTGGACCCCGCTGGGGACAAGTCCCCACACCCCATTTGTTTAAGAATAGTCGGGGAATAAGGAGGGGGCGACACGGCTGTTGCCACATCCGCGATGCCCCCCTCCTTATCCCCTGACCTCCCCTAAGTAACAGGTTCTACGGACTTGTCCTTAGCGGGGTCCAGGGGCAGAGCCCCGGCCTTCTTCACTCATCCGCCCCCGCCCACTCGGCGATGCGGGCTATCTGGGCGTAATCCGAGAACCGGGGTGCCGCGCCTGGGTGGGGCTGGCTGAGATAGGCGCTTTCCTCCCGATCGAAGGCTGCCACCAGGTCGCGCAGCGCGGCTTCGGCTTGCTTGATGATATCGCTGATTTGCGCCGCATTGCCGCGGAACAGGGCGCGCGCCTCGCCGGGGTGAAAGCCGCCGGAAATGTGCCAATAGGTGAGGTCTGTTGCGGTCCCGGTGACGGCTTCGCCGAACGCGCCGGCGGCGACCATGGCGCCTTCCAGGGGCAGTTGCGGGGCGCGGCCTTCCTCAACGTCCTTTTTCGCCGGCGGGGTGCCGGTTTTGTAGTCCAGGATGGCGATGCCGCCGTCGAACAGGCGTTCGATGCGGTCGGCGCGGCCGCGCAGCAGGAACGGGCCGGCTGGCGCCTCGATCTGCCAGGCGCCGTCATGCTCGCTGACGATGCGGCGGGGGCGGCCAAGCTCGGCGCGGCGGGTTGCTTCGGCCTCGGCGACCCAGGCTGCGATCCGATGGAGGCGCGGACGCCACCAGGCCGCGAGGGCCGGGCGCATGAAGGTTTCGTCCAGCGAGGCATCCATGCAGGCGCGTAGCCGGTCGGGGGCGTCGGCGGGCCAGGCCTCGCCAAATTGTTGGTAGAAGCGATGCAGGCCGGCATGCACAACGGTGCCGTAGTCCGCGTGGTCGGCGCTTTCTTCGAGGGGCTTTAACTTCTGCAGGCGCAGGATGTGGCGCGCGTAGATCGCATAAGGGTCGCGAAACCAGGTTTCGATTTCGGAGACCCCCAGGCGGCGCGGGCGCAGGGCGACGGGGGGGCGCGGCGTTGGCGGCGATACGGGCCGGGCGGGGCCGGACGGGCGGTCGAGCGCGCGCGCCCAGTGGGTGGCGGGGTGAAGCGGCATCTGCGCCTCACCGAACAGCGCTTCCAGGCGGGTGAGCCACCGGCTTGGCACCGCCGGGGCGCGATCGCGGCGGCGCGGGGCGCTCAGTATTGTTTGGCGCGCGGCGCAGGCGGTGCTGGCGAAATCATGGGCAGCGAGGCCGACCTGCACTTCGGGGCTCGGTAGCCCAACAAGGGCGCGCATCGCGCGGTTCATCCAGGGACCGGGGTCTGTTTGGGGCGGCCAAACCCCTTCCACAAGGCCGCCCAGAACGATTGTGTCGGCCGATTGAAGGCGTGCCTCGAGCAGGCCGTAGATGAAGATGCGCGGATGTTCGGCGCCGTCACGGCCACGCAGGGCACGGCGGCTGCGCACCGCGGCGCCGGCGAAAGCCGCGTCCAGCAGGCCCGGCATGTCCGCAAGCTGAATCGGCGGGAGGTCGGCGAGCGCGTCCAGCAAAGCCGAAAGGTGGGTGGCCAGCGCGTCACCTTCCTCATCGCGCCATAGGCGGATGGCGCCCGGTTCGCTGTCGGTCGTGGCGATGGCTTCTGCGGCCGTGATCAGGCCGCGGAGGAGCGCGTCGGCGGCGATGGGTTGGGTGCCCAACGCCAGGAGCGGAGCGAGGCAGGCGTCGAGACTATCCAGGAACGTGGCGCTTGCCGGCGTGGCGCGCAGGCCGGCGAGGCCAGGCGCGGGCATGGGGCCCCGCAAGGCGACGCGTTCCAGCTTGCGGGCGGCGGCACGGCAGAAGGCGGGCGCCATTCCCGCGGCGGCAAGCGGATGTTTGAGCAACGCGAGAAGCGGCACTGGCCGTAACCGCTCCGCCGCGGCCGTTGCCAGCAGGCGTAGCAACACCGCGGGCGGGGTTTCGGTAAGGGGTTCGCCGGCGCTATCGTCGGCGACAACGCCGAAGCGCAGCAGTTCGGCGGTGACGCGTTGGGCCAGCGCCCGATCCGGCGTGACCAGCGCGGCGGTGGCGCCAGGATGTTCCAGCGTCTCCCGCAGTAGAACGGCGATTGATGCAGCTTCCTCCTGCTGGTCGGCGGGCGCCAGGCGTTGCAAGCCGGACGGGCGCGGCGTCGGCATTGCGTGCCAAAGTTCTAGAGCGGCGGCGGGCAGTAACGCCAGGCGAACGGCGGCAACGCGCTCCGCCGGCGCGATGGCGGGATGGCTGTCCCAGATCGCAACATCGCCACGGCGGCCGTTCAGCGACACCAGGAGCGTGCGCAGGCTGGCTTGCGGGTGGGTGTCGTTCAGCGCATCCCAGCGTGCGTCGTCGAGGTCGGTGTCCAGGCCGGGCAGGACCACCTGGCCGCCCGGCAAATGGGCGACCACGCGCAGCAGGCGGGTCACGGCCGGGATGGCGCCCGTCGTGCCGGCGGCGATCACCGGCAATGTGGGGGGGAGAGCGGCCCACGCGGATGACTGGCCGTCGAGTAGTTTTATCTGGCGGGCGGCAACGTCGCAAAAACCTTCCTCCGCGAGCCAGGCGGGCCAAGCGTGGGTGATGATGCGGAGAAATTCCACCGTGATGTGCCAATGCGCGGCGAAGTCGCGGCCGGCTGCGCCCGGCAGGGTCTCGCTAAGGTCGATTTCGGCCCGCGCGGCCTCGTCGAGCAGATCGGCGAGGGCCTCGGCGAGCAGCCAGGCGCGGTCCGTGAGCATGGGCGCGCCGTGCCGGCCGTTCAATGCAAGGATAAGGCGGGTGAGAACGGCCAGGCGGCGCGGGGCGCTGACGGCGGGCAGCACGGAGAGTGCGCCCGCCAGCGCGAGCGGCGCCTCGTCCAATGCGCCGAGCGCGACAATGCGCGGGAGAAGTAGAGGAGTGCCGCGACTGTGGCGGAGAAAGGCATCTGTCAGACCGCGAGCCGCGCGTCGGGTGGGCACCAGGAAGATCGCGTCGGCACGGGATTCCGGGGCGGCATTGCCCTGGCGCGCCGGAGCATCCAGCCACCAGGCGGCCAGAGCATCCAGGAACGGAATGTTGGCGGGGATGGTGGCAATCGCGGGGGGCTTCATGTCGTGGCGCCGGTGAGTTGAGCCATCAGGGCGGTTTCGGCCTCGGACAGGTCCTCCGGGAACGACAGGTGGAACCACAACCCGTCATGCACGACGGCGCGCAGGCCGCCGGCCAGCATGGCGCGATCCCAGACGGCATTCATCGAGAAGGGGCTGCCGCCCATGCCTTCGAACATTGCAGCAGTGCCCAGCGTGACGCCGGCGTAGATATAAGGTGCGATTTCCTGCTCCCGGCGGCGACGCGGCACGCCAAAACGGTCGAGGAAGAAGTCGCCGGGACCGACATCGGCGCGAACCTGAAAGGTACGATGCAGCAGGATAACGCCAAGCGCGTCTGCGTCCAGGGCTGCGGCCAGGCGGCGCAGCGTTGGCCGCGGGCCGTCCAGCCAAAGGCTGTCGCTGTTGGCGATGAAGAACGGCGCCGGACCGAGTTGCCCCGCGTGCAAGGCGGCGGCGACCGCGCCCCCGGTATCCAGCAATTCGGGTTCACGCCGCAGGATGGTGAGCGGCGGTGCGGCGCGGGCGGAGAGATGGGCGCCGATCTTGTCCGCCTCCCAGTGGGCATTGACGACAACGCGGCGCACGCCGGCTTCCGACATGCGGTCGAGCGCGTGGTCGAGCAGCGTGCGGCCGCCCAGGGTCAGCAGGGGCTTTGGTGTGTTCTCGGTGAGCGGGCGCATGCGGAGGCCAAGACCGGCGGCCAGCAATGCGGCACTTTCAACAGTGAGCATAAAATGAAGGTGTCAGCCTTCAGGCGCCATCTGCCAAGGGTCGGCAAGGATGCCTCAGCAAGGTAGCAATCGTACGCGCATCTGACGACCGATGGAGGGAAGCTGACATCGATGCGCGCCGCCGCTATCGGTTGTTCCGCGCCCGCGCAGCAATATCTATTGTTCACCATACAGACCTGGGGCGACGCCCCAAATCAGACGAGCAATGCAACGAGCAGAACGGAAGAGCCCGACATACATGGACTACATTATCGGTCAGAAGCCGCCTTCAAACGCGCCGTTGCAAGGCAGCGCATCGGGTGCCGTCGATCCCGCGGGGTTAATTGTTGATGGCGATCAGCGGACATTCGTCCCGGACGTCATCGAGGCGTCCCGCACCATGCCGGTGTTGGTCGATTTCTGGGCCACATGGTGCGGCCCCTGCAAGACGCTGACGCCGGCCCTGGAGCGCGTGGTGCGCGCCGCCGGCGGGCGCGTAAAGCTGGTGAAAATCGACATCGACAAGAACCGGGGGCTGGTGCAGCAGCTGACGCAGCTTGGCGTGCCGCTGCAGTCCGTGCCGACCGTGGCGGCGTTCTGGCAGGGGCAGATTGCCGATATTTTCCAGGGCGCGCTGCCGGAAAGCGAGCTCAAGCGCTTTGTCGAGGCGTTGCTTAAGCTGGCGGGCGGCAGCCTGCCCAGCGCGGATTTTCTGGCCGAGGCGCGCGCGGCGCTCGAGCAGGGCCAGCCTGAGGCGGCAGCGGATGCATTTAGCGCGCTTCTGCAGGCCGAGCCGGAAAGTCCGGAGGGATGGGGCGGCCTGATCCGCGCCCTGCTGGCCATGGGGGACGAGCAGCAGGCGCAGGACGCGCTGGCGCAGGTGCCGAAAAAGATTGCGGAGCACGCCGAAATCGCCGGCGCCCGCAGCGCGTTGGCGCTGGCCGAGGAGGGGCGCCGGGCCACCGGCCAGCTTGGTGCGTTTGAGAAGCGTCTGAAAGCCGACCCGAACGATCACGAAGCGCGCTACGAAATGGCGACAGCCTTGAATGCGGCCGCCAAGCGTTCCGAGGCGGCCGAGGCGCTGCTGGAGATTTTCCGGCGCGACCGTACGTGGCGCGAGGACGCTGCCCGCCAGCAACTGCTAAAATTTTTCGAGGCATGGGGTTTCGATGACCCGGCCACCATGGCCGCGCGCCGAAAACTTTCGGCCCTGCTGTTTTCCTGATGCGGGATGTTCGCCCGATGCGCGCTGCCCGGATGGCACCACATAGCCTGATGCCCTGATGGAAAGGCCGACCGTGATTATGAGCAGGCTGCACCCGGTTTTGGATGAATTGCCGGCCGAGATTGCAGTGTTCCCGTTGCCCGGGGCGTTGCTGCTGCCGCGTGGCCGCCTGCCGCTCAACATCTTCGAGCCGCGCTACCTCGCCATGGTGGAGGATAGCCTGGCGAACAAGCGAATGTTCGGCATGATACAACCGAACACGCATGCCCCGGCGGCCGACACCGGACCTGGGCTGTACCGTATCGGCTGTCTCGGACGGCTCAGTCATTTTTCGGAAACGGGTGACGGGCGCTATCTGATTACGTTGACCGGTGTTGCCCGCTTTGTGGTGCAGCGCGAATTGAGCATGTCGCGTGGCTATCGCCGCGTTGCCGCCGATTTTTCGCCGTTCGGCGCCGACCTGGTGGAGACAGGCGGCGTCGATTCATCGGTGCGCAGCGATATTATGGACGCGCTGCGGCCCTACTTCGCAGCCAAGGGCATCGATGCAAACTGGGATGCGGTGGAGGCGATGCCGGACGCCATGCTGGTGACGACATTGTCCATGCTATGCCCGTTCGATACCGCGGAAAAACAAGCGCTGCTCGAAGCACCCACCGAAACGGATCGCGCGGCCGATCTGGTGGCGCTGCTGCGCATGGCGCTGCACGAAGCCAACGGATCACACCAGGCGAGCTGAGGTTCCTCATGTCCGAAACGAGTGTCCCGATCGATCCGCGCCTGCTTGAAATATTGGTGTGCCCTTTGACCAAGGGGCCGCTGAGCTACGATCGTGTTGCTGGCGAGTTGATTAGTGAGAAGGCGGGGCTGGCTTATCCTATACGGGATGGTATTCCTATTATGCTGCCGGATGAGGCTCGGGTGTTGACTGATGGAAGTTAAGGAAGCAGTTCTTTCTTGAAAAAAGAACCAAAAAACTCTTGCTAGTTAGAACGACCGTAATAGCCGATATCCAAGGTGGCTATCTCGCCGAAGGTGCATTGGCGGGCTATCGACATTGATATGATTTTCCAGGACGTCAGGGGCATGGTCAGGAACGGTAGCGGATCCGACCAGCGCCAGGTGACGTCGCGGGCGGTTGCGAGCTGCCGCAGGTTCGCCGCGAAACGCTTGCGATCGCGGATCGAACCTTGGGTTTCGGTCAGGCTGGCGTAGAATTGCTGCAAATGCTGTTCGGGCCGCATGCGGGGTGCGATAAGTTTGTCTGGATCCACAATGGCGGTGACAAGGTCCTGTGGGTTGAGGAAATGCAGGCCGCTGGTGGCGCGGGGGTTGCACTCGATGGCCCAGGCGCGATCCTCGCCGTCTGCGACAAAATCAAATGAAATAAAACCTGTGTAATCGGTTTTTGCAACAAATCGTGCGATCCACGCCTCGATCGATGGGTGATGCGGCACACGCTTGAATGAAACCGCGACAGTGCCGGACATAATTCCGCCGCCATAGATGATGGTAGCGACAACGCGACCCCGATGAGCAATGGAACAGGTGCTCAAGACCCGGCCCGCGACAAAACGCTGCACAATTGCCGTGGCGGCTTCGTCCGACTGCGGCAGAGGTGTTCCGTTGGGCACGATGTGCACGCCACGGCCGGAGCAGGAGAATATTGGTTTGACAACGACATCGCCGGACGCGGCGAGCGATGCGCCCGCTGGATCTCCAAGCCAGGCCGTTTCCGGCACGTCAAGCCCCATGGCTTGTGCTTGCTCGATGAAGGCGTGCTTGTCGTGCAATGCGACCACCAGCGGCGCCGGCATGGTGAAGAGGTTGACTTTGGCGGGGATGTGGCCGCGCAAATGCGCGACGTGCATTGTTTCTTCTGATACAGGAATGACGAGATCGACATGCTCGCGGCGGATGATGCCGGCGAGATCGCGCAGATAGGCCGCCTGGTCGTGGTTCGGCGGCGTTACCTGGAAGCTGCGATCGACGGCGCGGGAGGTGGCAGCGAGGTGCCATCGGAACGGCTCCGCCACGATGACTCGCCAGCCGGCCGCGGCGAACGCACGCGCTATGTCGAGCGCTTTTGGCAAGCGCCCAAGCGTCAGGAGCAGCGTGGGCTTCATGTGGCGGCCCGGCGCGTGACGGTGCAGCGTATTTCCTCGGCCGGGCGCGTGGTCAGGCGCGCGACCGGCCGAACGTGCTCCGCATCGGCCACGTGGAAATCGAAGCGGCGCACGAGCCGTGCCAGGATCAACGCCGCTTCCATGGCCGCGAGCCCGGCGCCGACGCAAACGCGCGGGCCATACCCGAACGGGATATAGGCACCTGTGGTAAGTTCATGCTCGCGGGCCGCGCTAAAGCGGTCGGGGTCGAAAACATTGGGTGCGCGCCAGTAGGTTGAGTGACGATGCAGCGCCCAGGGCGCGATCATGATCAGGGCGCCTTTGCGTACGTTACGGCCGCCGATGCGGGTGCGTTCGGCGGCGACCCTGGGCAGGAAAGTGATGGGCGGATATAATCGCAGTGTTTCGCGGAAAACATTGCGGACGAAGGGCAGCTGACGGGTGTGGTCCAGTTCTATTGGTCCGTCGCCGGAGATCGTTGTAACTTCGCTGCGAATTCGCGCGGCGATATCCGGCTGCATGGCTAGAATGTAGAACGCCCAGGTCAGCGCACTTGCCGTTGTTTCATGGCCGGCCAGGAATAAGACGCCGAGTTGGTCCAGGAGGTCCTCGCGGGTGAATTTGGCGCCGTCGCCACCCTCGGCCGCGATCATGGCGGCGGCGATGTCGTCGTAGGTGTTCGGGGCCGCATGCAGGTGGGTATCGACGAGGTCGCCGAGGTGCCGGCGGATTTGGCGGCAGGCGGCCAGAACTTGCGGCTGCTGCGGCGGCTTGGTCCAGGCGGGATCCATGATCAGGCGCCATAATTTCACTTGTTCCACACTGCGTTCGAACACCGCAAAGGCGTCGAAAACATCGCGCGCGGTGCGCGATTGCAGTGAGGTGGAGAAAACCGCGCGGCAAATAATGTCGGCGGTCAGATGGCCCATGGCCATGTCGAGTGAAAATGTTTCGCCTGTTGCGGCGAGGCTCTCGAGGCGTGCTTCGTAGTCGTCCAAGGCGGCAACCATGGCCGGGAAGGCGCGGCTCAGGCGGATCAACGTAAAGGCTGGATCGATCATGGCGCGCTGCCGGCGCCATGTGTCGCCGCTGGAGACGAACATTGCGTCGCCGATAAGCGGTTCGAGGGCGTTCACCATTAGGTCGCTTTTGGGGAAAATGTCGGCGCGTTCGGTGAGGATTTCGCGCACCCATGTGGGATCATTAACGATGAGGATCGAGCGGCGGGAATAGCCCAGCGGGCCGATGCGCATTCGATACGCGGCGGCGGGCAGCAGGCTAAGCAAGTTGCCTTCGCCATGCAGCGCGGTACGGACCAATGCCACAATTGGCGAGAGCGGCTTGGGGCGGGGGGGCGTGTAGGGTGTGATTTGGCGGGTTCCTTTTCCTCGCAATGGGACTTATGCTGGCGGCATACAAGGATGCCAGGGAAGCAGTTCTATTTTGAAAAAAAGAACCTAAAAACTTTTACTTTGTTCGGGGCGTCCCGTTCACCCGGCCGAACCACAAAGAGTAAAGTTTTTGCTTCTTTTTTCAAAAAAGAAGTGCTTCCGTCCTTTGCCGAGGTGCCGGTATAAGACGAGGCTGGAACTTCACGCTAGTGCGAGTGATGCGCATGCTGCTGTTCAAGGTGTTTGTGGCGGCCCATATCGTAACGGGCGCGAGCGGTGCGGCGGCCTTTTGGGTTCCCATTGTGGCGCGCAAGGGTGGAGTGGACCATGTGCGCTGGGGGCGGATCTTCACCTACGCCATGATCGCCACCGGATTTTGGGCGATGTGCATGAGCGTGATGACACTGCTGATGCCGATGGAGACACATCCGCAATGGCGCGGCCGGTTCGATCCCGCGTGGATCCGCGGCATTTTCGGATGGATGATGCTGCACATGGGGGTGCTGACAATTAACCTTGCCTGGTACGGCTGGCTGTGCGTGCTAAACAAGCGAGACCACCGCAAGAACTTGGAATGGCGCAACCTCGCGCTGCAAGCGGCGATCGTTGTTGCGGCTATCAATCTCGCCGTGCAGGGTTGGCTGATCCACCAGCCGCTGATGATCGGGGCATGCATCGTTGGGTTAGCGACGGGTGCCACGAACCTGTATTTTCTCTACAAGCCGCGGCGGGCGGCTGGAGATTGGCTCAAGGAACATATCAAGGGGTTGGTTGGGTGCGGCATTTCAGTCTATACGGCTTTCATGGCATTTGGTGCGGTGCGGATATTCCCTCAACTGGCATTGCACCCCGGCATGTGGGCCATTCCGCTCACGGTGGGATTGGCTCTGATCCTGTATCATTGGCATAACGTCAATCGTCGGTTTCGTGCATCGGCGGGTGCGGCAGGCATGGTTGCCTGAAATTTTGCTCTGATGCGCGCTGAGAAGGTCATCGTTGTCGGCGCTGGTGTCGGTGGCCTGGCGTCGGCGATCGACTTGGCGCGCGGCGGGGCGAATGTACTTGTGTTGGACCGGGCGGCCGCACCGGGCGGAAAGATGCGGCAAATCGAGGTGGGGGGTGCGGCGATCGATGCGGGCCCGACGGTATTCACCATGCGCTGGGTTTTCGAAAGTCTGTTCGCAGATGCTGGCCGGCGCTTGCAGGATTTCTTGACATTGCGGCCGGCGGAGATCCTTGCGCGCCATGCGTGGCGCGGCGGCGGCCAACTGGATCTATTCGCCGACGTCGACAGGTCGGCCGACGCGATCGCGGCGTTTGCGGGGCCGCTTGATGCACAAGGGTATCGCGATTTTTGCGCGCGCGCGGCTGACGTTTATCGCACGTTGCAAGAGCCGTTCATGACCTCGCAGCTTCCGTCGCCTGTGGAACTGATGCGCCGGGTGGGGTTTTCGCGGTTGGATGCGATGTGGCGCACGGCGCCGTTTCAGACGTTCTGGTCGGTGTTGGGGCAACATTTTCGGGATCCGCGCCTACAGCAATTGTTTGGGCGCTACGCGACGTATGTCGGTTCGTCACCGTTCGCGGCACCGGCGACCTTGATGCTGGTGGCGCATGTGGAACAGGACGGCGTGTGGCTGGTGGAGGGCGGCATGCGCCGTGTGGCCGACGCGCTCTGCGCGCTCGGGACGTCGCAGGGGGCACGCTATCGTTTTGGCGCCGAGGTGCGTGAGATTGTGGTGGAGAAGGGCCGCGCAGCTGGTGTTGTGCTGGCGAATAGCGAGCGGATTGACGCCGATTCGGTGGTTTTTAACGGCGATGTGGCGGCGTTGTCGCGCGGGCTTCTTGGGAGCGCCGTGAAGGGTGCGGTGCCGGCGGCTGACCCGCGCACAAGGTCGCTGTCGGCCATTACGTGGTGCATGCGTGCGCGCGCCGGCGGTTTTCCTTTGCTGCATCACAACGTATTTTTTGCCGAGGATTGTGCCGCGGAATTTAATGCGGTGTTTCGGGACCGCGGTATTACGCAGTGGCCGACAGTGTATATCTGCGCACAGGATCGCGGGGCGGAGGATACGCCAGGAGGCGACGCACCGGAACGATTCCTGGTTTTGATCAATGCGCCGGCCGATGGGGATAGTCGGCAGTTCAACGCCGAGGATTATGCGCCGCGGGTATTGGGTATGTTACGGGACTGTGGGCTGCATCTCGATGCGGTGGGTGAGAGTGTTGCGACCACACCAGACGGCTTTGAGAACTTGTTTCCGGCGAGCGGTGGTGCGCTCTATGGCCGCGCGAATCATGGCGCCATGGCAAGCTTTCAGCGCCCCGGCGCGGCAAGCCGGGTGCCCGGATTATACCTGGCTGGTGGCTCGGTACATCCCGGGGCCGGGATACCGATGGCAGCCATGTCAGGAAGATTGGCCGCCGCAAAATTGCAAAATCGTAATTAAAAAGTTTTTTGTTTCTTTCTTCAAAAAAGAAATACTTCCTTACTTAAGGACTTCACCCAGCACCTTCGCAGAAGAAATAACACCCGGTACCCCAGCCCCCGGATGCGTGCCAGCCCCCACAAGAAAAAGATTTCTGACCTCCTCGCTCACATTATGAGGCCGAAACCAGGCGCTTTGGAAAAGCTGCGGTTCCAGCGAGAAAGCGGCGCCGTTGACGGATTTGAGGCGATCGAGGAAATCCTGCGGTGTCATGAGGCGCGACGTGACGATGGACGTGCCGAGACCGGGCATGACGGTATTTTCCAGATATTGTTGGATCGCAGCGCGGTAGGGCTCCGCCTGCGTTGCCCAAACGGTACCGCTGCCGAGGTGCGGAACCGGCGAGAGAACGTAGAACGCGTCGCAGCCTGGGGGCGCCATGCTGGGGTCGGTTGCGGTCGGCCGGTGCAAGTAGAGGGAGAAATCCTTGGCCAATATCTTATGTTTGAAGATGTCGTCGAGCAATCCGCGGTAGCGGGGGCCGAGCAGGATGGTGTGGTGCGCGACCGTAGGAAATTGGCGGTTTGTGCCGAAATACCAGACGAAAAGGCCCATGGAATAGTTCTGCCGCGCGAGTTTCGCATCCGTCCAGACGCGGCGGCGATATCCGCCGAGCAGTTTTGTATAAGTCCAGGCCGGGTCGACGTTCGACACCACGATGTCGGCTTGAATGGTTTCTCCTGTTGTCAGACGGACTCCTGTGGCGTTGCCGTTCGAGACGGTTATTTCGGCGACATCGGCGCTGTAGCGCAGGGAGCCGCCTTTCAGTTCGATGAGCTTTACCAGACCCGTAACGATTGCCCCAGTGCCACCCATGGCATAATGCACGCCGTGCAGCCGTTCCAGATGCGCGATGAGGCAATAATACGCCGTTGCGGAAAACGGGTTTCCCCCGATCAGCAAGGGATGGAAGCTGAAGACGGTGCGGAGTTTTTCGCTGGCAAAGTAGTCCGAGACCTTGTTGTAAACGCTGCGATAGCCTTGCAGCCGGATGAGGTCGGGCGTCGCGGCCAATAGCGTCGATATCTTGTGAAACGGTTCATGCGCGAGTTTCTTGAACGCCACATCGTAGATTTTCTCGCTGTCGTCGATGTAGCGGTCGAAACCAGCAACATCTCCGGGCGCGATGCGGGCCACTTCTTGGCGCATCCGGCCCTGGTTGGCGGTGGCATTGAAGATGGTGCCATCGTCGAAACGGAGTTGATAGAACGGATCGATTGGGCGTAGTTCGACGTCGTCGGCGAGGCGGCGGCCGCAAAGTTCCCAGAGCTCCTCGAGCAAATAAGGGGCAGTGATGATGGTGGGACCGGCATCGAAGGTGAAACCGTCCTGACGGAACACATAGGCGCGGCCGCCGGGCGCATCGAGCCGCTCCAAAACCTTAACGCGAAAGCCGCGCGCCAGCAGGCGGACAGCCGCGGCCAGGCCGCCGAAGCCGGAGCCTATGACGAGGGCTTGTCTCGTTTCTACCATCAAGAAGAAGTAGTTCTTTTTTGAAAATAAGAACCAAAAAACTTTCGCTCTTTTGGCGCCTTGAACGGCAGCATTAGGCGCATCCATGGTGTGTCGAAACGACGCAACGATAAGGTTTCATGCATTGCTTCGACTTTGCGGCCTAGCAGGTGCATTTCTACCACGCTGCGGGCGTAGAAGGGGGAATCCTCGACGGTCTGGACGACTCGGGCAGTTGTGCCGAGGTCTGTCCTTGTGACGCGCGGCAGGCACCACAAACCGGGCTTTAAAGCTACTTCCGGCGGCGGATCGAAAGGCGCCGACGTACCATCGGCCCAATACCGCCGCGCGACTCCGAAATGCTCGCCGGTCCGGCGCGTTACGTCATACAGCACCGCCGCCCCGTCATGGAGTGTAGCGCGGCACCAATGCCATTCGGCAAAATCGGCTTCCAGCGGGCGGGCGCCCCAGTTGGTGTCGAAATAGCCATGGCCTTCCCAGGCGCGCGTGGGGTGCGACATCGATACGCTGACGCGGGACGTGGGCGCGATCGGGCTCCAACCGTGACGGCCCGCCGCGTCCAGCGACACAGTAGTTTGCCCGAGGCCGGTTGGGGTGAGCCGCACCACGCCGCGCACGCGGCTCGGCAGGGGCGCCGTCACTTCGTCGATATCTAGTGTCAGCGTGTGGCCATCCCAGTGCAGGGCGCTAGGGCCGATCGCGAGCGACGTCGCATCGCGTTTCAGGGCGTCCGGACCGCGCTCCGTCATTGCCCATCTCTTGCCGCCGGCGCCGTAGAGCGCCACGTTGATGGCGCAATGATTTTCCGCCGGCGCTGGGCCGCGCCGCCTCGCCCAGGCATACCACGGTGAAAAGACGCTGCCGATGAACGCGATGATCGTCAGGCCGTCGCGTCGGTCGTCGCTCAGCGCATCGACATACCACCAAGCATAGCCGCCGGGCGGGACCGCGGCGGCGAAGTCGGGGCGGCCGGTGCCGGTGCCGCCGATGCGGCCGAAACCACCGCTGAGCCGGGCTGGGTGATCGGTGGTCGTCATCGTCTTGACATCTTCAATGACTTGAAATCCGAGTTTGGCAATTTTTCGCATTGACAGTTGTTTTCGTGTTGACAGTGACTGTCAATGAGACGTGACATATGGAGGTGACAAAAACAACTGACAGTCGGCGGTTGGGTCGACCGGGAGTGGCCATGGATGCAAGGTCCCAGATCGAGGCGGCGTTAATCGATGTTTTTGCCCTGGCTGACCAGCCGGGGTCGCCGCCGAAACTGGCGGCGGCGATGCGCCATGCGGTGTTTCCAGGCGGTGCCAGGATACGGCCGCGCCTGACAATGGCCGTGGCGGCGGCGTGTGGCTTGGATGCGGCGGCGGTGGCCGCGGCGGCGGCAGCCTCGATCGAGCTGCTGCACTGCGCGAGTCTGGTGCATGACGACATGCCGGAGTTCGATAACGCTGCGACGCGCAGAGGGCGGCCGAGCGTGCACCGCGCGTTCGGCACGCCGTTGGCACTTCTGGCGGGGGATGCGCTGATTGTGCTGGCGTTCCAGGCGCTGGCGCGCGGTGCGGCGCGGGTGCCGACGCGGCTTGCGGCGTTGATAACGGCGATCGGGGGTGCGGTGGGGGTGCCATATGGCATTGTCGCGGGCCAGGCCTGGGAATGCGAGCCGTCGCCGGATCTGGCCGCATACCAGAGGGCCAAGACCGGCGCCTTGTTCGCGGCTGCGACCGAAGCTGGCGCTGCCGCCGCTGGGTGCGCGGCCGCCCCGTGGCGCGCCCTGGGAGCGGCCCTAGGGGAGGCCTATCAGGTCGCCGATGATATTGGCGACGCGATCTCTACTGAGGCTGCGTTGGGCAAGCCGGCGGGCCAGGATGCTGCGCTGGGGCGGCCGAACGCGGTGCATGTGCTCGGGCTGTACGGCGCTGTCGCGCGTTTGGAGGGACTGGCCGCGGAGGCCGCCGCGTCCATTCCGGACTGTCCGGGGGCGGCGGAGCTGAGGGCCTTGATCCGGCTGGAAAGCCAGCGCCTGATGCCGAAGGAACTGCCCGCTGTGGCGGCATAAGCTGGGCGGCATAAGGTTAATGGTTTCGGGTTTGGTCAACAAATGGAGTTCTGAGGCCGAGGGCCCTGTCGCGCGCGTGCGTGGGACGCATGATGTGGTGCCGGGGCAGATCTCCTGGTCCTCATGGCAACGGTTAAGAACTCGGTTGATCGCCTCGCCGGGCTTCCAGCGGTGGGCAACGCGTTTTCCGCTGACCCGGCCGATCGCGCGCCGCAACGCGGCGGCGCTGTTCGATATCGGGGCGGGCTTCGTTTATTCGCAGGTGCTGACGGCGTGCGTGCAGCTGCATCTGTTCGAGGTGCTACGGGACCGGCCGCTGACTACGCCCGATATCGCGCTGAGCCTGGGGCTTCAGCCGGATGCGGCAGGCCGGCTGCTGCGCGCAGCCGCCGCGCTGGACCTTGTGGCAGCGGCCGGCGCCGGTGCGTATCAGCTTGGCATGCTAGGCGCCGCTCTGCTCGGCAACCCTGGCGTGGCTGCGATGATCGAGCACCACGCGCTGCTGTATGCCGATCTCGCCGACCCGGTCGCCTTGTTGCGGCGCGAGTCCTGCCATGCGGATCTGGCGGCCTATTGGCCGTATGCCGGGGGCGCGCACCCCGAGTCGCTGACGCCGGCCCAGGTGGCCGCCTATAGCGCTTTAATGGCGGCCAGCAACGGCATGGTGGCCGACCAAGTGCTGGCGGCGTATCGCGTCGGGCGGCACAAGATGTTGCTGGATGTGGGGGGCGGCGAAGGCACATTCCTGCGGGCGGCGGCGCGGGAATCCTCGCGCCTTCGGCTGTCTCTGTTCGATTTGCCGGCGGTTGTGGAACGGGCGCGGGCGCGGCTGGCGGCAGCCGGCGTGCTGGACCGCGCCGCGCTGCACGGCGGCGATTTCTTCCGCGATAAGCTGCCGGAAGGCGCGGATCTGATCAGCCTGGTGCGCGTGGTGCACGATCACGACGATGACGCGGCGATGAGCTTGTTGCGCAATGTGCGCCGTGCCCTGCCGGCCGGCGGCACGTTGCTGCTGGCGGAGCCGATGGCGGGCCGGCATGGCAGCCCGCGGGTGGCCGACGCCTATTTCGGGTTTTACCTGCTGGCGATGGGGTCCGGCCGCGCCCGCACGCCCGAACTTCTCTGCGACATGTTGCTGCGCGCCGGATTCAGGCGCCCGCGCTTGCGCCGCACGACCGCGCCGATGCTGACCGGGCTCATCGTCGCGCGGGGCTAGGCCCGATTTTGCGGTTCGCGTGTCGCCGGGCGGCGGTTTTTAGAGGGCTAGCGTAAGTTTGGGTTGACACCCGTTTATGTCAGGTTAAGCTGACATACATCGAAGCCCGCGCGGAGGCGGACGTCGTAGGGAGTGGGCCCGGCATGGATGCCATAGCCGTTGTTCTACAGGCGCCGGAAAAGCTGGAACTGAGCCGCTTGACCCTGGCGCCGCAGGGAGCTGCCGACGTCGTTGTGGATATCGTTTACAGCGGCATCAGCACCGGCACCGAACGGTTGCTGTGGACGGGCCGGATGCCGCCGTTTCCGGGCATGGGCTATCCGTTAGTGCCCGGCTATGAATCGGTCGGCATTATACGTGAGGCGGGGCCGGACGCCGGTTTCAAGCCGGGGCAAACTGTATTCGTGCCGGGGGCAAATTGTTTCGGTGCGGTGCGTGGTCTGTTTGGTGGCGCGGCAAGCCGGCTGGTGGTGCCGGCGCGCCGTCTTGTAGCGTTGGATGAGGCGCTTGCGGAACGAGGTGTTCTGCTGGCGCTGGCGGCAACCGCTTATCATGCCATTGCTGGCGGCTTGCCTGATTTGATTGTTGGCCACGGCGTGCTCGGCAGGTTGGTGGCGCGGCTGGCAGTGCAGGCCGGGCGCGATCCGATCGTTTGGGAGACGAACGCCGCGCGGCAAAAAGGCGCGTGCGGTTATCATGTTCTGCATCCCGATGCGGATTCGAAGCGTGATTACGCGACAATTGTTGACGTCAGCGGGGACGCTGGTTTGCTGGACACGCTGATTGCGCGTCTGGGGCGGGGCGGCGAAGTGGTGTTGGCCGGTTTTTACGCCGACCGGCTGAGTTTCTCGTTTCCACCTGCCTTCATGCGCGAGGCGCGGATTAGGGCGGCGGCGGAATGGAACGATGCCGATCTGCGCGCCACCGCCGAACTGGTGGGGAGCGGCAGGCTGTCGCTGGATGGTTTGATTACACATACGAGTGCCGCGCAAGCGGCGGGTGACGCCTACCGCACGGCTTTTGGCGATCCTGACTGCCTTAAGATGGTTCTCGATTGGAGACAGATTCAATGAGTAAGCCGCAATGAATGCACCAACCGGTCCGATTGACGCGGGTACCACGCAGGTGAGCGAAAAGCCGCGTCGGCAGACGCAGGTGATCGCTATCTATGGCAAGGGGGGGATCGGCAAGAGTTTCACGCTTGCCAACCTCAGCTACATGATGGCGCAACAAGGCAAGCGTGTACTGCTGATCGGATGTGATCCGAAAAGCGATACGACATCGCTGCTGTTCGGCGGCCGCAGTTGCCCGACGATTATCGAAACCTCGTCACGCAAGAAGGCGGCGGGCGAGAAGGTTGCAATCGGCGACGTGTGCTTCAAGCGCGACGGCGTGTTCGCCATGGAGCTCGGCGGCCCGGAAGTGGGGCGTGGCTGCGGCGGGCGTGGCATTATTCACGGGTTCGAATTGCTGGAGAAGCTTGGTTTCCACCAGTGGGATTTCGACTACGTACTGCTTGATTTTCTGGGCGATGTGGTGTGCGGCGGGTTTGGCCTGCCGATCGCGCGTGACATGTGCCAGAAGGTGATCGTTGTCGGGTCCAACGACTTGCAATCGCTTTATGTCGCAAACAATGTTTGTTCGGCTGTCGAGTATTTCAAGAAACTGGGCGGCAATGTGGGCGTGGCGGGCCTTGTCGTAAACAAGGATGACGGCACTGGCGAAGCCGCCGCATTTGCAGCGGCCGCCGGCATACCGGTGCTGGCCTCCATTCCGGCGGACGACGATATCCGTCGCAAGAGCGCCAGCTACGAAATTATTGGCCGGCCCGGCGGGCGGTGGGCATCGATGTTCGAAACGCTCGCGGTGCAGGTTGCCGAGGCGCCGCCGCTACGGCCGACGCCGCTGACACACGACGCATTGCTGGGCCTGTTCAAGGGTGACGCGGTCGGTCGCGGCGTCGTGCTGGATCCCGCAACGATGGACGACATGTGGGTTGAGGCGGCGCCGGTGAAAACCTCCCTAGAAGTTATTTACGAGGGGGTCGCCTGACGATGTCCGCAACCGCCACCGACAAGGTTGCCGAGGGAGGCTGCCATGGTGGCCGGGAAACGATGCTTGCGGCGGCCCACGCGGCCGGCAAGAGCGACACGCTCGATCGATACGCGGCCGACTATCCGCGCGGCCCGCACGACCAGCCGCAATCGATGTGTCCGGCATTTGGAGCGTTGCGCGTCGGCCTGCGTATGCGGCGGGTGGCGACAATTCTGTCGGGCAGCGCCTGCTGCGTTTACGGGCTGACCTTCACCTCGCATTTTTATGGCGCAAGGCGGACCGTGGGCTACGTGCCGTTCAATTCGGAATCGTTGGTCAAGGGCCAGCTTTACGAGGATATCC
>Ga0116228_10001717_pt1 | contig 18362 bp, 12 predicted proteins | sample S1TSphfallax_2_FD_89694 | JGI IMG/M metagenome (GOLD analysis project Ga0116228, IMG submission 89694) | Host-associated microbial communities from peat moss isolated from Minnesota, USA - S1T2_Fc - Sphagnum fallax MG | ecosystem: Host-associated > Plants > Peat moss > Unclassified | place... | reverse complement strand
TTTGAAAGCAACAGAGAACCTGCATTTGATTTGCAAATTGGAATGTTGCACAATGCATATGTACACCATAGGCAAAGGATTAAGCACATACATACCTAAAATAAAAGTGATGAAAAAAATCACATCTATTATGCTACATTGATGTTGACCATTGAGCTTCCAAGCTACATTTTCCAATCTCGAGATTCAATGCCGTTTGCAAATCCATCACCATAAATCATGATCAAGATTTTGTTGTACTTCAAGCACTTGCAAATCCATCACCATAAATCATGATCATGATTTTGTTGTACTTCAAGCATTTGCAGAAAATGAATGTTGCAATTGTCATCTCCAATTTCTCAAGCTACTACTACTAACTACAATGAGATTTGAGCACTCTTGAGCAAAGCACTCAAGAATCAAGAACACAAAACTTTAAATCTTGAAAGTTCAAGGATGGCTACAAGTTGCAACATAAAGATGATGTACACAAAATCAAAACTCATGAACTCAATAAACTTTGATGCAATTTATTCATAAACACATGAAGGAATGTAAGTTCTAACATCAAGATCCAAACTCTAGAAGGCTCCAAAGTTATAGAGTGTAAGTTTGTAACATATGAACCTCTAAACTTCTAGCAAATCAGAACAATAAACAAGAGGAAGAGTGGCAAAAATTTTAAGGCAAGAGGGGAAAGGTTTGGCGAATGACCCATATTGAAGGGGGAAAACAATGGTGATGATTTAATGGTTGAAGTATACACATAGGCAAATGTAGGGTTCCTTTTAGGGCAATTTGGCAACTAGCCATTGCTAGAAAGGCGAAAAGTTTTCAAGTTGTGTATATTTTTTTGTGACCTTTTAGGACGTCATGATGTTGTTAGTCAAAAAGTTCTAGATTTCACCTTTGAAATCCAAGCTTAGAGATGGTTGGCCCTAAATTTTTGGAGAAATTTTGCAATTTTTTGCCCCAAAAAAATACACTAATTTCTAAGCTTTTTCCATTGAAAAATTGAATGCAAGTCCGAGCCAATGAATGTAATCTTTATCGTTGCTAGTGACCACATTATTATTATGTGTACGACTTTGCAAAAGGTGAACAAGGAAAGGGCAAAAAAGAAGGAAAGCTTGAAAAAAACAACAAAAAAAACCCCCTCAACAACCTCTAGAAATTTGAGCTCAAGAGAGAATATTATTCCATGCGGGGTATTTTTTCCCTTTAGTGGCCCATTTAGCATATCAATCCACTAAAATGTATGGTTAAGTTGCTACTCAAAATGAGTTGAGATTCCAAAGAATTGTTAACCATGTGTTTTCATGTTGGTTCTTTGTCACTAGCCTTTTACTTAAATTACTTTAGTCCCCTTCACATGAGCATCCTCAAATCCAAAGTAACTAGGGGCATTTTTCTCACATTCCTTGCCCTTACTTAGCCTCTTGTTAAGTTTCCATGAAATTTTTATCCTCCCCTGACCTAATCCAGTGGTAGCTTATTTTAAAATAGAAGATAGAGGCTAGAAGATAGAACCCTTTATTTTTATTAATAACTATGATTTAAGTATTAAAACTTTGTGATTTTTTTAAAACAAGTGCTCTTCATATTGAAGATTGGGAAAAAATTACCTTTCATATGTGAAGAGGTTTACGACTCTTTGCCCTTTTAAATTAACTTGAAAAATATTGAAAACAACATTTCTATGAGAAACTTCTTTAAGCAAACATTTATGTCATAGTGTAATGCAACATGTTTTCTTGGGTCATACACTTGTTGTGTTGATTTATGATTCTAAAAATATTTTAAGAAAAATTAAACCCCTGCCCATGGCACTTCTCACAGATGTTATTACAAACAAGAGAACCTTTACATCCTTTATTCGACCATGCCTCTAGGTAAGGACTTGGCATTCGCATGGGTCTACAATACCTTAAGTGGTTAGCACTAGCTTGCCCCTTATAGATGGAAACATGGTTTATTTATGAAAAGTATTCATCATTTCCAAGGGTCGGGGAACAAAATTTTCAATATGTTCCTTAGGTGTTCCTAGTGGCACCATACTTAATATTCTTTGCCCACATTGGTACTTTTGAAGCTTATATGTATGGGTTCAAAGAAGGCAAGTATAGTTCAAGTTATCTTCTAAGTCCACATCTCTCTTGAAAAACTAATTGACTAGGAGCTCATGTTGGCAATGGGCCAATAAAAAAGCTTTGGGTAGCGTGCACCCAAGGAAGAATTGGAGTTGGGGGACAAGTTTAGTGGTTTTGGTGTATTATTTTGGTGATAGCTTTGGGAGGTTTGGTGATGGTCTATTGTCTAGGTGATAATGTTGTTGAAGTTTGGCGACAAATTTGGTGATAACGTTGGGAGGTTTGGTGATAGTCTATTATCTTGGTGATAATTTTTTGAAATTTGGGATTTAAAAAAAATTTGTATTTAAGTTTTTTTCATACATCATAATTGGAATAACTTATTTGTCAAGAAGTTAAAATTTTAATGAAAATTAATTGGCATTGGACAATGAAATTTGAATAAAATAAAACCTATCAATGTTTTCAAATCTTTTAAAGTAAATTTCACATCTTGGATTATACTTTCTAACATTTTTTTGTGATATGAATTGTGATTTTTGTAATTCCCAATCATTGCTTCAAGAATCTTTACAAAGAACTACACCCATCCCTTCTCTAATTGACCTTGTAGACTTAATGGACTGTTGTAGCCCTTTGGAGTTCCCAAAAATCAGGGTATTCGCTCTTGAAAAACAAGACAACAAAACCCAAATATAAACAAAACACAAACACAGACTCTTGAAAAAAGTTGTTGGCCACTTTTGAGACCTCTAGAACTTCTCATCATTCCCCCTGTTCAACCATCATACCCAGTTCTAAGATAGATATTCTACCTCCTTGAATACATTGCGTAGCAAATTGTCTTTGTACTTTGCCTCGAAATAAAGATCTACAAACCTTACTCCCACAACTTCTTTTTCATCGCCCTCCAAAACTTCTACAATGATCTCCCAAAATCTTCACACACAAAAATAAAATCCCCCCTTCCAAATCCTTCCTCAGAAACCTCAAATAATCACCTCCTCATCTCATCTCCTTAAAATCCCCCTAGCCAATCACTTTATAGAAATTTGATCCACAAAGCCTTGAAGAGTTATCATTGGGCTGCTCATATTTTCTTCCATTTCAACCCTTATCTCACCTACTTCCTTTGTCATATCTTGCTAGTCCACCAAAAACACACAACCCTAACTGCAGATCAAGAGCTGAAAACCACTTAGAATGCCCTAATTGATTCAAAACATCTTTAATCAGTGGCATGGGAAAAGAGCCCCGTGTTGTCTAATGATTGAATGGGCAATAGTCTCCACAGAATCTTCAACTTCCATCTTTCTTCATTGGCAAAGTTACTCTACAAGCATATTTTGATGCACTCTTACACATCTTTCCCAAATCCACCAAAGCTTGTATTTATCTATTAACTTCAGCTTCTTCTCAAAAAGACAGTCGTCCCGGAGTCATACGACACAGAGGTAATCCTTGGGTATAAATGGTATGTTTTCCCATAGAACATTTCCCCAATTCTCCCTTGTGCCATGCAAATACCTCTTGAAATTCTTCTAGAAGATCCCACAACTATTTTTATTGTTCTTCATTAAAAAACTCATCCAATTTTACCCTACTATTAATCTGGGTCCACCTACTATCCTTTTCAATTAGATCATTAATCATCTGAACTAGATACAAATGTGCATTGGGTTCAATGTTTTTCTTTAGTCTTTGTTGTATCCAAACACCTTCTTCTATAGTTGCACACTTGATCCAATTAGCATAATCATCATCTTCAAAGAACAATCCTTCAAGAATGTTTTGATGTTGCTCCTATAGTATCAGATTTAAAGTCTGCATAGGTGTTTCCCCTTCAATAATCAAATCCAACCCATGATCCTTTAGTTCTTCAATTTCATTTTCCAAATTCAACATAATCTCTTGTGGGCCATCCTTTGTCCTTCCTTCATATTTTGTTGTCTCTTCTTCAGAAGAAGATTCATCAGTGAAATTCTCAGAGTCCAATGCACCCAATAGATTAGCCCAATCTTTAATTTGTAGCTATCCCATCTTTCTATTGAACAACTTCTCTTGTACATTGCATTTCTCCTCTTCAGATCCTTCAAACACTTGTAGCATGTTCACCACATTTAGTGGCAATACTTCCACTTTCATTCTAAGTCCATTGCAAACTTGTGTAACGCCCTTTTCCACATCCACAACTGCTCCTATCTTGATGAGGAAATCTAGTCCAAGGAGCAAATCATAATTGTTAATGTCCACCACAAGGAAACTCATTTGACATATGATTCCTCCCACCTTCACTAGAAGTTCAACAATTCTTCCTAGTGCTTGTATTACTATACCAGAGTCCATCTTATAAGTTTCATGGCTAGCCACCAAATGCATTATGCCAAGTTCCCTAACCACACTAGCTGCCATGACTGACATAGATGCCCCAGTATTTACCAACCCTTCAATCATTGCTTGATTTATCTCAACAGTTAGATGTAATGTTTTGTTGTGATGAGTTTTGTTAACACTCACCCTTCGGATTGTAGGGGTTGAATGGACAATAGCTACTTGATTTCTCTGACCTTCTGCATCCTTTCTCCTTCTAGCTAGTTTGACCAATCCTTCCAAATACCCCAATTTCCCTAGAATTACAAGAATGGTCTCCATGGGAGTAAAGAATCTTTCCTTTGATGAAATGAGAAAGAATTTTTAACTTCACAATTGTTTCAGATCCCATGTTTGTTCCTCTTTGTTCATCTTCTATAATCACTTCCTCTTACTCTTCTACTGGATTAACAACAATGGGCAATCTCCTTTTTGGGATTCTCACCACAGATAATACATGCTAGTCATCTCCATAAACACAGTTCAATTATGCTAAAGTGGCTTTTTCATCATCAACCAAAACTTCCAAGAAATTTGTAATGGCAAGCAAACCTTTTGCAGTTTTCTTCCAACACCTCTCTTCTGTATGCCCTAATCTAAGACAAAAAGAACATTTCAAACCACAATTGTCAATCTTATGCCCACCTCGGCACTTGGCACATTTTGGCCTTGTGTTTGCAAGTTTAGGGCATGCTGAAGCGATATGTTATCTTGATCGGCATAATTGACAACAATTGTTAATGCTAACAGAAACAGTTGAACTGGGTCTAGCCTTGCCATCAATTCCCTTCCCAAAGAAATTAATGAGCCTCATTCAAAACATGAAGTTGACGATCAATAGTGGATTCTCTAGACATGGTTTCATCATGTTTTTCCTTCATGGGTTCATATAGGGTCTCCCCCAATTCTCCTAATACACATTTAATTTCTACATCATCAATAACCACTTCTTCAACGTTAGTGTAAGTTTGAACAACACAAAGCTTTCTTATTTCTGGCCTTAGTCTTGCTAGAAACCTACAATGTTGTTCTGCACCTTGTATTTGACCGCGTTGAAATAGCTTGTTAAGCCTTTCATAGTACTTCTGAACCCTTTCTTTTGGTTCTTGCTTAATGGCATCTAGTTTGATCCGGATGTCATCAACATCAACATTGTCATCTTTATGTACTATCAAGGTACGTAATTATATCCAGTCAAGAGGTGTAGGATTCAGCTTTTTGAACCATTCTTTGGCTCTACCTCTTAGGTTCAATTTGGCAATCTTAAACAATTTGTTAGGATTCAAATCCCGAACTTCTATTGCCATTGTCAATCTCTTAGCCTAATCATTAACATCCTCATGATCACATCCCCAAAATAATTCATCCATGCCTTGAGGACTAGTCATTTTGGCCCTTACTGACCAAAAAGTTCCTACTGTTCGTAACTTTCTGTAGGCACTGTTTTACATTCCTCCTTCTCTTTGATTATCTTTAGGCCTATGGTCATGACCTGCATTATTTCATGTCTTACTACTTCTAATGAGACTCTACTGATGTTAATTAGGTCCTATCCAAGCTAATGAATGATTAGAATGTTAAAGCTAATGGCCATGTTTCCACTCTCATCCAGTCATGATCAAACAATCTTGTGGCAACAACACTAGTGGAATCTCAAAATAAAAGAAGTAACTTGTTCTCTTCATAATTATAATACCTCAACATAGCAATGCCTAATTGTAAATTGTGGCTTGTAATCTAAATCAGAGCTATGTGTCACCAATCATTGAATTGGCATGGTTCATCAAGACTACATTTTCATCAAAAATAAAAGTCACCTTATCTTCCTTTTGCTACTGAGTTCAAAATCACAACTTCAGATGGTAAACGAGTGAAAATTTGCTTATCTACATATTCCATTTGCCATCAAATGCCAAAATGCTCATCATTGAATGCTCTCCAACTTATCAGTCGAGACCTCAGTCCAAAGTTCTCCACCTTCAGTATTCAGTCTCTAACCAGAAACAAATCTTCCATTTTGGGAATGAAAATTCTAATGAAATGATTTGGTGAAACAGGAGAGAAAGGAATCCACACGTCACTTAATCGTAGCACTTATATCTGTCTCTCAGAGTAATGGGTTGTCACTCTACGCAAGGTAGGAGGTAAAGTGATATTGTCATTGGAATCTTGCGCTTGAAACCCATCCTCCTTCTCCATCTTGCATCTTCAACCAAACTTGTGCCCTCATACAGAATCCGTTGTGCACTAACTCAATGGCAATATCTCCAGCTTTTGCTTCGTCATGACTCATTCCCACAATGGCAACAACACCAAATCCCAACTGACATAGAATCAATTCTCCTATTTGTGGTGTTGTTTGAGTTCTGGGAAAATCAAATCCAACAATAATAGGTTCCTCTTGAGCTTCTTGACTCTCTACAACAAACTGTTCATCATTGGTATCAAACATTTTGTATTCTAAAACATCTCATCTTCCGAATACTCCTACAATCTCACATGCACCATTCTTTTAGGATCTACTACTCTGATACCAAAAACAAGGACACAAACAAACAAATGCAAAACATGTATATACTGAACAACAAATACACTCTCCAAACTTCACATTGGCCCGAGCTAGTGGCCACCTAAATTCTATCCAAAAACCAACAAAGAAATCGCCTTCTTCATCATTGAGAGGCTTGAGGTTTTCAGGGGGTTAGATCGCTCTTATTTCATTCTCTTGAGCCCACTGGCCTTTCTTCTCAAAATCTTTAGACCCACACAAATCACATGATTAGATTCCCTTAACACCATTACTCCATTTGATAAGACAAAATACAGGAATACAACACATTGACTTCTTAGTCAAAAATCCTTACAAAAAACTACACCCATCCCTTTTGTGATCGACCTTGTAGACTTGTGATTTGGTGAGATTGTGAAAGTATGGAATGAATATGTGGAAAGTCAATTGAGGTTTTGTGAATTCAACTATTTAGTTTGTTGTTAAATGTTTTCAATTAGATTTTGACCCAAAAAACTTGGACAAGTTTGAAAAATGTAGACCTAGTCTTTTGTTATTATTGTTTATAGTGGTGATGGTGAGTTTAAGGTGTGTTGAGGTTGAGAATTTTAAGAAAAAAAAGTTTGGAATTGTGCATTGAGAGATAGATGTTGAAAACAACTTATGAATTAGAGTTTGTTAAATTTGCACTTGTTAGCTTCTTAGTAAACTTGAGATTGTTGTTGTTGTTATTTTGAATAAGGATTTGTAGATTTGAGGTGCAATACGTGATGGAAGATTTGTTGTAGCTACTAAAAATGGTATTAAACATTCATTCTTCTAATGTTGAATTTCAAGGGATTCTTTTGGGTGATGGTGGTGGATAGGTGAAAGAAGAAACAATGCAATGAAATTTAGATGTTTGGATTTTTAAATCCATTTTTTCCTTTTTGAAACAAAAAGTTTACAAGTAACAAGCAATTTTGAAGGTAATCAAAGAATCATGGGGTCAATGATTCCACAAGAAAACCAACTTGTGGTGAACTTCTTTCTTTCTATTGATGTTTGTTTCTATTGAAAAAAGGTTAAAATGAGAGTTCAAGGAAGAATAAAACTAGATCACCAAGTTTAATCAATATAGGTTGTAAGGTTTTGTCTTCAATGAACTTGTATGGTTTCAACTTGTTGATGTTGACAAGCATTGGGTTAGGGTCAAACTTATCAATGGTGACAAGTAAAATGGTATTATTAGGTAAAAAATATTGTATTCGATAGGGTCCAAACCATCATCTTTGAAATTTGGGAGCATGTTTGGAAACAACCCTTGGAAACCATATTACATACTTTCCAAATTGAAACTTGGTATCAATGTATCAATTTTGTGACCACAATGATTTATTCCACTAGTTAGAAGTAAATCTTGTGCAACTAAATCTTGTGCAATCAACATGTTTTCTTGTAGTTTATTTAACTCAAATAGTCAATCAGTTCAAACTTCAACATGTTGTGGATCTTTGTTGTCACCAAGTTTAAATGGTAATAAATATTTTATAGGTAATAATAGATGTAACCCATATACCAACTGAAAGGGGGTATGACCAATTCTAACTTTGTTGGTGGTTCAATATGAAAATAAGATTGTAAACACGTGTTCATCCCAACCATTTTTATTTTCATTAACTACTTTGGTTAGTAAGGTTCCAAAAACCCTATTTGTATATTTAGCCTATCCATTTCCTTGTGGATAATAAATAATAGAATTGGTATGTCCAAGAATGAAATGGTTAGTAAAATATCAAATTGCATCATTGATAAAATGGGTACCTTGATTGGTCACAATGGTTAACGGACATCCAAATCTTGTAAAAATGTGTTCGTATAAAATCTTGGCAATTACTTCAGTAGAATTAGTGCGGAATGTTCATGTTTCCACCCACTCTGTTGCATAATTAGTGGTTATTTAAATGAATCGGCTGTTTGACAATTTGCTTGTAAGTTTAATAATTCTAATAAAATTTAATCCCCATTTTTTAAATGGTTTTTCAAGTAATGCAATAACCGGCCAAATTTTGGGGCCAAAGAAAGTATAGGTAGCTCTTTTCAACATGTTACCTATTTTTTGACATTGGTCATTGGTTCGACAATATTCATAAACATCTTGATTCATCATCGACTGCCAATAACCAACATCCAAGATCTTTCACACAATGATATATAAAAAAAATGCCCTTTTGTAATTCCTCCATGTAATTTTTACAAAACTATGGATAACTATTTTGGTTGCAAAATTCGATGAAACGTGTTATCTTGTTCGAATTTATATAATACTCCTTCTTGAAGCACAAGTGGTTTAGTCCTTTGGGCTAAATATTGCCTTTGGGATGTTGTAAATCTTTCTAGCATCATTCCTTCTAAGAGGTATTCATACACATTCTACAACCACTGAAGTTGTAAAGTAAATAAGGGAACATCACAAGTTTGATCAAGTACTTGAACATGTTCAATGTGGTTGGTTAGTTTACTCAATGCATTTGCCATTAGATGGGATCTACTAGGTTTGTAAACAATTTTGAAATCATATTCTAGAAATAATATGAGCCATCTAACTAATTTGCCAGAATCTATGGCCATGTGATCCATGAAAAATGTAAACTTGTTACCTAACATGTAATGCCTAAATTTGTGTAAGGCATAAACCATTATTAAAACCTCTTTTTTTGTAGTATTATAATTTCTCTCAATATAATTAAATAGTTCTGATGAATACATAACAAGTTGATCTATTTTATTTGTTGGGTTTTAAGCCAATATTTGATGCACCCCCAAACTCTTTGAAAAACTCAATGCAAATCTGAAAGTGAAAACGGTGGAAGAAGAAAGAATTAGGGTACGATTTCTAGCTCATAGCACTTCGGGGTAAGAAGGGCGTGTTGGAGTTTTGTAATGGGGATTAGGACAAGTGACAAGTGGGTTAATTATTCACATGGGCAAGACTCATCATGGCCTAGACTTGGGGGAAACTACCACCTTCCCCTTTTATAATATTTTATGTGACTAATGACGAGGGTTACACCAAAATGTCATTTTTCCCAAGACTTCCCAAGTCAAAAATTCCTGAAATTAATACTCTCGCCATTTTGGAGGCCTATAACTTATTCTATAGACCTCTAATTGAAGTGAGGTCTAAGCAAAGTTGGATCCTTTGTTGAAAGCTTTTCAATGATATGTGGCATGCCCTATACACACACCTAAATCAAGGCAATTCTTGACTTTTAATGGTCAGGAGTCAAATTGACACTTTAACTCCCAGCTTCTCTTTCAACCATAACTTGTGTTGTAAGTATTCAAATGGATCATGTGAGCCCATTTTAAACATTTACGTTATAAGAGATTTTTAATGGTATAAGGAAATATTCAATCTAATGAAATTTGGCCTTTCAAATCATTTTTTAAAGATTTGGGAGTCCATAGGACTCCAACTCCCAAACTGGAAGTCCACTTGGGAGTGCGTGGGCTCATTCCCTCACATTCTTTCGCACTTTCAGGAGTGTAAATGTGATTTTTGGCTTGCACCTTTCCATGCCCCTTGCCTTGGTCACTGTGAGCCATACCGACACAACCATGTGCGATAGTCTCAGTTTTTAAGAGTTACATTAGGGTTATTTGAGTGGGGTGAGGTTATTATGGGCTTTTAGCGACTTCATAAGGAATCATGAATGTGCTTGGTGCGAAGGGGGGTTGTTTTTTTTCTTTTCTAAAGGGTGTTATTGGTGAATAAGGAGTTGGATTAGTCCTTTTCTTCAACAAAGGCTAATAATCATAGTTTTAGGAATTCTGTTGCGTAATTGGGCGTGTGAATTCTCTAGAAGGTTGGGGGTAGAAGTAGGCACCAAATTTGCAGGTTCAACACAACATTAGTTTTGTTATGGTATTTAGGAGTAGTAAGGATGTTAGAAATTCTTAAAATAGTTGAAGGGATGTTAATGAAAGGTTTAATAAAGATGGAACAATCTTCAAGCCATTGAACATAAGGTTAATTCGAGGTAATTCAATGATTAAATAGATAGTGTGATAGTGTGCCAATGGCAATAGGAGTCTGATGACAATTGAGACATTTATTTATAATAGGGATAAGTTCAGCAAAGAGCTGTGAGTACATGGAAAATCCTGAGTTATGCCATAGTGATAGTTCACAACTACAGGAAATCTAGGATGTGTCGGATAGTGCGAACTAGGTAGTCCACCTTGCTATTGGGAGACAGTCGACGAATCGGGCCGTGCAACCAACGATAGTGACCAACGCCGGGAAATGAAGACCATGCGAAGATAGAAGTATCTTCAGTTTCGTAACAACCTTCGTAAACGGTTTTGGGTTCGTCACCAGAAGTGGGGTCGACTTGCAGCAAGATCACTAGGGTGCGGGAGTTCGGAGAAATATGATAGTACCAGGCTCGAGGGGGTTCGACTTCAAGACAAGCGCGCACCTCTCGAGGTTCGGGTTCTTCATCACGAGGATGTTGTGTTAGAGTGAGATCTAGAGACGACTCTAGAGGCGGTTCTTCATTCGCCTATTCGGCTTGCGGCCCGTAAGATGTGATCGTGCGCGACGCCATAAATTCGAAGAAAGGAAAAAAAGTCAGATCTTCAATCAAAATCAAATGGACAATGAAGGTGTGAAAGACTAGTTACATTAAGGTGCGCAATCATAATTTATAGATCGAAGAAAAAGGAAGAAAGGCGCGAGTAATGGCTTAGGACCATGGTAAAGTAAAATCGTAAGGTCAAAGGAAAAAATTGAAGGTTAAAGTAAAGTTGTTAGGGGGAATTGGAAGAGGTGAAAAGGTGTTTTTCCTTCACATTCCATGACCACCAAGCATGGGATCTTCCATTGACCACCAAACATGGGATCTTCCATTGACCACCAAGCATGGGATCTTCCATGACCACCAAGCATGGATCCACCTTCACCTCCCTTCTCCTTTTCTTTAAAAGGCGGGCTTGGATGATTGGAGTCTCTCTCTTTCTCTTGCCTCGGAGATAATTTCCATGCAAGCTTGAATACTTGTTCGGCAAGCTTCTTGAGGAGGCAAATAATGATGAGTCTTAGGAGAGGGAAGAAGGAAGTAAAATAGAGGGAAGATCTTGTAATAGTTTTAAGGAATGGGGGTGAGAAGTGATAGTGTTGGAAGGTCGGAACTTAAAGAAACCTCACAAACCCTCTCGGGTTTCATAGCATAACTCCTTGCTGGTGTAGCTGCAGATCCTAAGATTTGGTAGGTAGATGCGCCTTGTTGTTAGCTTTCTAACGAGCTAAGGTAAGCAGGATTTGGATAATGTATGTGTCAAAAACAATGTTTTGAGTGACTGATGGTCTGCAGCAAGGTTGAATCATCATTTTTATAGAACCCTCTCGGGTTTTGTAGCATAACTTCTTGTTGGTTTAGTTGTAGAGCCTAGGATTTGGTAGCAAGATGCACTTTGGTGTTAGCTTCCTAAAGAGCTATGGCAAGCCAACTTTGAATAACATATGTGTGAGAACCAACATTTTAAGTGACTAGTGGTCTGCAGCTATGTTGAATATGGTGCGAGTCTTGAACATTGGTCTAAATGAATGTCAATTTGACGTGAAGCCCTAGGATGTGTAGTGTGTGAGCTTGAAATTTTTTCATTTTATTTAATCATAAATGTTGCATAGAAGGTGGGCTATTTAATTTCAACTACAAGCACAATTTAACGTCTAGAAATTACACTTGCATCCTTCCCTTCACTAGTAGCATTTGTGCTTCAAGCATAATCACCTTGTAGAACCGGAAGTAGAGGGACAAAAGTTGCCTCACAGTCACAAGTTCAAGGCTAGGGTTGTGACAATATTGCCCTTATTACTAATTGAGATACATCAATGTGAACATGAAATTCTAATTCCCAATTATGATTGATAAGTATAGGAGCTTGAATGTACCAATTTTTGATATCCTCCCAAGAAGTTTGATGTTCAATAATCGACTTGAACACTTCAACTTTTCTGAATAACTTAGTGATCAGTGCCATAATAAAGGTAAAATTTGTAATGAAACATCTATAGAACTAGCCCATTCCATTAAAGACTTGAATATCTTGATGTGTTTTGGACATTGGCATTTTGACTAAAGCCTTTATTTTTTTAGGATCAAGTGTTTTCCCTTTGTTGGAGACTATGAATCCTAAAATAGTTCTAGAGCATATTATAAATGTACATTTATCTGGATTTAAACTAATGCCATAATTTTTTCATTTTAGAAAAAAAAATTTAAGTTTTTCCAAATGAATGGATAGGTCATTAAAAATAGTAAAATCATTTATAAAAAAATTCCTTAACACATCAATGTATTCATGGAAGGCTTTGGTGATTGCCCTTTGATAGGTAGGTCGTCCATTTTGACCCCAAAAGGCATTACAAGTCATACAAAAACCCCTTAATCAATAACAAAAGCAATTTTGTATTGGTCTTTTGGTGTTGTGGAAATCTAATGGTATCTAAAAAAACCATCTAGAAATTGTATAAACCTCATGTCTAGCTATAGCGTTAATAACTTCATTAGTAAAAGGTAATGGGTATGGGTCCTTTTTAGTAGTTGCATTAAACTTTTTGAGGTCCACACAAATTTTGAGTTTTCCATTTTTCTTAAGCACTACAACTATAGGTGATAGTCGAGTAACCTTTTCAATAGGTTTAATAAAACTTGCAGCAATCAATTTGTTAATATCATGTTTGACAATGGTTGCATAGTTAGGATTTAATCGATACATTGCTTGATGAGCAGGTGGTATCGATGTTTCCAACTCAATCTAATGTTGAGCTACATCAAGTGGTATTCCCTTCAAATCTTTGTAAGTTTAGGCAAAAATGTCTTTGAATTCCTATAACAATTTAATCAGCTGATAACTAACAAGTTCTAAATCTACACTGATGTTAACTTGTTGTAGGTTTTTTTCAAACCCAATTTGATCTTGGTCAATTGTTTTTCTTCAGTGATAGTCCATCTTGCAATGTGAAGGTTTTGAACTCTAATTCGAGTAAGGATCTAGGTAGATTATAACTTAGGGTTGCAGATCACCATGGTTGTTGAACAAATACAACCTCATGAAATGGCTAAATAGGTTCACGATTGTCATCATTATGAACATTCACCACCTTCAGTTGGGTTATTGTTCATGGTGTTTCTTGATGAGTGGTTGAGAGCATTACTAGGTCTTTTTGCACAACCGGTTCTGCTACATCTTGATGTTGTTCGTTGATTTATCCCCTATGTGTTGCATTTGTGTTTGGTGCATTCACAAGTTCATCTCCCATAGGTTGCACTTGTTGTTCATCTTATTTTTGTGCATGTTCTTGAATAGGTTGATGTTCGATTTGTTCTAATTATTTTTTAAGACTTTTAGTAACTACTTATGACACTTTTTGAAATGAATAGGTTTTAAAAAATCTTCTCCATTATTTTTGAACAATATATTTTTTATTTTTTTTGAAAATGACCCCTCTCAACAGTCAAAGGTTTGTATAAAACTTCTTTTATAGATCAGGTGCCTATTTATCTTTAAAACTTTTAAATTAAACCTCACCCTCTTCCTAAAGTTTCTAGACAAAATCAAAATCAAAAACTTGAATCCTAAAGTTTACACAAAACAAACAAACATGTGACAAATAAGAATTTGAAGCACGATTACTTTTCAAATTTGATCTACTAAACTACGAAATCTAACCAAATTTTTTAATTGTGATTGTTTTTTAATTTTGATCCACTACATGGTTGCCAAATGTTAACAAGGTTTTCCCATTAAGGTTAATTCACCTCTAGATTTTTCAACAATAGGTTCCTATAACAATAATAGGTACATACAATACATAGACTAAAATTTAGGCTACTACAAATCCTAAACTAACATGTACACAAATTGCTCAAACTTGAAGGAAATAGGCTGAAGGAAGAATGATCCATATGTTCCGTATTTGAAGAGTGAAACACATAATCATGATTGAGATCCAAAAGTCCTTCAACAAGTTTGTTTTCCTAGTCTTATACTAGCCGATTCAAAATAAAACAGTCATAAATGACCAATATAAACAACCATTAGCTAGTACCTAGATTAACAATCCAAATTTTCAAAAAAGTACACCCTACATAACTACATGTTCGACTATCCGTTCTATCAAGTACAAGTTCTATTGATTACCTATTGATTAACATGTCAACCTATCTTCTTAACCCAATCATTACCTACCAAGTTTAGTAATTGGTTAGGTTAGTACTATAGGTTAGGTTAAATAATAGGTTATGACATTTGTTATGTTTAACAACCTACTTATACTATCAACCTATTAAGTCATTAGTTACCAAATTTGGGCAACATTTGTCCACCCATCCTTCCAAAACTGTATTGTTTGGTTTATTGTAATTCCTATTGATTGTTGTTGTGTTTTTTCCCTTTTTGAAAGCAATTTTGAAAAGTTTGAAACAAGTTACATCTAAAGGCTGTAGTGCATGGGATGTATGTGAAATAATGTAACCATATCCAACCCGAATGTTTGTGATTGTTCAATTGCTTCAAGGGTGACATGGGATCCATGGCCATTGAAAAAGAGCAAATGCCTATTTGTGAGAAAGATACCACTTGGTATTAACTTCTTGAAGAAATAGAGGAATTCTTTGAAAATAAATGTAGTCATCCATGCTTTTGATTACATAGCCATACAAGTCCTTGGTTGGCAAAGTTGAATATAATAATTTCATATCCTTTTTCCTTTGAAAATGTAAAACCCTGGCAATGTTGTCTAATTGCATTGACAACACAATTAATAGTCAACCATTCCTTGAACTTGGGAATGGTGTTATACACAAGTTGAGAACTTTGTCTTGCCAAAACCCTAGCTTTTACTAGCCTTCTTGCTTGGATGCCTATTTCTTCAAAGTTCTAGACATGATTTGGAGCATAGTTGCACTTGTTGTACAGGGACTCCAAGTTTTGGTAGAAGGTCTAGCATGATTGGATTGTCAATCCTTGAGCTCTACTAATATCTAATCCTTCAACTTGATGAATGTTAAGCTCATGATGTCTACGTTTAAACTAGTACCACTAGGAGTTCCTTGGTACTCCTTAGAAAGGTGTTGGCCTTGTTTGGGTTAGTTATGCCACTTTCATCTTCAATTGTTGCAAGCTTATTGACAACCCAACATCTTGCATAACCAAAACCTAAAAAACCACCACTTGATCTTTTTCTATTATTAATACACTTGTTAGTCTTGTTTTTCTAGATCTTGCTTTTCCATACAAATGATCAAACATTGAGGTTAATGATATGTTCCAATGCCTATTTGCCTTCCTTAATGAAGTTGTCCCTCTTTCAATTACATCCATGGCCTTTTCCAATGCTTGGGTGCTCCATTTACTTCTAGTGTTGATAGGATTGGATTTGTTGATTATTTGTTGTTTTGTTACTAGTTCTTGTGATCCAAAAGATTTGTGGGACATTTTCCTTGTCATGGTTGGGTTGGTCATCCAATCCATTTCACCTCCTATGAGGCACATTCAACAACATCATGATTTAGAGCCCTTGGGCCCTAACCTCTAACAAGTTGGTGTTTGGCCCTACAAGAGGTACAAACTTGAATCTTTTATATTTTGGCTAGCTTTAAAGAAAATGTGAAAGATTAAGGTAAATGTGTAATGCATATGCCTCTAGTTCTTTAGAAATTGTGATCAATGCATAGAACTCCTCAAAGTCTAACCATAGTAAATTTTGATCAATTGTTTATATGTAGGTAGTAGGTGTGTATAACAAACTATCACTTCTTGGAGTTTGAAGAAATATACCTATCTTATGGCTACCTATATTGTACCTAGGAATTATAAAACTCTATATTTAACAATAATATAAAAACTTCTTAAATTTTTAATTGTAAAATTCATTTATTGCATCCTTTCCTAGATGCCCCCTTGCATCCACCCTTGAATCTTTGTTCTCTCTCTTCTTTGATGACACTAAGATTTAATTGTTGATGATCATACTATTGTAGTTCCTTTTCAATTAACTTAATGTGTGTAGTTTCTTGGTTTACTTCTAAAAGCTTTTATTCGGTGACTATAAGTTGCAAAGTTTATTCTTATTGATCTATTAGGACTTGTGTTTTTTATTTCTCTACTACAAAAGTGGGGTGCGGTTCATTAGTCGAAATCACTATAGGACCTTGAAAATGAAATAAGTTCATTGCATTTTATTGATTTCACCTGGTTAAAATTATTTCATTATAATATCACTATTCAAACATCATGTTTCATTATTAATTAACATAATTCATTATTATAATTTACTATAGTAAACAAGTTTATTTATATGTTTTTTTAAATATTCTATATATGTTACTTTATGATATACCTTATATTATTTTAATTTATTTTAATTATTTTAACTTATACCCTATGTTATTATAAGCTATTATAAATTAATGTACCTTAAACTATTATATGTTATTTTATCTTAAGTTATTTTTATTTTAAATTAATACATGTTATTTCAAGTTATACTTTAAGTTATTCAAAGTCTTTAAGTTATGCAAATTGACTTCTCTATTTTCACACAGTATGACCATCTCATCAGGCATACCTGATATTCTGGTGACTTCTTCAACTTTGAACCTCTGAATTCAGCCCCAAAATACATTGGGAACGATGAATGCAAGAGGTGGAGTGTGTATTGAGCATAATCTGCCAGACCTGTACCCCATCATTGAAAGGTGGTTAAAGGTTTCCATAACCACCCAAAGCAAAGCACATATAAGGTGAATAGTTGACAATCCTTACGGTGGGCATTGGTCAAGCTTTGCAACTCCTGAAGCAAGTCATACATGCTTGACGATCCTAGTTTCCAAGTACTTGACCCACCCACAACCATTCCTGGATATGTGGAGGGGCTTAATTTGATGTTCACAAGAATATCATTCGGATGAAGCCCAGATGGTTGTGGAGCTCCAGATGATGGTTGATACTGTAGTCGATCTCTCCTGCAGCACTTTATCTGGTCCTTTAGAAAGTGCAAATCTTCTATTACTGTTACCAGCAAGAACTCAGCGTCAATCCTTTTGTCTGTAACTCATAGACATGCTTCCTGTGATCAATAAATGAGAACAACCATTGCACTGCACTAACTGTTCAGGAAAGTTATCTCCAAGACCCCTCACTCTGAGCATATGGATCGACTACTGGGAAGAATTTCTCAATCAGCACCAGAATCACTAGTTCAAATTCCAAGGTAAAGCAATGACCTAACAGGAGAGCATGTGGCATACTAAGAGAGCAATACATACAGAGCTATCTCCATCATCTGTAAAGCAGTGACGCCGAGTGCTTCGCCAGCTGTTGATGTTTCATTAGTCTTGACAAGAATTTTCACATGATTC
>Ga0116228_10001716_pt1 | contig 18363 bp, 9 predicted proteins | sample S1TSphfallax_2_FD_89694 | JGI IMG/M metagenome (GOLD analysis project Ga0116228, IMG submission 89694) | Host-associated microbial communities from peat moss isolated from Minnesota, USA - S1T2_Fc - Sphagnum fallax MG | ecosystem: Host-associated > Plants > Peat moss > Unclassified | place: USA... | reverse complement strand
TACCTGCAGAAAGTAGTGCCTGCTGGGACTACTGCAACTGGAGTGAACGGAGTTACAATCTACCCGGAAAAGCTTGTGCACAGGATGTGGAGAGCAGAATCGAGAAACGGCAGAAGTGGAGGAGGAGATGGACAGTAGATTGTGTGTGAAGCACAGAGGCAAAGAACGAACGATCCCAGGAATGAATCTGGAATGACGATGTTGCCATTGCCGCGCCCTTATGATAAAAATATAATGAAAAAGCTCTTGAAGAGTGATGAGGTGTTACGCATTTGTCAGCAAGCAATCGCCAACGCCATTGATGGCGTCTTGGATTTCAAGCTACGTATATCTGTCTATACAAATGCTCGGTGATGTCGGCTCCAAAATACAGAACCCGTTCCTCTTCTTCTTCTTTTTTTTCTTTCTTCTTCGTCTGCGTGGGAAGCTTCGGAAGTTTGCTCCAAAAGGCGGAGACGATGCTCAGACTTGTAATTGTTGCTTTCTTCAGAAACATGATCTAGCACCAACATCCCTGGCGCCACCCTACTACCAGCATTTTGTTTTTTGGCTATCTATATATAGCCAAAAATCTGTATTAAAAAATAAAATGTTCTAAAATAAAATGTTTTTAACAGCTATGTTTAAAATAAAAATTTCTAAAATCAATTGATTTTTAAGAGGTATATTAAAAATTAAAAGTTCTTAAAATCAAAGTGTTTTCTTTAAAGATTATCAATAGCCATAAATATTGTAGACTCAAACCCCGGTGCCCACTTTTGATAACAAATGAAGAAACAACATCACGTTAGACCCATGGATTTGACACAAAAAAAGAAACATTACCTAATGGAAAGGGCCAATCGACCAACTTTAAAATTTTTTAAAAAAAAACATGAGACAAGGATTCGTGTGGATTTATTCAAGAAAACATTTGCATTCCCCTTTGCAGCAGAGTTGCAATAGGCTTGGTGCTCGCAACAATTGATTCCTCTTACCTCTACTACAAAATCCCCCAGCAAAATATGCTAAATAAATTTCAACCCTACAAATCACAACCAAACGTTCTCAAATGCTCAATGCTACAATTTCTTTTTCTCATCTTGGGTGAACACAAGCTAAATTAAATAGCCCAATGTTATGCATATAAATAAAAACAAGTAATCATTAAAAAATTTGATGTATTGAAAGTATGTTAATTATTTTGTTCAATGATTTATATGATGATAATTTTTCACATTGTTATTAAAATGTTGAGGAACCCCATCTTCAAAATGTATTTGAATAAATTTAAATTCATCTACTTACAACAAGATTTTTAGTTTTACAAAATGGGTTGCAAGTAGATAATTTGTTTTTTTTTTAAAAAATTTTCAAGTTGATGAAAAATAAGAAAATTTTATGTATTTTTAAATTTTGCGTATTATAATCATAATATATCAAACTTCTAATGTAAAAACAATTTTGAACACCATATCGACCAGTTAACTTAAAACATATTTAAAGCTTATTTTTATGATATCAAAACTTTTAATTTTTTATATAAAACTTACCATAAATTCAATGGAAAAATTAATAGTTTCAATTTTTTATTTATAAATATTTATATTGTATTTTTGTGTGATTATGTTTAAAACTATTTTAAGGTTTTGGGTGGACTATTTTTTTAATTTTATTTTACCTTGTCAATATCTTATGCCATTTCCATTTCCCTACCTTCCTTGAAAAAAAATGTGATCCGTGAAACACAAACAAATATTTCCAAAAGGTTACAAAGAGAAAACCAAAATGATATCAATTTAAGAAACGAACTAAATGAAAGAAATTATGGTTCCTGATCAAGGAAATTGTCCAAAGAAAGGCAAAGCAAAATTCTCTTCAAGATCTCTTCCTTAGCTCTTTTCGCATTAGACTCAAGAATCAACACAAGAAAATACACGAATATAAACAAAACATAAGATTACAAGAACACAAACATAAGAAAAACAACTCGATGTTGAAGTTGTTGTTAACAATAATATCTTGTGCATGGTTATTGATATGAGGAGTTACAATTATCAATGTTGATTTTTTTTTGGCAATACAAGTGTTGTGATGGAGGTGTGCAAGATCAATTCCTTCCCAAACATCATTAGGTTGTCAATGATAGGGTGCTTGAGGTATTGTGATGGACAGGCCCAAACAAGACAATTAGAATTTTTTTTTAAATTACAAAACATTCAATTTCAACCCTAATTCTCAACGTAAAACTCTAATTGATTCAAGATTTTAATATGTTGCATGTGAACATAAAAAATGCTCTTGAAACAACTTGCACCTATATTGATACCAATGTTTTTAGGGTATATTGTTTTTGATATATCCTAAGATAAGGGTACATCAACACTGATTTTTCTCCATTAGGATAAGATCTAGGTATATTAAATTTGTCGTTTATAATAGATGGGTATGGTCTAGGTACCCCATGTATCATATATACTTATTTGGGGTTTTAAAACATGTACTAATTAATTAATTAAAAATGAAAAAAAAGTTAAAATTTTGGAAGTATTGAAACAATTTTTCAAAACTCCAAATCCAATGTGATCATGAATAAATCCCATGTTAGAATGCAAAATTCAAAAGTGTCTAATTCATCCTTGAATACAAATATGCACAAACACATATAAAAACTTCAATTTTCTCAATGACCATGGAACTCAACTACCTAAAACTAGACATAAACACACATAGAATGCTAAAAATAAGGAAATTTGTGAGGCTTTTGTGAATCAAACATCCACTATGTGTTTGGGATTGATCACTAGTTTGTTGACCCCACATTCCAACAAATCAACAAAATTGGAAACACCTACAAATTATATATAGGTTCACATCTTACTTACCCTAAGCCTACTTATTTGAATTTTTTGCACATATCCCCTCCTAGGTACAAATATGTCTTGCATATATTCATGGGTATGAATAGGGCATATTTTTTCAATTTTACATACCCACTGCACTATGTGAGATTATTATCTTTTTGAAAATTAAAAAAATAGTAATACACCCTATTCAAACTAGATGGTTATATTGTAGTAAAAGATGTACCCACACAACTTTAGTAAAAACCAATTTTGTGCAATTCTCTATGTGTCAAACAAATAACTAGTAGGTAAAGGTTAGACATATTCATTATGGGTTAGAGGTTCTCAAAATATAAAGAATCAATTTTCACCTTAATCACAATTCTTAAAAAATCAATGAATGAATGAAAGGACCTACCCTAAACAATAGATTCTTTCATGAAACCAACCAATTGATGATGAAACCCCGCCAAATTTCATAAAAAGAAAGCACCCAAGAAAAGAAAAGAAAAGGCAACAAAGGGCAAGGACCAAAACTAAGCAAGTAAATAACCCAAAAGAGGCAAGCCATGTGGAGGTAAAGGAACCACTAAATACCAAAACTTCCATTAGTCACTTGAAGCATATCCATTAAAAAAAGGGGAAGTAAACCTAATAAAACTCCAAGCCTTGAAAAATCCTTCCTTACAATAACAACTTGCCTTGAGATGAAGGTGGCCTATGGTCTTTGTAAAGCCAATGCCATTCTTTGCCTATGAAAGGAACGCAACATTGATAAAAGAGGGGGCCTCATGTCTTTTGTTGTCCATGCCATGTTAACACATCAATGAAGAAAGTTATCAAAGTAAAATTAGTGAAAACGCCTAAAAACCTTTATGGTGAAAGGAAGAAACACATTTGTCAAGTAACGATCACGATAAAGTCTTTTTTTCACCTAAGCTACCACTATCGTAGCCAACCCACGAAAAAAAAGTCACCCATGATACCAAGTTTGCTCGAATGGGATTGGTAATGATGACATTGGCCAATGTGGAAATGCCATAAATCAATAGAACAATGTCAACTTGTTAACAAAAAAACTAAAGAACAGGTGGTGGAAGAATGTGGGTTTGTTCCCACAAGACATGAAACCTTGCATCTCTTGCAACCAACGCAAAAACATCCCAAACAACATCATGGGATGTAGTCCTCTCCCCACAATGAGCGTAACAAAAAAAGTGGATCCCCATGCAATCTAATGGCTAACCACAAATGCAATGTGTCAAACCAATAACCTAAGGATGGGGGAGGCCTAACTTGGTCCACAAAACAAAAGAAAAAACATTTGAAAGTAGATGAAAACATGGGATTATAAGGCAAATAAATAGCCAAACTCCTACACGAAGCCTCACACATGATTTCAAGCACACCCAATGCAAATTAAAAGACATGTCAAAGATGATGTTAGAGAAAGAATGATCATGCAATATCTCTGAAATAGTCTCCTAAAGTTGATATGCTCCCCTATTTGCAAGTTGTTCAAACAAGGATAGACATGTTCCACAACCAAGGGAAAAAGCTCATAAAACAACCCTAATTGCACCTAGAAGGGGAGTGAACTCAAATTGTTCACTCCAATAGCCTCCAAAAGGAACATCACAAATCCAATAAGAATCTGAAAGCGATGGCAATTGTTATGAACACCCAAGTCCTTAAGTAAGTTGTTAGCACAATGGTTTCTTCAAAAATGAAGCCTATCCCACCACTAGAAATGGGGAGCAAAACCTTCTAATGCACCAAAGGGGCTTCTAGAAACTCAAAAAAACTTGGGCCTAAAAGCCTCTCGAAAACATGCATGAGGGTTGAATTGAAGAAAACAAGCTGGTGTGGAAGCTCGAGAATGGCAAGAAAACACAAAGCAAAAAAGAAGGTTTTTAAGTAAAACATCGAGATAGGATCCTAAAAGCAATTTGGACATCCCCTAAACATAAAAGGACATTGCATGGCGAACGTCCTTTTCCAAAGTGTCATACAAAAAACAAGAAGAAAATGACATAGAACAAAGGGGACCCCTAAACTCTAATGTCGTTGAGAAGGCAACAAAAACCATGAGGGGAAAAACCAAGGGGTAAGTTAGAAGGGGACCAAACAACACACTTGCAAAGTTAGATAGTTAAACCCATTTAGGCTAGTTAGGAAGCAAAATGGTCAAAAGTGGAAGGGAAGGGAAACATGGCCGAAGATGTGAATGTCATCTACCAACGAAAGGAGGAGACACAAAGGAAAATTAACAAAAGAGGTTTGCAAGGTACCAAAATGAACCAAAAAAAAAAAAAACATTCCAAACGAATCACCTTAACGCATGTTCATAAACAAAAGGATAATATACAACTCACCCTTGGGGAAATGATGACTAAAGACCAAGGGAAATTATTACACATAAAAAGAATGAACAAAATGGAAGAGTAAAAACAATTGGCCTCTTGTTGCACAAACCTTTTAAAAGACGGCCTTGCACAAGATGGAATGAAATGCATTCACCACATCCACTTGCAACACCACCCAATCAAGGTGGACACTCAAAATAGCTTGAATACCATGCACCATCACTTCACACCCGCCTTTGACAACCACTCCAAATTGACGAAGCAACAAATGAGAAGCTAAAAACATAAGGTTCCACTAACTAGTTAGTAGAGGACTTCACCCACTATAATTAATTTAATGCCACCTGAAGGCTTGGCCAAAACCAAAAGCCTAACAACACGAAGGATGTGAGTAATGGGTCGTGGGAAGTGACCCATGGCAACATGGGAACTTAACTAGTGAAGTTGAATGAAGCCGCTAGCAAAATCTTTTGAATTAAAAACATCCCAAAGATGTTCAAAAACCATGCCAAAAGGTCCCCCTATGGAAAGATGAAACATGCGCATGAAAGTTAACCTAAAAGAATCAAAAGATAACTTTAAATTTATATTTGATTGAAAGTCCATAAAAAAATTGGGGTAGGGGGAAGGCGAAACAAAAGGGTGGAAAGCCTATAAAGTTGAAAGGGTATCTAAGGAAGCAATAGCTAAGGCCAACGGGGCAAGGGCCCTCATTGCACAAACATACTTTTTAACACGTCCTAAAGTTAAACTTTACCCAAGTTGCCATAAGGGGTGAACCAAAAGAATAATTTGAAAGGAGCATAGGTGTTAAAGGATTTTATTCCAAAGGTAAAGTTGCAACAAGTGTTTATGCCCAAAGAAAATGTTGTGCTTGAAGCTCCTCCCAATCTCCCAACATAAATTGTTGAAATTAGACCTCACTTTAAAATAATAGTACACCACTCAAGGGAAAACAAAAATAAATGCCAAACGATAATGTTGAATAGGGTTTAAACAAAATAATCCAAAAACATGCCAAATAAAATATGCACTTCTTTATCACAAAGTGAAAAAGATCTGCACATACAGTTCTTTTAGATTGTTTAAAAACACCAAACCAAAGGTTATTTTATTCTAACAAATTAAAAATTAGGAACCATAGGAAACTATAACAATTTTTTTTAAATTCCCAACATTGGTGAATACTAAAAGCACCACATTTGTTGATTCCAAACATTTAAGAATTTCATCCTTGCTCTATATTAAGGTCTCTAAGTTCAAATTTAACATTCTTTTAGTTCAATACATTTTTCTATGAATCTTTATTTTAAAAAATGAAGGTCATAATGTAGGTGTTGGTTCATCCTGGTAAAGTGAAAAGAAAAGGTGCAAGGAATTTCATCATTGCCCCTTTTTGGGCCTATTTCCTAATGTTCATAATCAAAGAATATACTCCCCAATAATAATTTTTCATTACATTTGTTCCTTTTAGCTATGCTCAAGGTATAGTTCCAAAGGTAAAAGCATGTCCAAGTCCATAGTCGTGTAAGTGTGAATCACTAAAAGATGTCATCTATCATTTAAAAATGGGAACACATGTCTTTATTAAATTTTCAACATGTGAAATGTTCCTAAGAACATCTCCACCATGTGCCTTTACTTACACCTATAATGACAATCATAAAAAGTAAGCAAAATTATTAGCCCCATCACAATGCTTACATCACCAAATTTTTGTTGATCCCATTAGATTTTTCATTTCACTCCAGCAATAACTCTCTTTCTTTCATTGTCATCACATGTCCCATCATGTGATTTTGTTAACAAAATGTTCAATAATGTTTTTTTACACACTTCTTTTATCATCATGTTAGTTATTATAAGGACCCACGTAAATGCAACCAAAACGAAAAAAGGAAAAAACTTCAAGGCAGAGGAGGAGAGTCAGCTTTTTCGAAGTTTCCTTCATGTGAGCCAAGACCCTATTATAAGCAATAAACAACATTCCATCACATTTTGGGAGTGAGTGTCTTTGCACTAAAATCATTTGAAGATTGATGGTTATGTTGAATGGTCACCAAGAAGTTTAAAAACCAAATGGGGGATCATTAAACACAATTTGTTGGTGTTTATGGAAGTGTTATTTCTTTGAATGAGTTAGGAAGCTTTGCAAAAAATACTTTTCACAAAACATTAAAGTTATATAAACTTAAGCATTTGAAAAACTTAGAATTATGTTTTATTCATTGATGGCTTTTGTTGAAAGATGTGCCTAAGTGGAGTAATTTGCGTGAAAATTTTAGAAGAATACCAACCACGAAATGCCCATGTCCTTTTGTTCAAAAATCAAAACCTAAAGAACTTGAAGGTGATGATTTCAGTGTGGAAGTTATTGTTCATGCCATGCCTTCCCAAGGTGGGAAGATTACAAAGTGACCTGCAACTTATCAACATATGAAGGAGGAACAAAAACTTGGGAAAGTTCATGAGGTGGCACTAAAGGCACAAGTAGCAACAACTTTCAAAATGGCAACAACAATGTGTGCCAAGGTGGAAACCTTGCAAGAACACACAACTTTGTAACTTTTTGTTTTAGAATTTGACACATGTTTCTGTGGTCATGGTCACCAAAATCAACATAGAGATAACAACATATGTTGTAACGACTACTACCATGCCCATAAGCAATTTTATACAAGAGGATCTATTTTTGACAACTACAACAATCAATAGGATTCATTTGAACCTTGCAATGAACATGATGAGGACAATAGTTCAAGCTTTGACTTTTACTGAAACTCAACAAGTTTTTTTTACAACCATTCACTTTTGCACATGTTTAGTGCAAGGAACCCTAAATATATTTTAATCAAGTAAATTTGCAATTTTGTTTTAGATTAAAATATTTTTGTTTAGGACAACTTCTTCTAATGGAATGAAAAAGCCAAGCAATATGCTAATGGAAATGGTTAGCATGTATTTTTTCTATTCTTGTGATAACATTTATGCCTAGGATGTGAGAAAGCACATGGTTGATTAGCTTGACCTAGATAATTGTTGTAGACAAATGACAAGTTCTTGAATTTCAAACATAAGAACACAAGGGAAGCATTGTGGCTTTGCCACTGACAAAACCTATCATGGGTGGCAATAGAGATGCATACAATGGCACTAGACATTGTGCAATTGAATTTACTAATAAAATTCAATGATGTTTTTAGGTGATGTTTATATATTTTTTTGTTGAATGTTTTTTTAATTTGCTAATTAAACCCATTTTTCAAAACATAATTACATTGTATGAAAGTATTGGCACCATTATTTCAAAAATGGATTGTCTCTTGCATCCCCTTACACATTCGTTGAAAATGTTTATATACTTTAGTGAATTTTTTGGTTGCAATAACTAGTACAACTAGGGGTCCAAGAAAAACATGCAATCAAAGCCATGGGTTGTTTTTCAACTATGGGAACATATAAGGCATAATAGTAATAACAACCTCATAACTATACAACAACAACTTCAATTTGACATAATCATAGAAGTAGCAACAACCTCAATTTGACATAGTCATAACTAAACCCCAATTTGATATACTCACAACAACAGCTTGAATTTGACAAGGTAATAACATCCACTTCATTTTGACATAAGTAGAAAGGAATAACTAAAAAATACAATGCAATTGCTCGAATTTCAAGAACCTTGAACACAAGATCAAACTACAAAAATGCTAACATGGGTTCAAACATTGGTTCAAACAAAACTCCAATATGTAATTTCAAGCAAATTTGGACCCTTTCATAGCCCAGAGATGTTCAATCAAATCACCTCGCAAGCTATGACATGTTCCTACACTTTCAAACTCCATTGTGCCTTGCATGAAGTCCTTGAATGAGAACCCTCGTCTTAGGTGAAAAACATTGTTAAGTTCAAATAAGTTTTCCAAGCATGTGTCATTTTCATTTTCAAAAATAATGTTGTCAATAATCACACTTGTTATCATGATGTCATCAATAATGGCCATGTTCCAATGCTTAAAAGGGTTCCATATAATTGCAAATCCTAATTGCAAAACACCAAAGGTTTTCTTTACATCTTTGCATTTAGACTTTTGCATCATTGCAAAGTGAAACCTTTTTTCACTTTGAGACTCATGGATCATTTGCATAAAACATGACTAGTTAAGGTAGATTCCATTTGCCAAAAGATAATATCTAGGATACAGAAAACCATTCATAGAGAAATTCAAACCCATAAATTCACACCTCAACATGTTTGTAACTAGTGGAGACCTATTTAATACATTGATGTCATTGTTCCACCCAGATAGACCAAAGAATGCATGCCATATCCACAATGATTGATTAATTATGGCTTCAAGAATTATGTTTCTGCACCCATCCTTATCTTGAAATTGACCTTGCCATGCAACAACACAATTCTTCCATTGATAATGCATGCAATTGATGGATGCAAACATACCCAGAAAATGTTTAGCATCATTATTTTCATGAAGTTAGCTCGTGTTGGTTGCCTTGAATATGTAGATTCAAAGCAAGTTCGGACTCCTATAGCAAAGTGCTTTAGAACCTCCATGGTTGTGCTCTCGCCCAACATGCAATATTCATTAGTAGCATCTATAGCCAATCCGTAGGTAGGCATTCTTAATGTTGTAGTGCACTTTTGAATGCTAGAAAAACCCTACACACCCAAAACACCTTGCCTATAAAAAAAAAAAAAACATCATGACTTATAAGTGTGTCCATAATTCATAAAAACAAAGTTCTACTCATCATGTGTCGCCTTCTAAATAATCTCCCATCATATACACATGGTTTTCGAAAAAGTAGTCAACATAAATTCTATCATGCCCAAGTTGTTGATCTCCAGGCAAATTTGGAGATTGTCTAAGTCTAGAGCCACCATGGATTGGATGTTTTTGTTTTGCTATCACAATGTTCGCATTCTTTTGAACCAGCCTATTGATGAACCAATCTTCATCTTCATATATGTGCTCTGCTATTTGAACTACAAAACATCTCTCCATTGTTGAGCCATATGTAATCAAATATGTGGATTTGTAGGGGCTGTGAATCCATAGGATCCAAAAACTTTTAGTTTCATTCTTACTTCATCATTTTTTTTGGGTTAAATTTCTACATCATTGGATAGGGAAAAAGTTGGGAAAAGTTGCAAATTTTTTTGGAGATGACAAATTTGAATCCAAAAAAAAAACCTTGGCCACTACTAACATTTTTTTGGGGGTGAATTTTCACACAGTTGTGACAAAAGTTTTTGGAAAGAATATGGAATTTTTTTTCATTATATTATAAATTCGAAAAAAAGGCCAAAGAATGGGAAAACTTGCCAATCTTTGGAGACAACAAATTTGAAAAAAAAAAAACCTAATCACTATTAGTGTTTCTTTTTTGGGCAAATGTGGGGGTGAGCTGAAGATGTGTTCAATCATATGATGGGAAGTGTGGGGGACTCTTGCGATGAGGGAGCGCAAAAGTATGCCATCACTTTTGGGTAATGGATCTCTAAAGTCACCGGCAATGCAGGTTTTAGAGGTTCAGTTTGATGGCCTGAGATGGAGATGCTCTAACACCCTTAAACATTAATTAATTACCTACAGATATCCAACCCAGTTGCAGCTCGCCAAAGGTCTACGCAACAAAAAAACAAGGCTCCATTGCCTGGGCTTTCCATGCGGCTGATGTGATCACAGCACACTGCATGTAATTGTCACCACAGAACTCTAATGGAAAGAGACCCTCATGGACTAATATGTTACATTTAAATCTGCCATAGAAGTCTACCGGAGAAGTGTCAGAGATATCCCAATCAGTTTGTGTCTACAGACATCTGAAACATAGTTACTTGACATGGTGAAAAAATTGCATTGCTTAAACAGCCCCAGACAACTAACGACGTTTGATTGACTCCTCACTGGACCCATGTCAGAGATATCACACAATAATGGCGAAAAATTTGCATTGCCAAAACAGCCTCAGAGAACTACCTTTGATTGACTCCTCACTCCAACGAATAATGCTGGTTGAGGAGAAAATTGGGTTAAATAACCTGAACTCATCTGGCCCTTATATAAAACCCACATATGGTATAGGGTAAAGCCCTAGGTCGAGGGCATGACCCTTACCAAAATAAGGGCATGAGGTGATACCTTATTTTGGTCATGCCCTCAACCGAGGGCTTTACCCAACGTAAAGACCTGCCAGAAATTCAGTGGAGAAACCCAGGCGAAACAGGAGGGGGGCCTTGTGAAAAACGAAATGCCCTCCCTGCTCCTGGATGAAAAAATATGCTTTTTAAGGTTACCTCCAGATACACTACAAAATTTCTGGCAGGTCATTATTGTCTCCAATAGTTCCAAGTTAGAATGAACTTTGCATTGAAATATGTAGCAAGGGAACTATCTTTAGCCAATTGCTTGCTGCTACCAAGGAAATTATTTTGTTGGGAAGGGCCTAAGGCTCACTTTAGACAAGGGTCTGAGGTCCAAGGACCATGAATTCGAGCAATCTTATTGGTCAAAAGCTTTAAATTGATCCCAAGGCTTTTAGATGAGGGTCCAAGACCAAAAAAGTGACAAATTGAGGCTAAATTAACATGGCACCTGTTTTGAAGGGAAAATCAATTGTTTCAGACCAAAAAACAGTGCTAAAAGGAGAGCTCCTGATTTGGAGAACCAAGAATCAGGCTAGGCACCAAGGTACAGTCCAACTCAAGGATTCAATTTGCTTCAAAATCAGTCCAAATCGGTTCCTAGGATATTGAACCCTGGACCCTTGTCTAAAGTGGGCCTAAGTTTAGGCAAGGACAATTAGAAGTATTCACTTGGGTCTACCACACCTGACTATTAGAAGTAGCTTGGAGCTTATCAAAATATACGGATGAGCTTAAAGTAATATTGTACCTACTACTGACGTTTGGCACTTCGTTGCTGAATATTTATTTATTTAAAAAAACAAGGTTTAACCATTTCACATTTAATTTTTCAGAATTTCGAAAATTGAGGAATAAGTATGCAAAATACATTTTGTGTTCTGAAATTTTTAATTATATTATGCTGAGCATCAATCATAGATATAAAATACCTAATAACTTATAATCAGTTTCAAAAATCGAGTACTTTGGACTTTAAGCTCTAAAATTAGGCGAAGAAAAGAATATGATTTCATAATTCCAATTATTTGAAAGATCTACTATATTGTTATGCATCTCATTTTATTTTGTTCGTGTGCAATTTTCGTATAATTGTGTTTCTAACTTTATGTTAAGGAATGCAAATTGCTATGTGTAAAGTAAATGAAGTAATCTGATTCCTGGAGTGAAATTGCATTTAAAACTAAGTGAGATTAATGTAAATATTGTGGCATGGACCTTGTGTATTTTCAAATTTTTATTTTGATCAGTTTATACTTAGTTCATTTTATTTCCTTATTGTGCAATCTTTGATTTAGTTGCAATTTAATAGGGTTAATGCATAGTACAAATAATGTAATCTGAAATGAAATCATAATTTAAAATGGAATTAAAAATAACACAAATGTCATGGCATGGCCTTTTATTTTACACCTTTTTATTGTCCTATGGAATGGGTTTACATGATATAGTTCTTCTGAGGCCTATTCCAAAGCATAACCAGTTTTCTGACTGCCCCATTCACATTTCAATTGCTCCCAAAGTGAAGCCAACATATTTGCCTATCCAACCTAAGAAAAAGCCTGAATAAGCGTGGGAAAATAACCCCAAAACCAGTTCCGTATGTGCAACTGGTTTGCAATCTTATTCAGGTACTATTGTAGGCTTTTCCTAGGTGAGTCCTGTAGTCATCTGCCAGTTCCACATATCTCTACATATGTTGTACACTACTACCCCAATGCAGAGATATGTTCATGGATGAAAAGTCACATAACCATCTTATAGATGGATGAAAAGCATGTAATCCTCCTCTCAATGGAATAAAAACTCATAACTGGCTTCTGTCAATATGATCTACACCCAAAGAAAAAAGAGGTTATGCTTCATGAGTGACTAAAGGAGGACCGATGAGAAGGACCTCTCAATGGTAGATTAGGTTCCTAAGCTCCCTACCTCTTGGGCCCCAATGGGGAGCCTTACTCTATACATATCGACATGCTCCCTTGCACTTCATTGGAATGATTGAAATAATTCACATATGGAACTTAAAATAGTGGTGCATTTTTTAACCATATAGAATCCTTCAACTCACATGTTCTAGTTTAGGTTAGAATCAAACAACAAAATACTTGAAAGAAAAGACATCAAACTTCATGACATAGGAGTTGCACTTGGGTCAAATTTGCAATGTCCGACCAATTAGCTGAGTGCAAAAAGAAGGAAAAAGAACATTCTACAGCGTCATGCATGAGTATTTTCGAGAAATTTCCTCGTGTATTTGGAGGGTGCCATGTCCATTAATATCCATCCCCTACACCAAAAGAGGCAGGATCTTAGAGGTTTTATTGGGGAGGCACCTTACACCTATGTGTGGCATAAAGGTCCTCCTACTCCAAATAGTAGGCATAAGATCCCTCCTATTCCTACCACCTCATCATAGGTCCTTTATGGGAATGCCCCCCCCACCTAGGGGTTTTTACCCCTTAAACAGAAACACCATTTCCTTTATAATTTCCCCTTTGTCTATAATAGTGCTCAGCAAAATTCCATAAACAAACCCAAACGATCCTTACCCGCTTCTCGATCCTTTTACACTACACACAAGATCCCGTGGGCCCTTTCCTTTTCTTTTGTAGGAGGAATATTCAGGGAGCAGGCAGAAGATCCCTTCTCTTGTTAGCTTTAAGAGGAAATAATTTCTCCTAAAAATAATTATTAATTAAAATTTATGTTTTGGTGTTTTTTGGGGGGGTAGCCTAGTAGGCCTATTTTTATTTTTATTTTTTGTGGCTTGGGTTCTCTTGCATGTCTTTAGCACCACTCACGATGCCCAAACATTAATAGTAATATACTTCAACTTATGTTAGCTGTCAGTTCGCACTGTTACTATATGCATTAAGAAATAGAGCACGTTGCAACTTCATGGATGAAAGTTGTTTTCTCACCAATTTTTCATCCTCCAGGAAGTTCGCATTATATTTTGCATCCGTGAAGCCATATCCTTTCTGTTCATAAGATCCAACGTTGATATTAAATTCTTTAGTGGCCTTCAAAAATGAAATGATGGGCCAATCTGTTCATCGAATAGATGAGTGACAATAATAGCCTCATGCAACCGGAACCGCCGGTCCATTTTGCTGCTGTAGAAATATCAGTTCAGCCGGTTTCTAGGTCAGCAGTCACCACGTTAGGGAAGTCGAGTCGCCAGAAGAGAGAGGGTTTCTTCCATAGAGGCAATTTATGACCGTCCGATATTGAATCTGACGGTTGGTGTTTGACTTTCGCTGTTGCGGTGAGAGTTTTAAGGCCTGTGATGCACGATTTTCTGAGGTAAGGAGCAAATCTGTTGCCGTCAGATCTGATATCCTACGGTTGGGAGAATCTCTTGGCTGTGAAAGCTCGGCGCGCCTTGTACCCTGCCTCCCCTGTAGCGTTTCTCGTTTCTCCCCAAATTCCAAGCTCCGGCGTCGCAACAAATTCATTTCTGGCGACGCGTTTGTGTTCTCTTCGTTCCTGAGTCTTCGCTCTGTTGAAGCGCTTGCGAAGTCCTTCGAGAGAACGCCCGGTCTTGTGCTTCGAACGAGCCTGTTTTTGCAAGGTAATGTGACCAAACGAGTCAACGAGTGGTGTTTTTTCATAAGCGGAGACCCTAGTTCGGTAGATTTGGATTCTTATCTCCTCTCCGGTTTCTCTGGTTGCTTGGATTGCGAGGAAGCTTTTGCCCCCTTCCAAAATAAAGTATCGAAGTGCTCTTCCGCGTCGTGTTGTGACATCTTCTTGTTTTTTTTTTCTGTAAGGTGAGGTCTATTGCAGGGTTTCTATCGTTTTGCAGCGGCGGTATATTTCTGTTTTTCGACTTGTGTCCCAGATGTGTCTAGATCTGCATGTGACGAAGGCGTTTCTTTTGCAGTTTGCGGCTGTCGTGTGTTTGCTCGCTGACCTTGTTTTTTGGTGACTGCAAGATTGTTGTGAATCTTGTCCTTGTCGTGCAGTGGTTGTGAATGTTTGCATCTGAAGGGGGACAATAGGAAAGTGTAGAGCACTAGGGTGAGTGTTTGTCACTTTGCATAGACCCCAGTTAAATCTAAACCGGCTGGTGTATAATTGCTGTGCATAGTACATGTAATCTGTGGTGAAGTCTGGGTTTCTGGTGGAAACTTCCTCTGCTAGACGTTGTTCTCCAGTTCCTGCTGTCTTTCTGCAAGCAGGAAGTAAATGCTGCTGTTCTGGTGAGGAGTTATGACCATCTTGCAAATCATGGTCATGCTAGACGCCACACATGATATCTTGACAATGGTGTCATGGTACTCATTAATGAACTGCTCATACAAGATGTAGAACTCAAGGTTCTATTTTTTATGTCAGGAGAATATATGAACCACAGTGGGGCTGCTAATGTGGTGGTCCAGAAATCTACAGTCACTTGTGGTTGGAAATCCATCATTGCCATTCTTCTTTTTTGTTCTCTTTGAGCAGCAATGACACTTTACGACTAGTATTGCAATGTAGAGTATGGGCACCATATTGCTGTCCTTATTGGGGAATAATGTGTTTGTCTAATGATTGATCTTGTGCAGATGGAGACCTTCCTATTTACATCTGAATCTGTGAATGAGGGTCACCCTGACAAGCTCTGTGACCAAATCTCTGATGCGGTGCTTGATGCCTGCCTTGAGCAAGACCCTGACAGTAAGGTTGCTTGTGAGACATGCACCAAGACAAACATGGTGATGGTGTTTGGTGAGATCACCACAAAGGCACAAGTTGATTATGAGAAGATAGTGAGAGACACTTGCAGGGAGATTGGCTTTGTCTCAGATGATGTTGGCCTGGATGCAGACAAATGTAAGGTGCTCATGAATATTGAGGCCCAGAGCCCTGACATTGCACAGGGCGTCCATGGCCATCTGACAAAGAAGCCTGAAGAGATTGGTGCAGGTGATCAAGGTCATATGTTCGGGTATGCTACTGATGAGACAGAGGAGCTAATGCCTTTGACTCATGTGTTGGCAACAAAGCTCGGGGCCAAGCTTACTGAAGTCAGGAAGAATGGTACCTGTGGCTGGCTGAGGCCTGATGGGAAAACCCAGGTTACCATTGAATATAAAAATGATGGGGGTGCCATGGTTCCTATCAGAGTGCACACAGTGCTGATCTCCACCCAGCATGATGAGACTGTGACTAATGACCAGATTGCTGCAGATCTGATGAAACATGTAATTAAACCTGTGATTCCTGCCAAGTATTTGGATGAGAAAACTATCTTCCATCTCAATCCCTCAGGTCGTTTTGTTATTGGTGGTCCCCATGGAGATGCTGGTTTGACTGGGAGGAAGATCATCATTGATACTTATGGAGGCTGGGGTGCCCATGGAGGTGGTGCTTTCTCTGGCAAGGATCCAACCAAGGTGGACCGCTCAGGCGCCTATATTGTGAGGCAAGCTGCAAAGAGCATTGTGGCAGCTGGACTTGCACGCCGCTGCATTGTGCAAGTGTCTTATGCCATTGGGGTGCCAGAACCTCTTTCTGTATTTGTGGACACCTACAAAACTGGAAAGATACCTGATGCTGAAATCTTGAAGATCATCAAGGAGAACTTTGACTTCCGTCCTGGCATGATCTCCATACACTTGGACTTGAAGCGTGGAGGCAACAAGAGGTTCCAGAAGACTGCTGCATATGGCCACTTCGGCCGCTCTGATCCTGATTTCACTTGGGAACAAGTGAAACCCCTGAAATGGGAGAAGCCTTAACTTCTTGTTTGTAGGTTGTTTCAGAGATTTTGTGATTAGTGGTCCCTGGCAGTAGGTGTGAAGGATGCGCAGATGTGAGGGTGAGTATGACTGCTGTCACAATTTCCCACTTGCAGATATTTGCTCTCTTTTCATTTTTGATGCATCTGTTTCTTGCAGTAGGCAAGGATGCTGTCAAGTTGAGAGGTTTACTAGTTCCTAGACTTGCTTCCCTGTACTTGTTACTGTTTGAACAGAGGCTCACTGGATCCTTTCTTAATTCTTTAATGTGTTAATTGCATTCATTCTCTGGTGTCCAAGGCCCAATGGCCCAGGATATCCAGAGACAGTGGCATCTGTCAGCCATAAAGGATCAATGGCTGACACATGCCATTGATACTCTTCACCATTTTCAGATGTTTTGACTGTCTAATGGCATTCTGAGTGCACCATCCATCAAGGGTAATACTAATCAGACGGACCACTGGCATTGGGCTACCTGGCCAAGTGATTCATCCAAATATTCAAAGTTCAGTTCATGTGCAGTGGGTGACAACACTGCTCCTGTGCCATTGTAGCAGTGTTTTGTTATTGGAGATTCACATTGGTGTGTGGCAGTATGCAAACACCTAAGCAGGTGCAATTGTCATCATCAAAATGTAGACTCTTCTAACTCCAAGTTATATTCAGGCATTGTTTTCCAATTGCATGTAGACTGGCAAAGAGGGTATATCATAGGCTGTACTGGTTGTGATCAGGAAGAAGCCTTCTCCTCCATTAATACATTATCTTGAAGGTGCTCTTTCTTGGGCACAAGAAACTAGCTCTGCTGGTTTAAAATGACCTTTGAGCTCGGTTCAGGATGCTCAAGAAAGAGCCCCTTTTGAGTTCTGGTACGATAGCTGGCTGCATGAATGTATGCTTGTGAGTTTTTTGGGGGCATCAAGTGTTTCCTTGTAGTTGGTTATTTGGAAATTCCCTTTGGCGGTGTTGGTGTTTGGTGTTGGTATTTTGTGGAATTTTGCACTTGTTAAACTACATGAAGCTCTATGTCTCTTTGATGACACATTGATTACCCACGCAGACAGATACAATGAGGTAAATTGATGAAGATATTGATATGAATGCTATTAGAAGTTTAATCACAAGGGTTGATGATCGCTTTCATCCAATTAATTGTAGTTTCAATTTGTCAACCAATATGATATTCTTCATTTAGTGTTATCCGCATGACCATGATTCCTCTATGTCACTAATGTCATATATGTTTTATCAATTTCAACCAT